>Ga0233432_10002789_pt1 | contig 16060 bp, 11 predicted proteins | sample SI_122_August201_6_FD_179870 | JGI IMG/M metagenome (GOLD analysis project Ga0233432, IMG submission 179870) | Seawater microbial communities from Saanich Inlet, British Columbia, Canada - SI_122_August2016_10_MG | ecosystem: Environmental > Aquatic > Marine > Inlet | place: Canada: British...
TCGCGATCATTGCCAAAAATGTAGGGTACTCCAATGCGTCAGTTTTTTCAGATCTATTCCTAAGGCACACTTGTGTGAGGCCAGGAGCTTTTAGAAAAAACCATCGTTGATCGTGTCTGATCAATTCTAAATCCTGGGTAGGGGGTTGCTCCCAGCTTGTCCAGATGACGTTCATTTAACTAGATCTTCTTTAGCGAGGCTTTGCCTTCCGGCGGCAGTTCTGGTGAAAAGTTTGGTCGCATCGAGGGCTTGAGTCAATCAGTCACCTAGGTCAATAAAAAATAGTAGATTATATTAAAATATATGACAGATGAATCGGAGTTACCTGAGATATGTGTTTGATGATAGCTATAAGTTTAGAGCCTTTTCAAACAGGAGTCATGATCGACATGACACAACATCATCATCTAGGGGAGAGCTATTTACTTCTAGACTCGAGCACGACGTTATCAGTCTCAAGATGAAAAAGTACATAAAAATCTTATCTAGCTCAAGAATCTCATTGGCCCAAAGATTGAGAGAGCCTAAAGTCTAGATATGGACTCTTGTCGCCTTGGGAAGTGATTTCTATAACAATTCCTCAATACTAGCCACGATTTTGTCTATGATGGTATCGTCAGTGGCTGGATTGAAGAAGGAAGCTTTCCAGGCTGGAAGCTGGATTTCATGGGGGCAAAACCCAATAGAGGTTGTGAAGCTTAGGCGAGGGTCATCGGTTTGATTGAGACTTTCCTCTCGGTGGTCGTACATTCGACGAATTTCTTCAAAGTAAGGTTTCGCGTTTTCTTCAGAAAGTTCACCCGATAGAATTTTATCGTAAATATCTCCGGCGTCACGGCCTTTGGGAAGAACCCACCAAAGGACTTGTGGCCCTATGCACTCAGGGTTGAGAACTTTAACATTGGAGATGCCATTTAGTCGTTCTTTGAGTTTTCTCGACATGTCGATGGTGTTAACGGCTAACATCTGACAGCCTCTTAAGCCCAGTCCATTTAGGGTCGCCATGACACTGTAAGGGCCAATGGCGGGCCGTGAACACTCCAAGGTGAAGAGGGCTGGGTCGCGATTCACATCAGCTTCGGCAAAGTAGGGAACTTCGCTCTTTTTTCGAAATAGAAAATTCAGATCTTCACGGCGATTGACGATAAACGCACTCCCGGGGTAGTGACCCCAACCCATTTTATGAAAATCAATGGTGACGGAGTCTGCGCATCGAAGTCCCTTGGCTGCCGTCTGAATACTTTGGACTCGATCTAAGGTCCCTTTGCAAAGTGAGAACTCGTTGATCTCCAAGTCATATTCATTGAGGAGGGTCATGAACCACCCTACGGCTGCATCAACGTGCAGTTGGGCTGGAGGCACACCATACTTTTTGGATTTGTGGTCGATCAACTCTCGTATTTTAGAGATGTCATCTATGCCAAAGGCATCGGTGCTCCCAAAGGTGGCGATAACGAAGGCTAGTTTTTCCCCAGCTTGATACAGCTCATCCATCTTCTCTTCGAGGAGATCCATGCGCATGCTCATATTGTGATCGGTGGGGACAGCATGAAGGTTTTGTGTTCCGATGCCTAACCATCCGGCTAAGGTTGAATTTGAATAATGAGCAGCTTGAGATGTGATGCCACAAACTGTCGCGCCTTGAAGGCCTTCTTGCATTGCTCCTGGGCAGACCCTCTCAAGGCCAATCTTTCCTCCGTATAGGTTGGAAATGGTTCCGCCCATCGTGAAAACACCCCATGGTGATTCTGTATGATAGAAAAGAAGGTTGGCTAGTGCTGTGATGCTTTTGACTTCTAGCTCATTGGAACGCTGACTATAGGTGTCGGTGCAAAGGTTTGGGTTTTTGAGTAGACATGCCACTGCACCGATAAGAGAGGCATAGTTGGCGGGGCCTTTAACGTTTTCGAGGTGAAGCGGGTTGTTCCAGCCATCCGTGCCCCAGAAGAATGGAAAAATGGCATCTCGGGCATCTTTGAGGTTTCCAGGATTTGCATTGATCTCGGGGTTGGCTTGGGCGCTGCTGTAGTTGCGGCTCATGGTGGTGTTGAGGCCACTTTTTTGCTCAAGTTCTACAACGGAGAGCATTTCCTCGAAAATCTCGGAGAGCTCTTCTTTGTTGCAGGTGAAGAAGGTTTTCACGAGATCATTTAGAGCGTCTTTATTCAAGAGAGAATTCCTTATTCCATGAATTGATGGATATTATAAGGTTAGTTATTTTTATCTACTCCTTTGGAGACGTTTTTGTGATTTGAAGCGATGAAACAGAATATTTTGAGAGGCATGAAGATGGCCTGAAAAGAGGTGCTGATGTGCCGTTTGGGTTGTGGATAGGTTGAGAGATTGATCAGTGCAACATCCATTTCTCAGTCATCTTGTTGTTGGGAGTCAGGCGATATCCTTTTGTGATGATCAAAAAAAACGAAGTCTTTTTATGTCAGGTCCTTTTATTCTTCGGAATGATGTGTTCGCTTGCTTTCGCTGAAGCTAAGACCTCTTCGATAGAAAAAACTTCAAAAGAAAATTTTCACGTCTATGTTTTGATCGGTGGCGTCAATATGGCAGGTCGTGCTGTTATTTCAAAAGACAATGAAGAGACCATCGACCGCGGATATTTATTGAATGAAAATGGCGAATGGGAGCCAGCGAGAGCTCCACTGAATCGTTATTCAAATATTCGAGCTGAACAGGATCGTCAGGGGCTTGGTCCGGGGCAATCTTTTTTGATGAATATGTTAGAAAAGACTGATAAGGATGTGTCGATCGGTTTAGTTGTGAACGCTGGTGTTGGAAACAACAATTTTATTGAACATTGGCGATATAAAGATGAGAATTACAGAAGAACAAGGGCGAGAATCAAACAAGCTATCAAGAAGGGAAGCTTGAAGGGAATTCTTTGGCATCAGGACAATAATAGAATTGATTCATCCTTGAGCTATGTCAAAGATCTTATTTCAAATTTGAGAGTTGATTTTGGAGATCTAAATTTGCCATTTGTGGTAGGGGAGGTGGCGGGAAGTTCATCGAGCACTTATGACAGTAAGTATCGAGCTCTTGTGGAGGATGTTCACGCTTTGAGTTATGCTAAAGCAGAAGGGCTAGTGTTGAAGGGTAAGTTTTTTGACGCTCAAAGCGTTAAGGCATTGGGTGAGAGTTATGCAAAAAACATGTTGAAATTACAGGAGGAATGGGGCAAGAGAGACCTCTCTTCTGTCGGCCCGAAAAGGCCCTTTTTTGATGTCCATATCCATGCCCAGAGTAATAAAGAGAATGGGCTAGATGCATTATCTGACTGGATGGACCGCAATGAAGTTGATCAAGTCATCAATATGCCTTTGACTCAGACTCGACCAAAAAATGAAAAAGAACGTATGATGATGTTGAGTAATTATCGTAAGTATAAAGGGAAGATTCATCGATTTTGTGTTTTTAACCCTGATGAAGTGAGCAGTGTCGATGAGGCTGTTGCTATTCTCGAAAAAGAAAAGTTGGATGGCGCGATTGGTTTTGGCGAACACTATGGGCGTGAAAGAATGTTTGATGACCCATCGAACTTAAGGATCTACGCAGCTTGTGAAAAAGTGGGCTTTCCGGTGATCTTTCATATCGACAATAATAAAAACATGGATGAAAAAGGATTGCCACGTTTAGAGAGAGTTTTGAAGATGTTTCCTAAAGCAAAAATCATTGCTCATGCTCAATTTTGGCTTCAATTGAACAATGGCACTTGTGACCGTCTTCTTCAAGAGTATCCAAACCTATATGCTGATCCATCTGGATTGAGAATGGCGATGGTGCTTAATCGAGACCGAAAATACACGAGGCAGTTTTTGATTAGAAATGCTGATAAGGTTTTGTTTGGATCGGATGCTGGCTGGTGGTCTTTTTCTAAAGCAAGAAAAGACCGAGAGATTCAATTTGCTCTTTTTGAGCACTTCGACCTTCCTGAGGAAGTGAAAAGGAAAATCTATTTTGATAATGCGATCAAATTATTTGGTTTAGAAAATAAATCGAATCAGCCATAGGCGTGAGAGATCAATTGTCTTATGATTAGGGCGACAAGATGATCGACAAGTTTTGGGCGTCAGCCTAGAGGGATTGATGATAGAGAAAAGACAAGTGATCGTTGAAGTGTGATGTTCAAGATCTTACTTTAAATTTATGTGATCATCTATTTGACACGAGTTTAAGTTATAAATGATGATGGAAAATGCTGGGGCAAGGAGAAGGGTGATGAAGGCAAGTCAATTTAGGTTGATAGGAGTGGTCGTTTTCGTGAGTGCTTTCCTGAGTTCGCTTTATGGTGAAGGTAAGCCACTTAAAGTTGTTATTCTTTGCGGTCAATCCAACATGGAGGGGCATGCTCAAACAAGAACCTTTCCGGCGATAGCTAAAGACCCTAAAACAGCAGGGCTTTATCATGAAATGGTTGACGCTGAAGGAAAAGCCAAGGTCCATGAAGATGTTTGGGTATCATACGCCTATGGAGATTTTTCTGGAAACCCAGTTGGAGTTAGGTCTGGTCAGTTAACCACAGGTTTTGGTAGTCAGCATCATATTGGGACGGGAAAAATTGGTCCTGAACTGACCTTTGGGATATACATGAATAAAATACTGAATGAGCCCATTTTGTTGATCAAAAATGCTTGGGGTGGAAAAAGCCTTCATACTGACTTTCGCTCACCGAGTGCTGGGCCTTATGAGTGGACCTCTCCAACTGATGAGAAGAAAAAAGCTGAGAAGTTGAAAGCGACAGGTCGATACTTTAGATTGATGATAGATCACGTTAAAAAAGTTCTGTCTGATCCTAAAAGTGTTTATCCTTCTTATGATGCTAAAGTTGGTTTAGAATTATCTGGGTTTGTTTGGTTTCAAGGATTCAACGATCTGGTCGGTCCTTACCCAAAAGCTGATCCGAGTCAGGGGAGAGGGGCGGTTAAAGATTATTCCGAGTACAGCAGAGTTTTGTCGTGTTTTATTCGTGATGTTCGAACAGAGTTGAAAGCCCCTGAGCTTCCTTTTGTCATTGGTGTCTTGGGGTGTGATGGGAAAGCGGCAAAGGAAGGTACTGTTGCGTTTAGAGAGGCGATGGCTGCACCAGCAGAAACGGATGAATTCAAAAAAACGGTAGTGAATGTTCTGACGGAGAATTTTTGGCCGACTGAGGTTGATGAGGTTCAGGCAAAAATCAAGAGCATCTATTCAGAGAAGAAGAAAAAAGAAAATGCGATCAAGAAAAAAGAACTGAGTCGTGAAGAGAAAAAGAAGGCTTATGGAGATATAGGAGTTGAAACACGAGCCAAGATTGAAGAAGTTTTGTCGGAGGATGAGCTTTTTACCTTAGACAATGGTATCTCGAATAGGGGGTATCACTACCATGGTTCGGCAAAATTTTTCGCTCAGATTGGCAAAGCTTTCGCAGAAGCATTACTCAAAGTAGAAGACTGAAACGGCTAATCGTTTAGTCATGTAACCTAAGGGGTTACGTTTTTTACTTCAACCGAAATGCATGTTTTGGGAGCATTGAAGTTTAGAGGTTTGTTGTGGTCGTTTTTTGTCGGAAGTTTCATTTGAAGCCAAGATGAGATGACTCATCGAACTCTGCCATTGTTCCAATTGAAGAAATGCTCTTTTGAAGTGAAAGTGAAGGATGTGCCCTTGAGTCCAAAGGGGAATTCCTATCCTTAGTCTGCGGAGCATTCGTTGCTCGTTCAATAAAAGTCGTGATTTAGGGTAGGGAAATTATGGGCAGATCTAGAAGAAGTCCCGAGTACGTTGAGGAAGTGGCGGTCGAAAGCGAGTACGACACCAAGAAGATATGGATCTACACAGCGATCGCTATTTTTGTCTACGCTGCTGCAATCGGCAGTTGGCTTTTCCTTCGAGAGAAGGGGGAGCCCCTGCGAGAGAGTGCTCCTGAAGTGAGTTCAAATGAAAGGGGTGCAACTGAGATGGAAAATAGTGAAGTTGCAAGCACTTCTGTAAGCGGTGATGATGGAGTGAGCTCCAGGTCAGGTGATGTGGATATCTGGAACTGTGTCCCTAAGGATGCTCATGGTGTTGGTTTTTTAGATGTGAAGAAGCTGGCTCGCTCGGGAATGCTCGAGAAGGTTCTTGAAATGACAAGGGGGAATCAAAAAGAGGGTCAACCGTCTGTGGATGAGGTCTTGTCGAAACTTGGTTTGAACCCTGAAAAAGACATCGAGGGATTGGTGATGGTTTTTCAGGAGGGAAAGTCTGGGAGTGATGGTGAAAAAGAACAAGGAGGGGTGATTGTTAGCGGCCGGTTTGATGCTGAATCCATCATGGATTATGCGATGGAAGAGAACCCCGGATCTAGTCGCATGGACCTCGGAGGGATTCCTGCCTTGAAAATGAAGGTTGCAGCAGACTCAGCAAAAGGGTTGGGTGGTGGTGGCAGTGCTGCGAATCAAGAGGACGCACTGCTGGCGGTTGCCGATGGAAAAGTCCTTTTCGGAGGAACTGAAGCTTTTGTGCGAAGTGCGACTGACCTCTATAGAGGGCAGGGAGTGGCTTTTGATAAATCCCGTTCTCCCATTGTGTCGAAAGCGAGGCGGTTTTCAAAGAGAACCTTGTGGGTCAGTTCTAAAGTTCCACCGAAGGAAGAAAAAGAAGAGGAAGCCAATGGAGCGAGTATGAAAATCGGTCCTGATATGTCGGTCATAAAGCATGTCGTCGTGGGTGCTGATTTTGAAGATGGTGGTTTTGGGGTGGAAGCACGAATGGAATGTGGGACGTCTGAAGAAGCTGGCTCCCTGCAGGTGGAAATGCAGTCTGGTGTGATGATGCTCAGTGGCATGGTTGGAATGTTTGCTCAAGGAGATCCCAATGCCTCAAAGCTGGCGATGGAAGTCGTACAGGGGATCAAGTTCGGATCAGAAAGTAAAGAAGCGACGGTATCTTTCGAGCTCACTGGAGATTTGATCTCGAAAATTGAAAAAACAGTCAAGAAGGTCGCAGCAAAACAGGGCCAAGGAATGGGAGGTATGCCAGGAGCTTCTGGAGGAGAGAATCCATTCTAAAGGCGATGAGTTTTTAAATTAAAGGGTAGACTTAGGCGTTGTTTTGTGTTTGTAAGTGAGCCATTGGATCTGAGTTTTTTGAGATTGGATGGATGAACGGGATTTTCGTTAAAGAGCTTTAGCATCGCGTTGGTTATTGAGAGCTCAATGGGTAGAGAGCTGAGCAGTCTCCACCCGCCTATAACGGAATAGTTTCAGTTGCTTTTTGCTCATCGTTATGACTAATTGCCCTTTGTGAAAACGAAGAAGTCCTGGATTGAGCGTTCTTTTTTACGTTATCTTCTGACTTAAGTCAAGACAAGACAAGCGCTTAAAGGTAAATGGCTTTCAGTTCGCACCTTAAATAGGTCTTGTTTTGCTGTATTGTTGACGAGATAGATAAAATTGGTTAAAGATGATGAATTTGACTAAAAAAGGTGGATAAAAAAGTTAATGCAGCAGGGTGCTGCAGAGGTACATAATTAAAGTATTGTTTTTAAATAACTTATAATTTGGCATGGTCTTTGATTTGTAATGGCGTATTCGGGAGCACGACATGACCACATTTAATAGATTCAGCGACATCATCAGTTCAAATATCAATACCATCACTGAGAAGGTATGTGACCCTGTTAAAATATCGAAACTCATGACTCAAGACATGCAGGAGACCTTGCTTGAGCTAAAGGCTTCTTTAGCAAAGGTTTTGACAGATAAGAAAAATCTAGAATGGAAATTAAGAGAGAATCTTGATCGAAAAAATGACTTTGAAGAGAAAGCTCTGATGGCTATCAATCGAGAGAGGGAAGATCTCGCAAAAAAGATCCTAGAGAGAGTGATGGCACTGGAGAAAGATAGTGAAAGAATTCAGTGTCGATTGACCGAAACGAATAGATTTATTGAAGGATATCGATTGGGCATCGATAAACTAGAGGCAAAAATTGGAGAATCTCGGGTGAAATCAAAGCTTGCTGAAGAGAGATTGAAGATGGCTCAAAACCATAAAAAGGTGAGATCCATGATTCTGAAGTCTAATCTTGAAGGAACTGACCTGAGAATTGAGAAATTGGAACAGCAGATTGACTGTCTTGGCTCAGAACCTGGAGTGATTCAATTCTCGGTTGAACTTTCACTCGAGGAAGAGATCACTCAATTAGAGCATACTCGGGAGATTCAGATGCGATTAAAAACGTTAAAGAAAAATTCCCAGAAACACTCATCAGATCTATTCTAAGTAAGAGCAATAAAAAATGTACTCTCTCATAGCACTCATCTTATTCTGTGTCATCATTGCACCGCTTCTATTCATACTCTGTATCGTCTGGATGGCAACACAGGGTCGGCGGCACCGTTTGAAACATGATATTCCAGCCTCAGCGCTGGAGGATTTAAAAAAGAAGGCGGACCAATATCAGAAAAGGATTGATGTGCTCGAATCCCTTCTTCTAGAAAAATATGACGGAAACGAAGGCTCGTCGTCATGATCAGTCGAAAGATGGACCGCTGCATCATTCTTGGTGTCTGTGGAGGATTGTCTGAAGAAACGGGCTTGCCTATTTGGTGGGTGCGAATGACTTTGGTGGCACTTCAAGTGTATATTTCTTCGTGGGTTTGGGTGATTTACCTAATTGTTGGGATTCTTCTTCCTAGTGAAGAGTTAACGTGGAGTGAAAAGTTCTCTCAGGCAGAAGGAGACGTACTAGGCGATCATCAGAATCAAAAAGGATTAGGTCTATGACTCGATATGGAAGAAGACTGCACCGGAGTCGCACTCAAAAAATATGGACTGGAGTTTGTGGTGGTATTGCTGAGCATAGCTCTCTTAGCCCAGGTTTGATTAGAGCATTAGCCATCGTGTTGTTTTTTATATCAGGCACGACAATTCTGTGGGTGTACTTTGCTCTTATCTTTATATTGCCAGTGGACACTGAGGACCAAGCGGATGACCCTTTTATTGAACAGGTTCGCTATTCTCATCAAGGAAGAATGCAGGGGCTTGAGGAACTTGAGGGGCAATACAAGAATATAAGTCAACGCTTGATCCGAATCGAGGATATTGTGAGTTCAAAAACATTTGCTCTTGAGAAAGAGATCGATCAGCTTTCATCATCATAAAATTATGGGATCATCATTCTTATTAGGAATCCTTGGCCTGCTAACTCAAATGGCCCTTCAGCGAATTTTTAGGAAAGAACTCATCCAAGAGAAGAGTTAGAAAAATAGAGTAGAAAGGATTCTGGAATGGAGATATTTCAATTCGTTGGAATCTTTCGGTTTAACGGAATTGAGGAGAGTTTAAATGAGTGGTCATATTTAGTTGATAACTTAAGAAATATGTATCAAGAAACTCTTGGGGTGAGCTTAGGCATTTTTGAGTGTCAGAAAAGTTGACGTAGAGAGGGAGATCATTGGTGAAAAAGAAAGTGGTCTTGATGAGTCAGTGAGTATGATCCTCAGCGCAAGCGTTGGGCCATTTAGACACTGAATCAATTGAATGAGGCTGGTTTTCGTGTGGCTTGAACGCTCTTTATGTTAACAGGGGAAAAGATGAAAAGCGATCGATACATTCAGTGGATGGGCCACCTATTTTTCTTAATCTTGACGCTGGGGCTTTCGTCTGCAGTGATCCCTGAAGTTGAGGGAGGCGAGGCCTATTTCGAGAAAGTTGGGTTTTTTAATCCTGCCCCAGGGGGAAGAAAGCCTTGGAAGATCAAGAGTATCGGGCCGGTTGGCATTGGAGTTACGATTGATAAGAGTCGAACCTTGAAAATAGACAACGTTGAGGAGGGGTCGCCTGCTCACAAAACGGGAAAGCTCAAGAAGGGGCAAGTTATCGAGAGCATCAATGGTAGGAGCTTCAAAGGAACTGACCCTCGTATAGCTCTGGGGAATCTTGTCACTGAAGCTGAGGCAACTGATGGAGTGATGACAATAAAAATCAAAGGGGAAGGCGAGATTGCTGTTAATATTCCTGTTTTGGGTGGCTATAGCAAGACTTGGCCCCTCAACTGTAAAAAATCCGATAAAATTGTTCGTGATTTTGCTGACTTGGTCGCCAGAGAGGGAAAGGGAAAATGGGGGTCCATGATTTTTCTTTTGTCTACGGGAGAAGAAAAAGATCTCAAGGTCGTTGGTGAATGGATCGGGGAGATGAAATCGATCAGCAATATGGCTTGGGGTGTTGGGTACACTGGCTTAGGTGTTTGCGAATATTACTTGCGAACGGGTGACAAGGCAGCACTGCCCCTGATTCAGAAAGCGGCTGATTTTCTTAGGGACACCATTTACAATGGAGCTTGGTCCGGTCGACCTGGAGGAGGATTTAAATATCAAGCTGGAGCCCATATGAACGCGGCCGGCGTGCACTCTCTGGACTTCTTGTTGTTGGCCAAGACTTGTGGCGTCAATGTGGATGAAGCGACACTTCAGGGCTCACTTCGTCAATTCTTTCGTTATTCAGGAAGGGGTAGTGTTCCTTATGGAGACTATACTCCAAAATCGGGCTACAGTGACTGTAATGGCAAGACGGGAGGCTTGGCCTTGGCCATGGCAGCGGCTCGACGCCTTATGCCAAGTGAAAAAAAGTCGCTTTACAGCAAGGCCATGCAGGTGAATGCTATGAAAGGTTATTACGGAACGGCGGCCTATGGAACGGGTCACACGGGAGGAGGTATTGGAGAAATCTGGAAGTCTGCCGCGATGGGTCTGATGACTGAAAATCGACCTGAACAATACCGACAGTACATGGAAGCCCGAAAGTGGTCATTGGATCTGTCGCGTCGTTTTCATGGTGGATTTGGTATCGCTGGAACTCCGGATGGAAGATATGATCAAGCGCTAGGTGAAAAATCAAAAATAACTTGGGGAACTTATTTTGCATTGAACTATACTTTGCCACGGAAAAAACTTCATCTATTTGGTGCACCTCTGAGTAAATGGGCTCAAGATTTTACATTACCCGTGCGACCTTGGGGCACAAAAGCTGACGACGACTTTAATTCGCCGGACCCTGTACCTGGCGGCCCGTGGAGTCCTAAGGATATGCTCAAGGAAACCATTGAGAAGAACTCTGGAGGTCCAGTCAAGAAGCAACTGGGGGAGGCAAAAGTTTCAGATGAAATGATTTTAACCTACCTCCACCACCCTGAGATCACCCACCGCTTCGAAGCTCGAAATGCAATGTTAAAACATAAAAAAGATGGAATGATCTTGAAGGCCCTTAGCTCGAAAGATGCTCGATTAAGGCACATCGGTGTGATGTGTCTTCACGAGCTTTTTGGTACATGGAGAAAAAACAACAAAGACCTGAATCGAATCACTCCGGCCATGATGAAAGAGGTGGATAAGATCATACGTGATCCTGAAGAATCATGGTTTTTAAAGCAGTGGACCACAGGCCTTTTGCAGCATGTAGATCTTGATGAGCTTCGCACCTACAGGGATGTGTTGGTTGGCATGATACAGCATGAAGAGCGTTGGTTGCAAGGGACGGCTATCTCCACCAGTCGCCGACTTCTCGCCGACCCAGCAAGCTACAAAGCTTTATTTCCTCCAATTGTTAAAGCTATCTCTTCAGCGACTGGGTACGCGATGATCACAAGGGCTCGGGAGATCACCAATGGATTGGATAAAGCTAGTCCTGAAATTCAGTCTTACGCTCTAGATTTACTGAAGAAGGTCTATATGAAACTGCCCGAGGAGCTGATCAGCGAGAGAGGTATCTATGTGATTCCTGGTGGTGGTGCGATTAAGCGTCAAAGTATTGGTCAGGTCGTGGGGTTCTCCTCAGCCGGGCAGGAATTTCTTAACTCTAGGCCAAAGGCAACATCTGCGTGGAAGGTTAGTGGAAAAGAAAAAGAGAAATACGTCTACGATGGAAAATTCAAAAACAATAAAGACTTCGAAGGAACTTGGGGTTTAATCAACCATAACAAATTTGAAACTAAAGCTGCTGCTCTTCCTTGGGTCAAGGATCAGCTGAAGAAGAACAAGGTCCCTAAACTGGGTACAAAGAAGATGAAATATGGTTTCAAGGTTTCTGGAAGTGGTGACGTAAAACCCCTTGGTTACACAAAACACAGCAAACCATTGCGTTACTCTGGGGCGATGGCCTACAGTACATTCCTTGATATTGCTTACCAATATGAAGTTTTTTCAGTGGAAGTTCGAGTGTTGGGATGAATCGACAACTGCGAGTTCATCTGGATACTCACGGTGGATCTGAGCCCATAGGGTTTTAACGGGAACATAACGTGCCGTGCTTCCCAATCCACCTAAAATATTAGCCTGATGAAAATCTAACCCGACCATGTAGCCAATCTGGTGATCGTTTCCGTCGGCGGCATCATAGCCCCAAGTACCTGGTCCATAAGCAAAACCGACAGCCATGTTCCACTTGCTTGGGTCGACGATGTATTGTTTAGTGGGGGTTCCATGACGGCCATGATTAAAATCAGCTGGAACAGATAGTCCTTGACTGTCAAAATTTCCGCTTTCAAAGTGAGAATAATCAACATTGCAACGTTCCATCGCACGCTGAACATATCTTTTATAGGCTTCTTCGGTACTGGTTCCTTGGTCACTATGATAAATCATTCGTTTGTTATCAGAGCCCATGAGAAAAGGGTTTTCATGGGTTAAAGCTCCTGAATATTGGGACTGACCAACGTTATTGTCGACGTTCGTGTTGGCAGCATTGGCTAAGCTGTCATTGTAACTGTAGGATGAGTTACTGGCACTTTCTCGATAAATTCGACTGTAGATGGAAGCCGCAGCAAGGTAAGCCGCGGTGTTGCCGGTTGGCTTCCCCTGTTCGTTCCAAGTTTGTCCAGCTGGAGCCACCATGTGTCCACCAGAACGGCCGGTACGGTAGATCACGTCTTTGTAGTGTTCCACACTCGAGGAGCTCCCCATAGGCCAAGACATCAAGAGGATTGTGTTACCTCCCCCTGCTGTCACTTCTTTAGCTACTTGTGCAACTCCGTGAGAATATACCCCAGGCATGTTTTCGATGGTGTACCCATCTCCAATGAGGACAACGTAATCCCAATCTGTTCCTTCTTCCCCCCTAAGGTCAGACCATCTGGTCTGCTCAACATCCTTGGGGTAGGGAAAGTGAAACCAAGACGCTAAATTGTAGGAATATTTTGTCCCTTGAATTGGCGAGGCTGCTGAGGTGTAACGATCAACGGCAACCACATTTGCTGTGCCCACACCAGCCCCATCAAGAATATCTTTCAATCTTGCCGCGACTGTGGTCGCGCTGGGGGAAAAGGGTGAGACGCTTGAGTTATCAATCCGTTCAGACATGTCTCTTGTCGAACCAACAAGGAGCACGTTCACATCGGCCACCAGAATCTGACACGAAAGAAGAAGAAAAGTTACAGCGACAATTACATTTTGATAGATGTCCCTCGATGGATACTTCTTTGATTGTCCATTGGAAGAAAGCTCAATCGATAGCAGTTGAACACCGGGAAAGATTTCTTTGGAAACTTCCGTCCTTAATTCTTTTTTTGCATAACTTACCTGAAGGTTACCAATAAAATGGCGAATTAATCTCTTAGAGCTCAAGTTTCCCCCCCGGAAAAGAATGAAGTTGATTAAAATATTTAAGCTATGAACCTAAAGGGTGGTGACTAAAAACCCTAAAGCAATGATCATTCATGCCAAGAACTTTGCAGAACTAGACAAATACAATTTACAGAAACGGCATTGAACATTTTTTTGTGAACACATAGTGAGCAAACGTTTGTTCATAGGTTTTCATGTTAAGACCCACACTGAAGTCTGTCGCCGAAAAGGCTAACTGCTCGTATTCCGTCGTCTCCCGTGTGCTGAGCGGACGTATGGGAAATACCCGGGTGAGCAAAGAGAGGGTAGCCCGGATCAAGACAGCGGCGAAGGAACTGGGCTACACACCTAATCCCGTCGCAACCAGCCTGCGGAACAGGAAAACCAATACGATCGGCCTGATCCTGACGACCACCGCTAATCCGTTCTTCACCGACATGCTGAACACTTTTGAGGAAACGGCCGCCGCCAACGATCACTCGATTCTTTTCAGCACTTCTCAGAACAGTGTCGTGCATCAGCTAACAGCGGTTCGACGGATGCTGGGGTATTACCCATCGGGGGTGATCCTCAACACCTGGGGCGATGAAGCTCAAGCTGCAATCCAGGAGATGGTTGATAAAGAAAATATCGATACCCCTGTCGTTTTCATCAGTCAGACGAATGATATAGGTAGTTACGTCCGCTGCGATCTCGTGGAGTCCTATGCCCGTGCCACCCGCGAACTGATTGAGCGTGGCTACAAGAAGATCGGTTTTATGGGCCATGAACCCCAAGGGGGACGCCACGAAGGCCTCTTCAATGTCCTTGCCAAGGAGGGGCTCTCCTGCGATAACACGATGCACTGTCGATTCACCTCAGCTGACGGCGAATTTTTCAGTGCCTACAAAGGAGTTTTGAAAAATTTGGAGAGAGGGGAGCCACTGGCCGAGGTCTATTTTTGCTACAGCGATCTTATGGCCCAAGGGATGTTCCGGGCGTTCACCGAGAAGGGCCTGCGAGTGCCAGAGGACGTGGCCATCGTCACCACCGACAATTCGGTTCTCGCCAAAACGAACTGTGTACCTTTAACTAGCCTCGCCTATCCGTCGGAAGAGATTGCCCGCGTGGCCCTTGAGTCTGTTTTGAATGGAAAGAGCATTCAGAAAACCCTAATAGCACCGGTAATCTGGCGCGGAAGTACGAAATGATGAAGACATGGATCATAGCAATAATGGCTTCTATAGTATTGACTGCAAACTTCAATGCGGCACTATTACATGAGATAGATTATGACGAAATTCGTTGGTCGGATTTCGGTGTTAAGGCCGATGGCAAAACCGATGACGGCCCGGCTATTCTGAAGATGGTTGAAGCGGCGCGGGCGATGAAGGGTAAGCCGGTGAAGCTGGTTTTCCCTGAGAACAAGGTGATTCATGCGGCAACGGGTAAGGATCGTTACCTCTTTGCCCTGCAGCACACCAAGAACATCTCCATCGACGGTGGTGGCTCCACCTTTCTGTTGGATCCCCACATCCGCATGATGGATCTGGATTATGCCGTGAATCCCGTAATCAAGAACTTCAACGTGGACTATACCGTAACCATGTTTATCGAATCGGTCATTGAAAAGGTCGACCCCAAGGGCGCCTACCTTGACGTCAAGGTGTTGATGCCCGGTGAAGAGAAGAATCTTGGCGGGTCGACCAAAGAGGACGGCGAGCAATGGTTCGGTGGTTTTGTCTGGTGTGAGAACGGAAAGCATATGAAGGCAGCCACACACTACAGGGTGAAGAGTGCCGAAGTTCTTGGTGAGGGCAGGGCCCGCGTCTTCTTTGACGGTAAAGCCATTCCCAAGCAGATCACCGGCAGAATCAAGGTTGGCAAGACCGCTTTCAGCATCCCCCGTCCCGGGGTGGCCCATCGTTATGGCCCGGGGCCACTCTTCAACATCCACGATACGGTTGACGGTCATTTTGAGAATATCCATGTCTGGGGCGCGCCCTGGTTCACCTATAGCGTATATCGGTGCGAGGGGACCCTTTCGTTTATCAACGTCGATGTTGTCCCCAAACCGGGAAGTAAACGACTGATGTCCGGATGTCGTGATGCCTTCCATGTCACGGGCAACCGCGCAAAGCTGATCTTTACGGATTGTGACACCGCTGGACTGGGGGACGACGATTACAACTTCTGCATTCTCTCGTCACGAATCCAAAAAGTCATCTCACCCACCAAACTGGTCATCCAACAGAAGTTCCCCATTCAGTATAACCCCATGCGGGTAGGGGAGACCTTGATGGTGATGAACTCTGAGAATCAGATTGTGGGATCCGCCAAGATCACGGGCTACGTTGAGACCCCACATAAAGACGGTACCCAAATAATTCCCGGTGGGCGTTACTGTCCACCCGTCACCATCGCGCTGAAGACTCCGATTGTGGGCTTGGCCAAGGATCTGCATGTCTGGAGCAGGGAGGCTGCCA
>Ga0233432_10002790_pt1 | contig 16056 bp, 12 predicted proteins | sample SI_122_August201_6_FD_179870 | JGI IMG/M metagenome (GOLD analysis project Ga0233432, IMG submission 179870) | Seawater microbial communities from Saanich Inlet, British Columbia, Canada - SI_122_August2016_10_MG | ecosystem: Environmental > Aquatic > Marine > Inlet | place: Canada: British...
TCCGGTCGTTGTGATTCTCATTTTTATCGCGTCTTGGATTGAGAGTCTTTTTATTTTGCCCAATCACTTGGCTCACGGCAAGATGAAGAAAGACAGTCGCTCTCCTCTGAAGGCTATTTCTGAGGGTTTTCAAAATCTAATCGAGAAACGGTTCTCTCCAATCGTGAGGTGGGTGGTGAATTATCGCTATGCGATGTTAACGGTTGCCGTGGTAACACTGGTTCTCTGCCTTGCCACGGTGAGAAGTGGTCTAATGGGATTTACTCCATTTCCTATTGTTGAGAGTGACAGAGCTATGGCCAACGTGACGTTTCCCGTTGGTACGCCTGCTTCGATCACTCAAAAAGCTCTAACACGAATTAGAGAAGGAGCAGAGACGGTGTTGATGAAACATCATGAGAACAATTTGGGGAAAGGTATTATTGAAGTCTTGGGCAAAGGAAACTCAGGGGGACACCTTGGTGAGTTGCAGGTCTTGATGGTTGACCCAGAACTTAGAGAGACGACGGTTTCGTCTTTTGTGAAGCTGTGGAGAGAAGAAGTTGGTCTCATAGCCGGAGCGAAGAGCCTAGTGTTTCAAGCTGATTTTGGCGGGCCAGGAGGTGGTCCGGGCCTAACACTTCAGGTGAGAGGTCACAACTTGGATGAGCTTAAGGAGGCCAATGAGAGAGTCATCAGGTTCTTGAGGGATTATGATATGGTGAGAGATATCGAAGATGGTTTCGCAGAAGGGAAACCTCAGATCGATGTGAAACTTAAGCACTCAGCTGAAGCCTTGGGTCTTTCAGCTGAAGATATTGCTCGACAACTCAGAGCGACTTACACAGGGAGTGAGGCGATGCGTCAGCTCAGAGAAAGGAACGAGGTTAAGGTGAGGGTTAAGTGGCTAGAGGCTGATCGGCGTTCTAGAAATGCGTTGGAGACCATGGTTATTCAGGGACCAGATGGGAGAATGATTCCGCTATCCGAAGCTGCTCACCTTCAGGTTGGTTATTCCAACGCTGAAATAAAACGAGTCAATGGTATGAGGGCGATCACCATCCAGTCAGGAGTCGAGCCCCGTGAGTTGGCGGGTGTGATCAAGGGAGAATTGGAAGAGAAACTGATTCCTGAACTTCAACAGCGCTATCCGGGTTTACGCTTCTCCTTTGAGGGGCGACAGAAAGATATGTTGGACAGTCTCAAAGTTTTAGGCCTTGGCTTCATCTTGGCAGTGGTGGCTATTTATGGCCTTCTTGCAATTCCCTTTAACAGTTACCTTCAGCCGGGGATTATCATGTTCTCCATTCCTTTTGGTATTGTTGGGGCAGTATTGGGTCATATCGTGATGGGTTACAGTCTTTCCATCATGAGCATGTTTGGTGTCGTCGCGTTAACGGGGGTTGTCGTTAATGACTCACTTGTTTTGGTCGACCTTGCCAATCGGCTCATTAAAGATGGTATTCAGCCCTATGAGGCTGTTGTGCGTGCATCGGTTCGTCGTTTCAGACCCATATTTCTGACCTCTGTGACGACATTTTTTGGCTTAGCCCCGATGATACTAGAAACGTCCCCCCAGGCCCGCTTTCTTATCCCTATGGCCATCTCTCTTGGCTTTGGGATCGTTTTTGCGACGGTGATTGCCCTGTTGATTGTACCATGTCTATATATCGTCCTTGAGGATATGAAGAGATGGGTGGGCTTTTTGAGAAAGAGAAGAGAGGAAGGCTTCCTAGAGGCCTGAACTCATTTTTAGTTCGGGGGTCATGACGACCTCAATGAGATCAGAATGGAGTGCAGATGAGTCCTCGAGCATGAGGAATAAACCTTTCTGCGGTGAGAGAGAACATTCGATCATTTAAATGCATTGACATATCGATATATCTCGATATATTAATATTTATGAAGCAAAAGAAGTCAGTCCATCTTCCGATGGAAGTTCTCATAAAAGCCTCTGAGTGTTTAAAGACTCTGGCACATCCGGTACGCCTCAGAATGGTTGAACTGCTTTTAGAGGAGCAGTACACGGTTGGTGAGTTAGCGAAGGTGTGTGAGGTCGCCCCAAATGTGGCGAGTGAACACTTGCGTCACATGCAACATTGTGGCATCATGAAGAGTCATCGGGAGGGGAGGCAGGTCTTCTATAGCCTGACGGATGAAATGTTCAGAAGTCTTTTGCTCATGATCGAAAAGAAATTTACCTCCAAGGAGTCAACATGAAAACAATGACGGCAAGTGATTGGAAGTCTAAAGAGTCAGCTGAGGCCATATTGCTTGATGTACGCTCCCCAGGCGAGTTCTCCGGAATGAGAGCTGAAGGGGCGGTGAATCTTCCTTTAGACAAACTTACAGCAGAAGCAGTGAAAAATCTGTCGAATGGAAAGAGTGTCATTCTTCTCTGTCAGGGCGGAACTCGAGCTCGGATGGCCGCAGAGAAGTGTGAAGGGCTTGATTGTGAACTGATGGTGTTTGAAGGCGGAACTCAGGCATGGAAAGAGGCTGGGTTACCAGTTGTGGAATCCAAGGGAGGAGTTATTTCTCTTGAACGACAGGTGCGTATCGGAGCAGGATCTCTGGTTGTTCTTGGTGTCATCCTCGCAGAGTATTTTGGCCTATCTGGATTGCAGTATTTATCACTCTTTGTGGGACTTGGTTTAGTCTTTGCGGGAGTGACGGATACCTGCGGCATGGGAATACTGTTGGCTAAAATGCCTTGGAATCAGAAGGCATCTGCCTGCTGTGGGAGTTCGTCATGACTGAGAGAATTATTATTGTAGGAGGTGTGGCCGGAGGAGCCTCGGCTGCCGCCAGAGCAAGACGCGTCAACGAGGATGCCGAAATTGTTGTCTATGAAAGAGGACCTTATGTTTCATTTGCCAACTGTGGCCTCCCATACTACATTGCAGGAGAGATCACCGAAGTCTCAAAACTGATGGTGGCGACTCCAGAGCTATTTAAATCTAAGTACAGAGTTGAGGTCAAGACAGAACACGAAGTGACTAGCATCGACGTGCAGTCAAAGGCCATTCATGTAAAGGATAGCGAAGGAAATATTTTTGAGGACAGGTACACCAAACTGATTCTTTCCCAAGGAGCTCAGCCACTGAAGCCACCTTTTCCAGGCCTGGATCAGGAGCATGTCTTTACTTTGCGTGACATCCCAGATATGCTTCGTATCGACGGCTATTTGAGAGAGAAGAAAGTAAAGACGGCAGCCGTGGTGGGTGGTGGTTTCATCGGATTGGAAGTCGCCGAAGCATTCCACCGAAGGGGGATAGAGGTGAACCTAGTGGAGAGAAACCCCCATGTGATGCCCATGGTCGACAGCGATTTGGCCAGGCAATTTCAGAACGGAATTCTAAAGCATGGGGGTATTCATTTACATACTGATTCGTCACTCCAGTCCATCGAAGAAAAATCCATTACTTTGGAAGATGGTAACGTCCTTCTAGCCGACCTGGTGTTGTTATCTATTGGTGTCGCCCCAGAGGTCGGGCTAGCAAGAGATGCCGGCCTAGTGATTGGGAAGACGGGTGGCGTTCAGGTTAATGGGCGTATGGAATCCAGTTCTCCTGATATCTATGCGGTCGGAGATGCCGCAGAAACGGTTCACAGGATTACGGGCCAACGAGTCAGAATTCCACTAGCAGGACCAGCCAATCGTCAGGGGCGAGTGGCCGGGGAGAACGCCGCAGGGGGCCACGGCACCTATTCGGGTGCTTTGGGAACCTCCATTGTACGTGTACATGACCAGAACCTTGCCATCACTGGCTTGGGAGCGGCCCAAGCCGAGGCATCTGGGCTCAGCTTTTATAGATCCACGACTCAAGACCTCAGCCATGCGGGGTATTATCCAGGTGCTAAAAGTATAACGAGTCGACTTTTGGTGGAGGAGGGAACAGGTCGCCTCTTGGGAGCCCAGGTTCTAGGAGAGGATGGCGTGGACAAGCGTGTCGATGTTTATGCAACGGCCATTGCGGCGGGAATGAGTGTTGATCAACTAGATGACCTAGATCTGGCTTATTCACCACCCTTTGGCTCAGCTATTGATGCCGTAAATACAGCAGGACGAGTTGCTTCACATGTGAAGTCCGGGGAGCTCAGGACAATGCAACCGGATCAAGTGGAAAGCTTTACGGGCCAAATTGTGGATGTTCGTGAGGAGCCAGAATTGGAAGTTGGGGTGATTAAAAAATCACTTCATATTCCCTTAGGGTCTTTGAGGGACAGGCTAGAGGAGATTGATCTAAATAAGCCTGTGTTGGTCTACTGTGCGAAAGGATTACGTGGATATCTGGGTTCGAGAATTTTGAAGCAGAAAGGATTTAATGTCTTCAATCTCGATGGAGGTTATGGACGTTATCTAAGCTCTAACTGAGGATATTTAATCAAGTATCGGGTAACATAGACCCGAGTAAAGCTTGGAATAATTAAAATGTCCTCTTCCTTATGGAAGAGGTGATTTTAGAGTTCTCCGAGGATATCTTTGTCATCGAAAGGATCATCGAGAAATTGTTCCTCGGCCCAATCCATGGGCAGGAATTCTTCTTCTAGACCCATCATTTCAATGATAAGGTCTTCGACTTCATCGAGGGACTGTTCGTACCAGAGTTTGGCGAGATCGAAGACAATTGTATAGGCGTCAGGAACTCGAATGGACACAACACCTTTGAGCTCAGGCTTAGGAAAAACCTGGGCTGACATACGGTTTTGGATCATCTGTTCGATGGACTGCAAGATCTCATGAGGCATGCCTTCGGGTGCTTGGATCTGTACGATCGCAGCCTCGGAGTTCGGGCGTGAGATGGCGATTGTGGACAAGTATTTTTCAGCTTGGTCCATCATGTGCAGAATAAGTTGCTCCTGCTCTGGGACTCGCTCAAATTGATAGTTCAGCTTGCTCATACCTTCTGATGTTAGGAGTGGGGGTAGATGGTCAATTTTCAGATGTCGATGGTTTAGAAACTCTCAGACGATCCGCCATTTCAATCTTGAGGGGATTTAGAACACTGGGATGAAAGAGGTCTCTCTGAACGATATCATTAAGAACTCCATCGTAGAGCTGTCCAAAATCGCGGTGCACGCTTCTTTCAACGGATTGTCGGCTATTCTGATTAAGTCTCCATAACTCTTGAGCTTGGCCTAGGAGTGCAGAGGCTCTCCGTGAATTTCCTCGCCCTTTCCACCACAAATGTCGGCTGATGATCGAGGCAATGAGGGAGCTGGTTTCGTCCCCCGCCATGTCTTCAAACTGCTTCTCCATCATTCTGGCAACGATGGAACGGACATTGGAATCAGGAAAGATGTCGGGAAAATAAGTCTTCGCTCGTTCAAGAATCGCATCAGCCTGTTCTAGCTGGCCAGTGAGACCAAGGACGTGAAAGACTTCCATGAGCAGGGAGTGGTAGGCACTTCTGAGGGGGACGAGGTCCATGTTCTTAGCCAAGAAGGTGTCAATTTGACCTTCGAACATAGCAAGCATGGGTTTGATTTGCCGAGGATCGGACCACATGCTCAGCTGTGGAGGCCCTCCATCCGCACCAGGCAGAACAATGAGAGAGCCTTTGCGCACCAACTGCATCTGTGAATGGTAGATTTGTCGGTGAAGATTGATGTCTGGTTGATTAAAACGGTTGTTTTTTAGTCCTTGCCAAGCCCAGTACATGGCGTGGACTTCGGGGATTCTCCAATCCAGAGGGCCAAAGCGATCGTCAACTTCCATGGATGCCATCTCTTCTAGTTTGAGACCCCAAGTTGCCTTGAGGTTGCGGCTAATCTGGTGGGCTCTTTCCCTTAAGTCTGAATCTGATCCTTGTCGCCATTCCATGACGTGAGTGGCTTCGGGAAGATCCTCTCCCATGATGTCACGAATGGATTCATAAAATTTGAGTTTGTAGATCAGATGAGAATCATCGAGATTGCGCCCCATTTTGTGCCCCAAGATCCAAGATGTCTCTTCGTAGATCTCCATCGAATGAGGGTTGTACCTAAGGCCATCTAGAAGGAGACGTTGGAGACCATTTCTGACCCACCGCCATCGGTCTTCTCCGGGGGGATAAGCGACGGAAATATTGTAGGACATATTCCATCCAATGTATCTCCACACTTTGGGGTTATGAGGTTGGAGCTTTCCGACAAGGTCATAGAGCTGAACGATTTCCATAAAACGACGTTCTTGTTGGAGTTCATTCGCTCGGAGCCAGATCATGTCGATGAGAACTGAACGAAATACACCCATGGCCATGGCAATGCTGAGCTCTGGTGGAACGTCTTCAGCGGCAAGAGGTGAAGTTGGATCGTGAATCTGATGTTTTCGAAGATTCTCTTTAAAGAGGGAGCCCAGCGGCAACAGAGCCAAACCGACCACTAGCCATAGCCATTGAAGAGGGTGCCTTCTCATCGTTGAGGCAGCCTCTCGCGTTGGGGAAGGAAATAGCGTGCTGTCAAAACTCCCAAGATGATGACGCAGATAATGGGCACCAGTTGGGAAGAGAGCTGATCAAAGAGGATGCGTTCTCCACGTGCTAGTGCAGGGATTGGATTTAGGCTTTGGAAGTCTGGAACCAGAAAAAGAAGGGGTTTCCAGAGAATAAGATAGAGTATATCACCTAATCCTTGTGCTGCCCGAAATTCTTCGGGTACTTTGGACACGGGAAAGAGGACGTTCTGGATGGATGAGCGGTACATGCCAATGATCGAGACAAGGCCCATTGGGAGAAGACTGCTTTGAGGTGGTAGAAGCCTAGCAAGGACATAGGCTAAAGTTATAAGATAGAACCAGAGAAGGGAGAGTTTGGTGAGGGCTCTGAAGATGTTGGCGCCAAGACGACCGCCCGGTTCCTGGATCTGAAAGGGGTGGAGCGAGGTGTAGATGACAGGTTCTTTGCTGGAATTGATCTGACGAACCATGAGCTTGAGCTCGCGATGGTCTTGTAGGGCAGGGGGAAGAGAGAAGCGGAAAGGTTGACCTGTTCTGATGGAGACCGTATCTCTCCATAGGGCACGATCAGAGTTCTGAACCCGAAGGTCTAGGTGAACATCGAGATCGGAGTCGACACTTAAGAACTGACCTGAGACTTGAATGGCCTCTTTGTCATGTTTGAGGGGCAAGTCCCAAATATGGAAAATGCCAGGAGACAGTTTGACTTTCTTTTTTGTTTTTTTTCCCAATTCTCGAAGCTCACCTTTTTCACCTAGGTAATAGAGGTTTTTGAATTGGTGGACTTTCAGTAGACGGTCTTTCAGTTCAGGGCCAGAGAGTGTTTCTTCGTAACGACCATGGACACCTTTCCATGCAACTGTGACAAGGAGGCCAAGGTCGACGATCGCAAGAAGCAGAAGTAGGGAAAGAATGGCGAGTATCCGGGCAGATAATAAGGTTGTGAGGCCCACTGGTCGAGTGGCGATGATCTGGTCTACTCCCAACCGGCGTTCCTGAGCTTCACTCCAAATCGCGTATCCAATTCCAAGTAAAGAGAGGGCGAATAGAGCGCAGTGTCCAGCGTAAAGAAGAAAGAGCCTGAGCTCGCCTTCGGGTGAACCATCTCCGCTGAGGAGACGTGGCATAACGAGAAGGCCTAGCAGTAAGAGCCCGGCTAGAGCAAAAGGAACCCGTCGTCGCCAAGCGTGGCGATAGGTGTCGTAAAAAATAGTCCAGAAGGCCAATTAGACTTCCGTTGGAGATTCTCTCCTGGGAGGAATGCTCTCCGCGCTTGAAGTGATCTGCTGGCTAACGAGTTTAAGAAAAAGTTCCTTGAGTCCCGATGTGCCGTGGGAAGCATGTAGGTCTCTGAGCTGACCTTGGGCAAGACATTTTCCGTGATTCAAAAGGCAAGCCCGATCGCAGATGCTCTCGCTTTCTGAGAGTAGGTGGGTGCTGATGAGGATGGTCTTTCCCTTGTTGCGTAGGTCGCTGATCAGTTGATGAACGTCTTCTGTGCCGAGGGGGTCGAGTCCATTGGTCGGCTCGTCGAGGATCAGAAGTTCGGGATCAGTGAGGAGAGCTTGAGCCATGCCGACCCTTCGTGTCATGCCGAGGCTGTAATCTCCCATGGGTCGACGAGCATGGGCTGAAAGGCCGACCGTTTCAAGGAGTTGATGGATGCGCTCTCTGCGTTCTTTTTTAGGTAGACGTAAAAGTCCTGCGAAAAAGTCGAGGCATTCCATCGCACTCAAGTGGGGGTAGAAACAGTTTTCTTCTGGAAGAAAGCCGATTCGATTCTTGTTCACAGTATCAAAACATCGGTTCCCGAAAACGGCTGCAGATCCTGACGTTGGAAAGAGCAAGCCTAAAAGGATTTTGATGAGTGTACTTTTTCCTGAACCATTGGGGCCAATGAGGGCACACACCTCACCTGTGTTGAGAGTGAGGTCTAGGCCGTCGAGTGCGACGGTTTTGGGTCGTCCCCAAAAGTCTTTAAAGGTTTTTTTTAAACCTTTAACTTCGACAATTGGAGCCTGATCTGGCCCTGTCGGTGTCACCCCTTCGACTCCCCGAACTTGACGATCTGAGCACTATGAAGGAGGATGAATGCGGCGCTGATATTATGGAGTATGGCAGCCAAGACAGGAGAAACTAGGCCCATTCCCGAAAGGAGGAGGCCGGCAAGTAGAACGCCAACGGAGGCGCCAACATTGATGGCGACAACAAATTGGGTGCGTTTCGAAAGGCGATGTAGGAACGGGAGACGTGAGAGGTCAGAGCCCATCAGAGCAACGCTGGCGCTTTCAATGGCGACAGGTGACCCCAGTGCTCCCATGGCAACGCCGACATCACCTGCTGCTAGAACAGGCGCATCGTTGATGCCATCTCCAACTACGGCAGTGAGTCGTCCTTTTTTTCTGGACTCCTGAAGAGCTGTCAGTTTATCTTGGGGGAGAAGGCGCGAACGAACATCTGTGATGCCAAGACGTCCGGCGACATCTTGGGCGACTTCATCACGATCCCCCGTGATTAAGGTCTGCTGACTCAAGCCCAGTTCCTTCAATTCACGGCAGCAAGATTCAGCTTCTTCGCGTATGGTGTCTTCAAAGTGAAACGCTGCGAGAAGGCCCTCCCCCTCCTGAGCTAAAACGAGACGGTTCTTACCTGATGCAACTTTGATGTCTGCTTCGGTGCAGACCCATTCCTCCCGTCCCAGCCACAGTCGCTTTCCTTCCAAGGTTCCAATAAGGCCTCGGCCATGGACCTCTTCGCTGTTATCAGCAAGTGCTGATGAGACCTTCATTCTGTCGGCTGCTCTGACGATGCCTCGAGAGTGGGGGTGATGACTGGAGTTGGCTAAAGACAGTGCTTTCGAGATGACCTCTTCTTCTGAAGCCTGTGAAGAGAGAAGTTCGGTTTGAGTCAGATGCAGTTCGCCCTTCGTGAGGGTGCCTGTCTTGTCGAAGAATATCTCGTCAATACGGTGGAAGAGTTCGAGTTCACGGGGTTGTTTGATCAAAACTCCAGCCCGTGCTGCCGATGTGAGGGCGGCGATCATTGCTGAGGGAGTAGCGAGAACCAAGGAGCATGGGCATGCCATGATGAGGATGGCAATAGCTCGAGTTAGCCCATCGTCACCTTTAAATAGAAACCAGGTTAAAGCGGCGAGCATGACAACGGCTCTGGTGTACCACTGTGCATTGGATTCGATGAAGGTTGAGACGGGCAGTTTTGAATTGCTGGCTTTCAAAATCAGTTGGTGGACACGACCGAGTGTGGTGTCCTCTCCCACTCTTGTTACTTTCAGAACCAAGCGACCCGTGAGATTCGAGGTGCCGGCGTATAGCTCATCGCTCGAGGCCTTGTCGACAGGGAAGCTCTCTCCGGTTATTGAAGACTCATCAACGGTACTCTCTCCTTCGGTAATGACTCCGTCGACAGGAGGGATGTCACCGGGGAGGATCTCAAGAAGGTCATCAGTTTTGACCTGTTCGAGTGGAATTTCTGTGCTCTGCTGACCATCCAAACGTCTGACCTTATCTGGGGTGCGACGAAGGAGAGATTCAATGGCGACACGAGCGCCAAAGGCAGAGCGGTGCTCCAGCTGGTCCGCCATGATCATAAAGAATGCGACGAGACCAGCGGAGAGAAGGTCGCCTTGGCTTAGGCAGGCCGCAAAGGCTAGGGCGACTAGGCTGGGGAACGCGAGTTGGCCACGACGTAGTCCAGACCAAGCGTCGGAAAAAATAGGCCAAGCCATGATGAGGCAGGCGAGACCTTGAATCAGATGACCAGCTTCTCTTTCAAGAACTTTTTCGAGCAGGACACCTGCTACGATTCCACCTCCTCCCAGAAGAGCAATCCACAGGCGACGGCGAACCTGCTTCTCATTCAAGGGTTCATGAATGGGGCAGTGGTGATCACCACAAGGATTGTGGTGTTGATGAAGGGTCGTATCGCTCAAGGAATGGCTCCCCTCTTTTTTTCCTCTGCCCTCTCTACCTGATTCTGTTCAACGGTGGGATCTTTGGAGATTTTCAATCGAAGTTCTCCTCCTGGCAGAGTTAGGTAGGTTTGGTCTCGATTTTCTTTCATGGCCTGCCGGATCAGAGCCAAACCTTTTAGTCGAAGGAAAGTTTGGCGTGAAGAAGGGCTGTACTCTTTCGTGAGAGACTCTAGGTTTTTGGCGTCGGCTTGAAGGTCTGCGGCAATGGTCTCAGCTTTGGCTCTGGCCTGACCGAGGGTGGACGAGACTTTGGCTCTGGCCTGTTGGCGGAGTTTGATGGCTTCGTTTTTCGCTTCCTCTCTGAGTCGATCGCGACCCAATAATTGACGCTGAACCTCCTCAAAGGCCATTTGGGTTGGCTGAGGAACAGCAATTCCGTGCATGCCAAGGTCATCGACAATAAGGCCACTGTTACTCGAACGAAGTAGTTCTTCGAAGTCTTCACGGATACTGAGGGAATACCCCGCTTGATTTTTCAGAATGTTGTCGATGTCGCGACTTGCGCTCTTTTTGACGATGACTGAGCTCAACCACTCTTTGAGGACCTGATTGACATGACTCTCATTGAGGCCAGGAAAGCAGAGTCTAGCTAAGAGAGGAGATTCTAATCGATAGTTGAGTGTCCATTGGTGGTGGAGGAGTTGCCCTCCTGCTGTCATGACCGCTAGGCCTCCTGTGTCGTTGAGGCCCTCGGAGCTAGCTTTGAATCGATCGAGGTGGAGCGTTCGCTGCCCCTGAACGTCATCAATATAGACCTGGTCAATAAAAGGCGGAAAAGCGAAATGGACCCCCGGCTCTTCTTGTCCTTCTGTCCAGACTCCCAATCGTTGGACGTGCCCGACATGTCCTTGTGGCACAGTGTGAATACCTGACAATAGAAAAACGGCAAAGCAGACCCAAAAAATGATCCTGAAACCGCCGAAACAGAGTCGAAGAGCGGCTTCGAGATGTTGGAGTCCCTGTTCTCCTGAGTTCATTTCTTTTCTGACTGTAAGAGGTCCAGGGGGGGAGTGTTGCGATCGAGAATGAGGGTGGAACGTCCCTGAAGAAGGGCTTTGAGGGTTTCAAGTTTTTCGAGTTCAATGGCGAGTTCACTATGTTGAGCCATAGTCTGGTAAGCTTTTAGTGACCTCGCTTCGGCTTCTCCGAGGATCTGTTGGACCTGTCCTTCGGCACGGGCGATGGCTTCATCGTATTTGGCCTGAGCCTCAGCTTTGATGCGCTCAGCTTCGGCTCTTCCTTCGCTATTGAGGCGGTCACTGATCCGTTGGCGCTCTGCATTCATTTTTTCATAGACGCTTTCGAGAACGGAAGGGGCGAGTGCCACGCGAGAGAAACCCACACTGTGGAGAGAAACTCCGTATTCTGTCTTACACTCTTTCTGGAGAGTCTTGAGGAGCTGTTCTTCGATGGCGTCCAGCCCCTTTGAGCCCTCGGTGCTGAAGAGCTCATCGAAACCTGTTTCTCCAAAGAGGCCATTTCGGAGGGCGCGCAGACGAGATTCAAAGCGTTCTTGAAAGCCCTCTTCGTTTCCCACGCTCTGGCGGTAGAGACTTAGCTGCTCTGGGTCGATCTGCCACATGGCATGGCTTGCGACCATAAGGCTGTTCTGGTCGAGAGTGAGGACTTGCTCATCATCTCCTTGATAAAGCCTCATGCGCCCGTCGAGTTTTAGCAGGTCATCGATGGGCCAAGGCGCTTTGAAGTGGAGGCCAGGTTTATGGGTGGTGCCGACAATCTTCCCGAATCGCGTGTGTAGGCCAAGTTCACCTTTGGCGATGATATAAGTGCAGGCGTGGAACCCCAGAGCAATTACAATTACGCCTGAAGCGATCCAGAGGGAGGTCTTGGAATTCATCGTCTGAGTTTTCTGCTTTTGAGCTTGAGGTCAAAGGATTCCACATCGAGGTGGCTTTCTAGGTCCAGTTCTTGAACCTGAGTTTGGCCATCCCGAAGGATGAGGATTTTCCTGAGGTTCGTTGATAGTTCAGCTAGAGCTTTGAGCCGTCGTCGATCCCAGAAGAGATCTGGGTCGACAGACGAAGCTTTGGACATGCCCTGAAGACCTTTCAGCCTCGCTTCCGCTTGTTGGATGAGAATGTTGCCCTGGCTGGTCGCCAAAGAAAGTTTCCTTGAGACATCATCTTCAAGGCTGGACTCGAGTCGAGCAATTTCAGCTCTAGCTTTTAGGACATGGGCTTCTTTTTCGAATCGGGCTTTTGAAGCGGCTTCGGATGCTTCTCCGACTTCGGTCGGAGGGTGGAGTTGAGGGAGGGAAAAGAAAACCACTTTGGCTCCAAGTTTGACGTCTTCGACCCATGCTTGTAGCTCTGAAACCAGTTCCTGCTCGATGAGGGACCTCGATGTACTCCACCATTCATTGAGGGGCACTTTCCGCATGCGTTCAGTGAGAAGCCCTAAAGCTTTTTGACGCAAGGACTCAGAGGGCCTTGAATGATTGAATAGAACCCGATGAGGTTCACTCCACCGGAATCCCAGTTCGGCGTTCACGGCTAAGACTTCGATGGGCCAATCTTCGCCTCTAGCATCCGGGCTGCGAACAACCATGAGGAGATCGTCCTCGTGTGACTCTGAACCCCAAAGGTTACCACCTCTCTGGTGGTCATTTTCTAGATGGAGGCGGTGAAGTTTGCCCGTGTCGAGAAGGTGATGGGATCCCATGGGCCAAGGTAGGTGGAGGTGGAGACCTGGCGGGAGAGTTTCTGGAGATGGTGACCCCCAAGTTAGCTTAACCCCCTGGTGTCCATGGGGGACTACGATGACAGAGCTTCCGAAGAATAGGACTGCAACGAGGAATAGGAGGGAGGGTATGGCCATTCTTCCCAGAAGAGTTTTGGTGCCTGAACTGAGGTCGTATCCGAACTGATACTCGAGGTCCGCTTTAAGGCTTTTAGAAGGAGTGGAGGTCCATTGGATGAGGGGTAAAGAGGGACAGTAGGGTGGATGGCTGGTTTTTGCTGACCCGTAATAAGCGGCGATGGCTCGCAAGGGCCATTCGAGGATGAGAATGACAAGGGGAAGAACACTCAGGCCGAAGAGAAAGGGCACGAGAAAAGAAAGGTCGGACCTAAAGAAAAAGATGGCGAGGGAGAAAGTGAACAAGCTTAGGGATGTGTAAACCCACCAACCGGCGAGTGCCGTCGAAAGAGGAGCCTCATCACTTGTCTTGGAGATTCCAATAAGGTAACGTCCAGCCACAAAGAGTAGCACTCCCAAGAAGGCGTTGAACGCCGCTGGAGCAAGGGCGAGATCTGTTAGAGGGGTGATCTCAGGTATTGGCTCTAAGAGTAGTAAAGGCGTGATACACAGAACTAGACTGCCCCAAATGAAGACGAGTCTTAGGAGTAGACCTTGGGTCAGGCTCCTTTGGCGTTTGAGGAGAACAACTTCATAGGCATCATCAAAAATCTTGCCAACTTGGTTTTTGTATTGGTCTTCAATGGCTTTTTCTCGTATTCGCTGACCGTTATCGACTTGAGCGAGAATCCATAATGGAAGAAGAGCGACTCCTAAGAGGAGCGGGAAAGAGAGGATGAGCAGTGGCGTGGATGCAAGGAAGGCGCCATAGGCCAGTAGGCCACCAAAGACGGACGCACCACTCCAAGTGAGCTGGCGACGTTGAAAGGCGAGATCGCTCTTCAACTCAGATCCTTCCTCATCATTGCATAAACCCCCAAGAATGAGAAGGATGCCATGAGACTTAGGCTGTAAAGGAAGCTGTGGACAAGATGATCTAGGGGAATTGTATGCTCCATGCTGAGCCAATCTGCAGTCCACAGCAGATGAAAATCAGGTAAGACTCTAGAGGCCATCTGAAGCCAAGGATGGACTTGGCCCGCGAGGGACTCCAATCCTGGTCCCATGAGGCCAATGAAGAGGAAGAGGAGACAGAGGATCATGTTAGCCACGGCCGTTGTAACGGTGCTCAGGGCCATAGCAAAAGAAGCGACAATCTGGATCAAGGCACCAACTAGAAAAGCAGCCAAGAGAAACTGAAAGGTCCCATGTAGACTTGGAAGGGGAAGGTGGAGGGGAGGGGAAAGGACCATGGTGACCAGAATTGTTACGGGAGTCCAGAGAGCCCACCCAGAAAAAATGAAGGAGATGATGTGCAGATTGAAGGCGTAATTGAGAAGGAGGGAGAGGATGACGATGATGACGAGGCCAATTCCTAGGGTCGTCAGAGCGATGAAATTGTGATCCGTCGATGCAGAATCAGGGGTTCCAATGACCATGGCTGTCCAGCTGACTCCGACCATGACGATCCAGAAGTGTGATAGGAGAGCTGCGATACCCAGCCATTTTCCTAGGTAGTAAGAGGGAATGTTGACGGGTCGAGAGAGAATGGTGAGAAGGGTTTTTCTCTGCAGATCTTTCTGAATGAGTTCGTTGGAGAGAAGAGACGCAAAAATGACTCCTCCCAACATCAGAGTAGAGAGGAGGTTTGATCTCAGTAGATCCACTCCTTTCCCAAGAGTGAAGGAGGTGAAGGATGGAGAGAAAAGGGCGAGAGTTGCTAAGACAAACGCCAAGACCAGCCCTAGGGGTTGTCGGAGAGCCTCAAGATAGGTGAGGCGAGCTATGGAGAGAATGGCCAACTACCTGGAATCAGGTGACGGCGGGTTCTTCCTCCTCAACCGTCGCTTCGGTGTCCTTGATGGCTTCGAAGCTGAGCATTTCTTCACCTTCCTTGTGGGAGACGATCACTTCTTTGCTCCCGGCCAACTGATTACGGAGAAGGAGTTCACTGAGTTCATCCTCAACGTATTTCTCTATCGCACGGCGTAGGGGTCTGGCTCCCATCTCTTTATTGAAGCCTTTTTCAATGAGGAAGTTATAGGAGCTCTCTTCGAAACGAAGCACGATGTCTTTTTCCTTCACTCGCCTGCCCACAGTCGCGGTTTCCACCAAGACGATTTTCTGGATGTCTTCTTTAGAGAGACTTCGAAAGGCCACGATGCGGTCTAGTCGGTTGATGAATTCAGGGCGAAACTCACGGTCGAGGTCCGTCATCATTTTCTTCTTAATGTTCTCAAAGTTCGATTCATCGTCGTTATTTTTGAAGCCAACCATGCCTCCCTTGAAGTGCTGAGCTCCGACATTCGAGGTCATGATGATGATGGAATTACGGAAATCGACGGCTCGGTCAAATGCGTCGGTAACACGTCCTTCTTCCATCATTTGGAGGAGGATGTTGAACACGTCGGGGTGGGCTTTCTCGATTTCGTCGAGGAGGATCACTGAGTAGGGACGGCGACGAACCTTTTCTGTCAGTTGACCGCCTTCCTCGTAGCCGACAAATCCGGGAGGTGCTCCGATAAGTTTGGAGACATTGAATTTCTCCATGTATTCGGACATGTCCAGCTGGATAAGGGCCTCTTCTTCGCCAAAAATGAATTCGGCCAAGGCTTTGGCGAGGTGGGTTTTGCCAACACCCGTCGGGCCAACAAAGAGAAAACATCCAGCAGGTCGTTTTGGGTTTTTGATGCCGGCTCGGGAGCGACGGACAGCCTTGGAAACGGCTTCGACGGCTTCTTCCTGCCCGATGACTCGTTCTTTCAGTTCGCCCTCCATGTTTAGGAGGCGTTGGGTTTCTTTTTGGTCGATGCGGGTGAGAGGAATACCT
>Ga0233432_10002796_pt1 | contig 16026 bp, 14 predicted proteins | sample SI_122_August201_6_FD_179870 | JGI IMG/M metagenome (GOLD analysis project Ga0233432, IMG submission 179870) | Seawater microbial communities from Saanich Inlet, British Columbia, Canada - SI_122_August2016_10_MG | ecosystem: Environmental > Aquatic > Marine > Inlet | place: Canada: British...
AAAACATCCACCCCCAAACGTGCCATTTCTCGACCACACTCACGGTGCAGAGCTCGTGAACGGGAGCCAAGCTCCTTCATGTCTCCCAGAAGCACAAAGAGCTTCTGGTCGTCTCGCTTTCGAAGGTGAGTGGCTGTTTTTAGCGCAGAAAGAAGAGATGCCGGATTGGCGTTGTAACAGTCATCTAAAATCTTTCTCTTCTTCCAGTTGAGCAAACACAGCCGGTGATCTGCTGGCTTCCACGCCTCCAAACGCTCTGGCATTTTCGATTTCGGTACCCCCAACAGTTCTGCCGCTTTAACGGCTGCCATAGCATTATCCACGTTATGTAGGGCGGGACTGTTGATATGTAGCTTCAGATCTCCATGTTTCCATTTGACTCCATTGCCCTGGACTCGACCTTCATACGGGCTTCCCTGGTCATCACGATTAAAGACGACAGCTTCGCGGTCGCCAAGAGCTTCACGAATCTCAGGAAACTTCAGATCTTCTTCTCGTACCAAACAAGTAGCCTTCGTCGCTTTGGCAAAGATATCACTTTTTTCTTTTGCGATGGCTTTAAGAGAACCCAAGCCTTTGAGGTGCGCTCTGTTGATCGACGTCAGCACCGAAATATCTGGTCGAATGAGGGCCGTTAGAGCACCAATTTCTCCAAGACCACTGGTTCCTGCTTCGATGATGGCGTACCGGTGATGTGATTTGAGCTGGCAGAGTGTCAGCGGAACGCCGATATGATTGTTGTAATTCCCTCGAGTCTTCAGAATCGATGGCCCCGACCCAAGTATCATATGTAATAAATCCTTGGTTGTCGTTTTGCCATTGCTACCCGTAATGGCAACCACCTTGGCCTCGGTCATCACACGCAAAGCCCGACCTAAAGAACGGAGAAAAGATTCTGGATCTCTCACCGCATGCACGTTAGGTGCCTCGGGGTATGCTTCAGAACGATGAGCGACAATTTCAACGCCCTTTTTATTCATCACCTTTTCGATGAACTTGTTTCCGTGGGATTTTTCACCAGGGAAGGCAACAAAGAGATCTCCTCTCCCTACCAACCGGCTATCGATGTGAACTCCCTTCAGTTCACCTCGGAAAAGACGCTCTGCTAGTTCTTGTATCAGAAGTTTTTGCAACATGAAAATTCATCCAAAGTCAACGTGGAATCCCCAAGGACCTGTTCAGTCTCATGGCCTTTTCCACAAATAAGAAGCACATCTCCTTCCTTCATGGAAGATAGAGCGTCGTGAATTGCTCTCTCTCGATCTTCTAACTGTCTCTCAGGAGATTTGCTCATTCCTAAAGCAATATCCTTTAGTATGTCACCCGTTTCTTCTCCACGAGAATTATCACTCGTGAGCCAAACTTCATCAGCCAATTCGGATGCCAATTTTCCCATAGGCGCCCGTTTATTCGAATCGCGATCTCCTCCACAACCAAATAGAACCTTAAGTCTTTCTTTTGGAAAATGTTCTCGAGCCGCCATAAGAGTTTTCTCCAGACCATCTGGCGAGTGAGCATAGTCAATGTAAGTTCTTCCCAGAGCTCTGGTTTCAGCCCGGGCGAAACGACCACGGGGCAAGTCCAGTTCTGGAAATACCGAAACCATTTCAGAGACAGCAACCCCTAGGGACTCAACTAGGCCCACGGCGCAGAGCAAATTAGAGAGATTGTGTCGACCGAGAAAACTCACTCGTGCTGGGTAACCTTCCCCATCGGCCACCAACTCGAGCTCAAAACCATCAGCGGAGGCCTTCGCCTCCTTGAAATAATAGTCGGCTCCAGAGTCGCTAATGGAATAGGACATCGAAAGCCCTTCTCTCTGAAGTGAAGCAGTAAAAGGGTCGTCCAGATTGTACACAACCTTGCCTCCTCCCAATTTTAGGAGTTGCCGCTTGTCCTCCCAATACTCCTCCATCGAACCATGAACGTCGAGATGATCCTGACTAAGGTTGGTCCAACCTGTAGCAAAAAACTCAAGCCCTTCCAAACGTTTCTCTCGCAGAGCGATCGATGAAGCTTCCATAAAAACGGTCTTTCCTCCTGCTTCCTTTACATCACTCAGAAGTGGATGCAGGTCTAAAGGAAAGTTAGTCGTGTTGGGGGTTGGCTGATCCAACCCCATTCCTCTCAGACCGAGGGTCCCCAGTGATAACACTGGATGACTTAGACAATCTAAAAGTTGACGAGCCAGATGGACCACTGTGCTCTTACCGTTGGTCCCCGTCACAGCAATAAGGTCCAACCCTTTCAGTGCACCCTGATGAACAATCAGAGAAAGACGTCGACTCGTGCTCACGAGGTCGCCACAAACAATCTGTGGCCCACTAAAGTCCAGTCTGGGCTCTGACACTAGAACCACAGCTCCAACCGGAATGGGGCCTTTTCGAAAATCTACGAAGAGAACGCCTTCGGTCCACTTCTCAGGGCGGTGGGCGAGGGAATTCACCTCCCTCACCCGATCCGACTTACCCCAAGAACCGTGATACTCCACGCCCTCAACAAACGTCAGTAAATGATCCAGCTTCATAGCTGCACCCTCTTCTGACGAGGTTTAACTTGCATATACTGTAGGCTATTCTCAAGCACTCGGCGAGCGACAGGACCAGCCACGACTCCTCCGTAGGAAACACCCTCCGGTTCATCCATCATGATCATCACGACGAGTCGTGGTTTATCGAGAGGTGCCATTCCAACAAAGCTCCCAATATTCTTATCTTTCGCATACTTTCCGTTGACGATTTTTTCCGTCGTACCTGTTTTCCCTCCGATTTTATATAGTTCTGATTGAGCTCTTTTTGCCGTCCCCCTCACAACAACTTCTCCCAAAGCCTTTCGCACCAACTCACAGGTCTTTGTTTTGAAGATCCTGCCCAAATTAATGCCCTGACGCTTTCGGATCAGAGTGCCATCAGACTGTGTGATTTTCTTCTCCAAGCAGGGCTGAAGGAGGATTCCTCCATTGGCAACAGCCGCATAGGCCTTCACCATCTGCACCATATTGACCGAAATCTCATGCCCCATAGGAATCGAAGTGGTGCTGTAAAGGTTCCACTTAGAAAGAGGGCGAAGCTGGCCTCGCGGCTCCCCTGGCATAGGCAGATGATTGATCTCACCAAAGCCAAGTTTTCTGAGAACACCATGCAGTCTTGGATTACCAAGCCGAATACCCATTTCAGCGGCTCCAATATTACTACTCTTAACGATGATGTCTTCCATCGACAAATCACCGTATCCATGGACATCATTGAGTATGCGCTTTCCAAATCGCTTCTTACCATGGCCACAGTTCACGATTTCCGTTGCGGTTGTCACTCCTGAGTCTAGAGCCGCCGCATAGACAAGAGGCTTCATGGTGCTACCAGGCTCAAACGTGTCTATCAACATACGAGGTTTCAGCCCGAGAAGCGAGGACTCAATACGGTCTCCAGGCTCATGAGCTGGGAGCGTGGCCATTGCTAGAAGGTCACCTGTTCTGGCATCCATCAGAAGCCCCGATGCAACTTTGGCCTTACAGTCGCGATAACCCTGAAGTAACTCTTGATAAAGAATCGTCTGCAAACTCAGATCAAGTGAAAGCTGTAAGTCGTTTCCCTGACTTGGTCCTTTCAGCACCTTCTCTCTTAACACCCTACCTTTGCGGTCATGAGCCTGCTCCAGTTTCCCGTCTTCACCAGTCAGCACTTTCTCATAACGCTGTTCCAGACCCGTGAGACCTTGATGTTCAGTCCCGACGAGCCCCAAGACTGGACTCAACATACTCCCCATGGTATAGGAACGGGACCACTCTTCGCGAAAATAAACTCCCTGAAGTTTTTCGACGATGGGATGGATACGTTCAACAACAGCTGAGTTCAATCGTCGTTCGATCCAAACAAAACGTCGACGAGAGAGTAACTTCTTCAAAAGGTCTGACTCAGGCATTCCAAGCTCTTCAGCCAAGCGACGGACCCCTAAGTCCATCTCCTCATCAAACGTGATCAACCCTGGGTCTGCCCAAAGACTTCTGCTCAAAAAGGATTCAGCTAAAACTCTTCCATGTCGATCTAGAACCTGGCCTCGCTTTGCTGGAATTTTTATTGTTCGATGGGACTGTTTCTGGGCCAGATGATCGTAGTGATCATGCAGAAAAACCTGAACATAAACCAAACGAAGTAAGGCGACTGAAAACCCAAATAGAATCACATAGAGCAGATGTGCCCGTCGCTTCGGTGCTTGCCCGGTCTTAATCACCTTGAGGTCGAAACCCTGCGTAACGAACCAAACTCTTTCCTTCTTCTATTGAAGGTTGTTTTTCTTTCTGACTGATACGGAAATTGAAATCGCTCTGATTTCGCTGCCAGTAGTCGTAAAGGACCTGAGGTCGAGTGAATTGACGAATATCGACCTCCAATCGATGGATCTCCTTTAAAAGTTTCTTTTTTTCCTGAGCCAGAGCTGACTGTCGATAGGCCACGTGGACCATCATGCTTCGTTGCCACAGCAGAATCGAACCCAAGACCATGCCCACACCAACGAGAATGGTTAGCTTATGAATCATCAGCTGGCCTTCTTCTCAAAGACCCTGAGTTTCGCGCTACGTGAGCGAGGGTTCTCCTTCATCTCGACTGCATCAGCAGAGAGAAATTTCTTCACAGGCAACCACCCATGCCCCTGCTGTTTCCATTCTCGAAAACGAAGTTTCACCAACCTGTCTTCTAAGGAATGAAAGCTGATGATCATGGCTCGACCACCAGGTCGAAGTAAATCGAGGATTTGGTCTAAGCTCGTCTCCAGCTCTTCGAGCTCTCGATTAACGGCAATACGTAGAGCTTGAAAAGTTTGGGTAGCTGGGTGATTTCTTCCTCGCCTTGGAACGACAGACTCCACCACAGAAGCCAACTGATGTGTATCGACAATAGGAGAAATACCACGATGTGTGACGATGGCTCGAGAGATTTTTCTCGACTGGCGCTCTTCCCCATATTTATAAATGAGGTCAGCCAGATCTTTTTCTCCTAAATCCCTAATCAGTTCTGCGGCAGAGGGTCCAGAACGGGGGTCCATTCGCATGTCCAAAGGACCCGGCCGAAGAAAACTGAATCCGCGAGTCGGGTCATCCAACTGGGGCGAGGACACCCCAAGGTCCAGAAAGATGACATCTACATCGCTAATGCCGCGCTCTTTGAGGACCTCTTTCATCGTTGAAAAGGGGCCATCTATGACATGAACCGGAAAGTCTGGCTTCCACTCTTTGGCGACGCTCAATGCCTCCGGGTCTCGGTCCATCGCCACATACGCTTCCACTTTGGCTCTCTCGCCAATAGCTCGGGCGTGACCACCTCGACCAAAAGTTCCATCGAAAACGAAAATCTCACGCCCTTCTGGGAGCTGTTCCAGAACCGGCCGCATGAGGACGGGGAGGTGTTGATGAGGACGTCCTTGGCCTTCCATTCTCAGTACCGGATCATCTCGTAGGTCTCTTTAAGATCCTGCTCGAAGTTGGATTCCACCTCAACATAAGTCTCTGGAATCCACATCTCTATCTTGGTATCGACCCCAACAAAGAGGATTTCGTTACCCGGTCGAAATCGCTCTGCCATCTCAGCTGGCAACTGCAAACGACCATTCCCTCCCCTAGGGAGATCTACGGGCTTGGCCTTCCCGCTGAAAAATGTTAAAAGACGAGGCTTTTTCTGTCTTTTGGCCTCCTCACGCATGTCCTCCAGCATCCTTTTCCAGGTGCTGAGGGGGTAGATCTCAATGGATCCACCTTCATGATCTAGGTCGAAAAGATAGAGAGGGCCATCCCCTTCCATCTCATAATAGACGTCACGGAGGAGACTTGGCAACACCACCTGATTCTTGGTGTTGATCTTGGCCGTAAATTGTCCGGTAAAACTCAAAGATAGGGGTAAAAAGGCACTCAGCCCAAATGGGTTAAAAGAAGCTACTTTATACTACTTCCTACTAACTTCCAATTGATTCCCCTTACAGAAGTCTCAAGTACTAGATATGGTAAGGTTTTTGATTTTCAGCCCATATCTTGTTCGCTAAAAGAAGGCATGACTCTATGGGGAGGGAAAACTGACCGCTTCAGTAGACTCCTCCTCAACTCAAGCAAGGCTACCGTGAATCGAATCCTCCTGCATTTTTTTACCTTTTCCCTCTTCGCGTTCCCACTCTGCGGAGATTCATCTGTCCGCCTACAAAGCGACGAACCCAATCTCATCGGCTATCGCTTTGAAGATGACGATGTGGGGCACATGGATTTCAAACTTTCTCTCAAATACCCTCTTTTTCACCGAGCCGAAGCCCCCGGCACAAAACTCAGTCTTGACTGGGACCGACTTTCCCCTCGACTCTACTTCGCTTTCACTGGGAGATTTGCCCAATACATCGGGACACGCGATTCTTCCCCCGTGATTTCAAAAAGATTCAATCCCAAACTCATCTCACGACTCTGGCTCGATGAGGGAAACACTTGGTTTGACCTCGCCTACGAACATGAATCCAACGGACAGAGCATCAACACAGCGGCAGGCTTTTCCCAACAAAGAACTTACCACCAGAGCAAACTTGAAGATCCTAATTTTGCCAAGGACTCCATCTCACGAGGTTGGGATTTTATTTCGGCGACCCTCGAACATAAGATCTATCATCAGGGTTGGCTCTTTAAGGCTCACTGGAATTTCCGACACTTCCTCAAAGACGGCCTCCTACAAGGAGCCGCCGAAGAACTGTGGCCTTTCGAAAATGTCTCCCTTGCTCTCTCGCGACGAAATGTCGATGGCATCTCTTTTGGCCTCTCGACTCGCTACACCCGCAATTGGCGTTGGATTCAGAGTCAGTGGGTTGATCTCTACTACACAACGGGCACCACTCACCCCTTTAGACGAAATACCCTTGTCTGGACCCTCGGACTTCAGGTCGGGCCCATGCCTGTTGCCATCTGGGGACACCATGGCTACCTCTCCGATCTGGCCGCCTATCACGAGAGCTCCAACGCCTACGGCATCTCCTTCTCCCTACAGAGCTTTCTGCCCTGGTCTTGGAAGAAGTAACCTCCAGTCACCTCCTCAGTGGGTGGCGTTTAGAAGAAAACCTCTCTTAACAAAGAGATTTTGGCACCTTAATTCTTTCTTCTGACTGCGGAGAAAATTCCTTTATCCTCGATAAAGCCTTCATCTTTTTCATTAAGCAGCTATAATAAGACAAATATATCCTAGGAGAAGATCCCATGATCGCAAAGGTTCTCATCAAAAGAAACTTCCTAGCTGGTCAGGAGAAAGAAATCATCAGCCTACTGAAAAATCTCCTCTCTGAGGCCATGAATATGAAAGGCTACATCTCAGGGGAAACTCTGATGTCCTGGAGAAACAACAACCATCTTGTCACCATCACCACATGGCAAACGATGGACGACTGGATCAATTGGAAAAAAAGTGAGGAGCGCAGTCATCTCGATGCTCTATTGGAGGTCTACCAAGAGGACCCAACAATCTATGAAGAGTATCTACTGGGAAGCCCTCTCCATCTCTAAGCCAGTCTCAACTGTTCCCTCACGCCAAGACAGTAGGATAGAGTCCCTTTCCAAACCCTTCCTATGGTCAGCCAAAGTCATCAAAACCTCAAAATTGGCGTTATCTGTCACCCCTCCATCGGTGGCAGTGGAGCTCTCGCCACCGAGCTGGGCATCTGGTTAGCGGAGCAGGGACACGAAGTCCATTTCATTTCTCACGAAGTCCCATTCCGTCTACGGGAGGGATATAGCTCTAGGCTTTTCTGCCACACGGTCACCCTTGAGCACTACGATCTCTTCAAATACCCTCCCTACACCATCGCACTAGCCGCCAAGATCGCCGAGGTCGCCAAATGGCATAAACTGGACCTCCTTCATGTCCACTACGCCATTCCCCACTCGGTCGCCGCCTTTCTAGCTCGGGAGATGTGTGAATGCCCTGTCCGAATCGTGGCCACCCTTCACGGCACTGACGTGACCACGATTGGCAAAGACTCCAGCTACAAGGAACTCACCACCATGGCCCTGAAGCGCTGTTGTGCTGTCACCACGGTCTCTCATAGCCTTAAACAAGATGCCGAAAACAACTTCGGCCTAGAGAACATACACGTCATCCACAACTTCGTCGACCATCGCAAATTCCACCCAAATGTAAAATGCAATCACTTCCATCCTGAAGGTAGGGAAGGCGAAAAGGTTATCGTTCATATGAGCAACTTCCGCTACCTCAAAAATGTGGACGAAACTGTTCGAGTCTTTCAGGGCATTCAGGAAAAAATTCCGGCCCGCCTCTTTCTCATCGGAGATGGCGAAGCGATGGGCTCGGTCCAACGCCTAACCAACTCCTTGGGCCTCCACGACAAGGTTGAGTTTCTGGGACAGCAAGAGTCTGTCGCCTGCATCCTCCCTCGCACCGATCTCTTTCTTCTCAATTCCACCCACGAGAGCTTTGGCCTTTCCGTCCTTGAGGCCATGGCCTGCGGCGTTCCTGCCGTCACGACTCGAGTTGGAGGACTGCCGGAGGTGGTCGATGAGGGCGTCACTGGGCACCTCTGTAATCCAGGGGAGATCGACTGCATGGTACAGAAAGCGCTCCACATCTTAGATACCGATCAACATCCCTCCTATTCCAAGGCGGCCATTGAACGGAGTCAACAGCTCTTCAACGTTACTCACATCGGCGAGAAATACCTAGACCTCTATCGCAGCCTTCTTGGAGAAGACTGCTAAAACAGAGCCTCTTTCCTAGGCCTCGGGTGCACCCATATTTCCACCCTCATCTTATTTCTATTTGGTGGCCACTTTGCTGAAGCTCTCATCGCGTTAACGCCCAACACGAACCTCATTTTCTGCACCAAAACAAAGACTTCGCCCAGTCCGGCGCCATCCTATGAAATGCCTCGAAAGGAGGTGCTTCCTGCAACGGGCCCCTAAGATGTCTCCCCCATATGGCCAACCTTCCAAAGAGCAATATGGGAACCCTCGATGAGGGAAGGGCTTTGGTCGTCCACAGTGGAGGTGCCGACTCCACCATCTGCCTGCACTGGGCCCTCGAAAAATACGAGAAGGTCTCTGCCATCACCTTTGATTACGGTCAACGTCATCGCATTGAACTTGAGTGTGCCGCCAAGATCTGCCAAAGAATAGGAGTTGAACAGAAAGTCGTGACGCTTGAAAGTCTCTCCCAACTAGGAGGCAATTCACTCATGGACCACGATGCTGAGATTGAATCCCTAGAAGGGCAGCTCCCCAACACATTTGTTCCCGGTCGCAACCTCCTATTTATGACTTTGGCAGGAGCATGGGCTTGGCAAATTGGCGCCAAACATCTAGTCACTGGCGTCTGTGAAACTGACTACTCCGGATACCCCGATTGCCGAGAAGAAACCATGCAGGCTCTCGAGCAGTCTCTGAATCTTGGCATGGAAAGCTCTTTCAGCATCCACACTCCCTTGATGCACGTCGACAAAGCGGCCAGCATTACAATGGCCAAAGAACTAGACGGCTGCCTGAGCAGTCTGGCTCACTCTCACACCTGCTACGAAGGCAACTTTCCCCCCTGTGGGTCCTGTCCCAGTTGCCAACTCAGGTCCAAGGGGTTCGAAGATGCCGGAATCTCAGATCCTCTCGTTGAAAGAGCAGCTCAATCATGAGTGTTCAGGAAATCAGAGTGTGCCTCAACAACCGAGGCGACATGCGATATAGCTGCATGGCTTCCGGTGCCAGGGAAACTCTGAAGTCCGTGAAAAGCACCTTTGGTGAGACACATCTGGTTAAACCCTGGACCTGCATGGGCCACTGCCAGCAGGGCCCCATGATCTGTGTCATCGACGGTGAGAAGCAGGAACACTTCATCCCACAGGGCAATCTAGATGATCTGAAAAGAGTCGTGGAGTCCCATGGCCACTAGACTTGGCCACATCGACTTGGTGTCTCGCCTATCTCAGGGCTCCCACCTCTTCATTCCTCCACTCACGTTTGACCGAGCCGCCGTCCTCAGCGCGACTCACCTAGCCAGCCTAATTCGGTCCAGCGGACGCGATGCACAGGTCTTAGCTCACCCAAGCTGGATCCAGCATTTGATGATGGAGGCCGATGCAGACCTCTTTCTTTTACCAGACGAGTACGCCTACCATCTTCAGGAACGACCTGAGACGACATGGCTTTGGGGCCTCAGTTCCCCCCGACAGCATTCCCAAGAACTTCGCAACTTCATGTTGGGCCTCAGCACCGTCCAGGTCCTCGATTGGACCGGAGAAAGTCGGCGACCCATTGGAGATGCCGTTCACCACACACCCTTTCTCGGAGGGCTGACGGAACTCAGTTACTCATTGAGTCGAGAGCTTTGGCCAGTCCACAACTGGGATGACCACTATCTGGGAGAAGGTCTCGCGAGTTTCATGGAGCGATATCCACTCCTCACCCGCGACGCTCCTCTCATTCACCTCTTCGGGCAACTCACTCTTCCCCACCGCCCTGAAGAACCTCTACCTAAACTCAGTGAGCTCCTGCGAGAAGATGACTGGGCCCTCTACTGTTATCGTGGACTGAATCCCAATCAGGCAGCTCTGATCGAACGGATTCTTTTTGACCTCTTCGTCAGCGACCCTGCCAACCACATCATTATTCTCATCGAAAGAGAGGAGGGTAAGTTCTCTATTCTCTCCATTCACTCAGAAGTCGAAGACGACCTGAAGGCCAGAAGCTGGATTCGATCTAAAGTCGAACAGGCCGCCAACGGCTCAGATTTTATTGTCGACGAACCCAAAAAGCTGCTGGAGAAACTCATCGAAGCACTTCAGGAAATCGACGTTTCAGAACCTGAAAGTTCAGAACCCAATGAAGATTCCGAGGAAGAAGAAATCGAAGCGCCCGAGGGCGTCGAGGCATCTGTGGAGGAAGACATCGCCCCAACTGAAGAGGAAGACAGTCCCCCTGAAGACGCCGTTCTCTCCAAACGCAAAGCTCCTAAATTGCGTCTGGACCCTTGGCCATTTTCTCTGTACCTCGGAAATCACTTTAGCTTCGGCTGTACTGATCCCCAGTGGTCAGTCGAGCGAGATCAACGTCTAGAAGCCGCTCGTGAAATCGAACCCGATGAGCCCACGATCGAGGAAGAAGAAGAGGAACGTCGCCTATTGGAGTGGGATTCCATGCAGCTCCTGCGACGTATCCAAGCCCTCAAACGCCCTCCCATCCGCTTAAGGTGGCAAGATCTCAAAGCCGCCCACCTCCCCATCATCGACCTCTCTGAAAAAGACCTCAAGTCAACCTTTGATACCGAACTAGAAAGTTGGGAACAAGAGCAGGCGGTTCGCATGAAGGCTCTCCTGGAGGAACAGGCGAAAGAAGCCCTTAAGCGAGCTGAGGAAGAAGCCCTTCGAGAACTCGAAGAAAAAACTCGTCAAGAAGACGAAGAGAAAGCCAGAATCGAAGCTGAAGAGAAAGCCGCCAAAGAGGAAAGGGCCAGAATCGAAGCTGAAGAGAAAGCCGCCGAAGAAGAAAGGGCCAGAATCGAAGCTGAAGAGAAAGCCGCCGAAGAAGAAAGGGCCAGAATTGAAGCTGAAGAGAAAGCCGCCGAAGAGGAAAGGGCCAGAATTGAAGCTGAAGAGAAAGCCGCCGAAGAGGAGAGGGCCAGAATTGAAGCCGAAGAGGAAGAAAACAAGACCTCAGAATCAGATGCCATTCCCGATATTCTTCACCAACAGGGAGAAGGTTGGAGCTCCAGTGAAGATGAAGAAGAGGACGACGACGCATCTCTCCTCAGAGCCTTTGATCAACTAGAAGAGAATCAGACCTCCAATGAAGATGAGTGGGATGACGAGAAAGGGATCAATGACTCCGAAGGAATCGAACATCCAAGTCTCGACATGTTCATGGAAGAGGAGGAGGAAGACCCAGAAGCCATTCTGGCCAAACTTGAAGAGCAAGAAGGAACCTTTTCAGATGAAGAGGAAGAACTTGAAGACACCAAATTTGAGGATGAACCGGACGAAACCGAGTCTGTGAATGCCGTCTCTGAGGAAGCGATTGCTTCTAAAGAAGAGGAACAAAGCACTGACTTTCAATCCTCTGCTCCCGAAGACATCCTCAAAGAACTTGAGGAACTGGATTCACAGGAGCACACTGATTCAACAGACACGATCAATCAGAATTCGGAGACTGAAAACCAGAGCTCTTCTGAGGAGTTCATCGCCGCCGAACCCGTTGAGAGTGACGTCATTGAAGGCCAACCTCCTGAATCATCTTCAGAAGAACTCGCCCAAGAAAGTCAGCAGGAATTGCCTGAGGTCGAGGAAGCCACTGATGAAAGCGAGGCTGAGAACGTCGAGCCTTCAGATGCAGATGCGCCCAAAGTAGAATCCCACGAAGCCTCCGAGGATGAAGCAGCTCAGGTCGAGGACGCCACTGATGAAAGCGAGACTGAGAACGTCGAGCCTTCAGATGCAGATGCGCCCAAAGTGGAAGCCCACGACGTCACCGAAGATGAAACAGCTCAGGCCGATGAAGCCACTGATGAAAGCGCGACGGAGAGCCTCGACCCTTCAGATGCAGATGCACCAGAAGTGGAAGCTCACGAAGCCACCGAGGATGGAATAGCTGAAATCGAGGAAGAAACTGAAGGCGCATTCAACGAACCGACCCTCAGCTCCGAAGAGATCCTAGACCGACTTGAAGAAACTTTTGAAATCGAAGAAGATCTCCCTTCCGAAGACATCGCCCCCGCCGAAGAAGCCCCGCAGTCAGCAACTCAAGATCCTGAAGAATCTGCCATCATCGTCAACGAAAACGCTTCAGAACCTGACGAGGTCGCCCCAGAGCCTCCTCTCACAGATTCAGATTCCCATACAACCACAGTTGACTCGAATCCAAGAGAAGATTCCTTCTCCTTTGCAGACGAGAATGAGGCCGTTGATCTAGCGGAAGAAGAGACCATCGAGGCCTCCATGCACGACGATGACATCTCCCCATCGGCCTCGCCTTCCCCTTCAGAGTCAGGCCGAGATAACTCGGAGGACAACATCCCCTCAGCTTCACCTGCTGCAGAAGTCGAAGAAGAAAACCAAGAAGAAGCACCTAAAACGGCACCTTCACCCTCTCCCCCTGTCACCCTTGGCCGTCGTGGACCAACTGGGTATCTAAACCCATACCTTTGGGATCACCGCAACACCCTCCAAGATGTCTTTGATGAGGTCAGACAGTCTTCTGTCCTCCGTGCCAGCGACTGGCCTTACTTGGCCATGTTGATCATCATCGGGCTTTTCGCTTGGATCCACAACCTACCCATGATCTAATGGCCTCGCCTCCCCTCATCATCGGCGCACATGGTTTTAAGCAGTCTGGCAAAGACACTTTCGCGGATCTTTTAGTTCGAGAGTACGGCTATCGACGTATTGCTTTTGCCGACCGGGTCAAGGATGCCATTCATGTCATCTTCGGTGTGCCCCGTGAACACCTTTATGGCAGCAATGAAGATAAACAACGACCTAGTGGCGTCAGATGGGACGACCTTCATGATATTGTCAGAGAAAAAAAAGACGATCCAAATGTCCTCAGTGTACGTGAACTCCTTCAGGTCTTCGCGACAGAGATTTGCCGCTCCAAAATTCCCTCCATCTGGTACCGCTACCTCCCTCTCCCGGAAGGAGAACGTTTGGTCATTTCAGACCTTCGTTTCGAAAACGAAGCCTACTTTCTCCTCGAACGCGGAGCCCAATTGGTAAAAATTCAACGGCCAAGTGTTGAGGGAACCCATCACGAATCCGAGTTGGGACTTCCAGATGAGATGATGCACAAGGTGATTCAGAACGACGCCACCCTTGAACACTTCCACGAACGGATCCGCTCGTGGATGAGCACCTTCTGAACTGAGAATGATAGAGCTCTCAGCCAGTCTCGCCCTGTTGAGAAGTCCTCTAAAATGCTGAGCCTTTGAATTCCAAGAGAACATCCATGGATCTGCGAACGAATAGTACGACAGCCCTGCTAACCCCCACGAGCATGGGAGTTCGCCTCACACCTGAAAACGGGCAACCCTTTCACGCTGCCCAAAACCTCAAAATACAGGTCACCAGCGCTGAGTCCAACGTGGTTAGCGTCTCCTCCTTTCTTGGGCTCCCCGTAAAAGTCCTCACCGCCTTCGTCAAAGAAAGCCCCATCTCCCAACTCATCAAAGACAATCTCGCCTACCGCCACATCAGCTACGAAGGCCCTGAACTCGATCAGGGTGGGCCATGGGGTTACCGACATCAGATCAACCTAGCCGACAGCGGCGTTGGAGCTCGTGGCCCACGCGTTTTCAACGACCGAGCTGGGGAAGTTGGCCGCAGCATGAGTGCAGATCAGTTCGATCTAGAAAGAATCTTCGCCAAGGAAGGAGTTCAGATCGTCCACCTATCGGGCCTCATTGCTGCTCTCTCTCCAGAAACAACCAAGCTTTGTTTGGATATAGCCCGAGTGGCCAAAGCTAATGGCAGTCGAATCGCCTTTGATCTGAACCACCGCGCTTCCTTCTGGGAAGGACGAGAAGAAGAACTCCATAACAGTTTTAAGGAAATCGCAAAGGTCTCAGATATTCTCGTTGGCAATGAAGAAGACTTTCAACTCTGCCTTGGACTGGAAGGCCCTGAAGCTGGAGGACAGGACATCTCTGCAAAAATCGAGAGTTTCAAAGGCATGATCGAGACAGCCAAAAAAGCTTACCCTGACACATCGGTCTTCGCCACGACCCTCAGAGAAGTGGAGAGTTCCAATCGGCACCAATGGGGTGCTATCATGTCTGTCGGTGATGAGTGGTATATTGAAGCACCACGTGAGATCGGAGTCTTAGATCGCATCGGTGGGGGTGACGGTTTTGTCGGAGGGTTGCTCTACGGAATCCTAAAAGGATGGGAGCCCGAAAAGTGGGTCCAATTTGGCTGGGCTACGGGCGCTCTGGCCACCACCCTACTCACAGACTATGGTCAGCCCGCCGACGAAGAACAGGTTTGGAGCATCTGGAAAGGGAATGCCCGAGTCAAGCGCTGAGTCGACACTTTCCATCTCTGCCAGAACCGGCCAACCTCGAAGCCGTCTTTAGCAGATTCCCAAAAGGGGCTAAGGCCCTACTAGAACTCCACGATAGCCTATTGAGGGGAGACTCCTCTCTCAGCATCGCCGAAAGAGAACTCCTGGCTGCTCACGTTTCTAATCTCAACGCGTGTCGATATTGTCATGGAGCTCACGCTTCCATAGCAGAATCATACGGCATCAGCCCTTTACTCCTAAAAAGTTTGCAGGAGAATTCTGACACAGCGGAACTCCCAGAGAAATTCAAACCCATCATCGCCTATGTCACCAAACTGACTCTGACTCCCAGCAAAATGGTCGAGGAAGATTCCAAGGCGGTCTACGATGCCGGATGGGATGAAGCTGCTCTCTACGATGCTGTCACGGTATGTGCCCTCTTCAACTTCATGAATCGAGTCGTAGAAGGAACTGGTTGTCTGCCAAAACCCAGTCCAGATAAGAAACAAGCCGGGAAGACCTTAGAGTCCTATCTCGAATGGGGCAAAGGCATTGGCTTCATCGAATGATGGTTCTTTTCTCCTCTGAACTTCTTCCAATATTCATCTAGTGGATGAGAATTCATCCTCTTCAGATTCAATCTAGCTTTTGAATCGCCCTTCCCTTCAACTCAGGAGCCAACCCATGAGAGTAGCCCTACCCGTGGTTTTTGCACTTCTACTGACATCTTTGCTCTTTGCAGGAGGAGGTGGGTCCGCAGCTGGAGCCAACTCCAACCCTTCAGACTTCTACAAGGATTACGCCCTCTTTTCCACTCGTCCGAATGACCTCACCAAGCTGACCCAGTCTATCAACCGTTTTGGTCCGGTGGGCATCGGAATTGAGTTACACCCCCCCGCCTTCGTGATGAAGGTGAAGAATGTTGAAAAAGGGTCTCCAGCTGAAGCCACGGGTGAGCTCAAGACCGGTCAGCTCATCGATTCCATCAACGGAGAAGTCCTCAAAGACATCGACCCCCGCAT
>Ga0233432_10002802_pt1 | contig 16013 bp, 15 predicted proteins | sample SI_122_August201_6_FD_179870 | JGI IMG/M metagenome (GOLD analysis project Ga0233432, IMG submission 179870) | Seawater microbial communities from Saanich Inlet, British Columbia, Canada - SI_122_August2016_10_MG | ecosystem: Environmental > Aquatic > Marine > Inlet | place: Canada: British...
TGTTTTAATGAGGATCTCGTCCATCAGGTCGTTGGGATCACTCTTTCCTCCGGTGTTCACGACGTGGTCGGTCACTGCAAAGGTGTTTTGGGGGCGGTGCACCGGAATGTCCATTTTTTCCAGAGCCGCAAAAGCCTGAGAGCTGGTGACCTCGTGGATGATGTGAAGTCCAACAGCTAGAGCGAGACGCCCTTCACCGAGCTCGATAAGGTGTCGTTTCTCGACCTTTTGAAAGCGGGTTATTCCCATGATTAATCAGATGGAGGATGGGGTAAATGTGGGTGGGGCATTGTTTGATGATTGGACTTTCTTCAAGGTGAGAGGGGTTCTGTGGAGGACCGGCACCTTCCAATCAGGAGGAACTTTAGAATCGATCTGTCACTCTCTGATCACAAAGAGAAGTTAGAAGAGGGAGGGATTTGCGGCCTTCCGTAACGTTTAGATATCGCCACCTAAATTTTCAGCCATTTCCTTGGCACGGCGTTTCCAGAAGGGGCCAACTGTGGGAAAGGAGGTGAAGCGGTTGTATGCACTGATAGCTTTTATGGATCGGTCTGCCTTATTAACGACGCTGAGTTCGGCATGACGGCAGCAAGTTGCCATTCCCCAGTAGGCTTCAGGAAAATTGGGTTCGAGCTGAGTCAGGAGTTCGAAGGCAGCGTAGGCATCATCGATGGCTCGATAATGGAACATCAAAACTCCCAAATCGTATATTTCATCCCTCATCATCTCCTTTGTGGCTTCGACCAGTTGATGAAAAACACGGGTGGGGTGCTCACGAATCTCACTTTTTGAAACGACGCCTTCTCCCAGATAGGAGCTGGCCACTTCGGCCACTCTCTCCATGAAAATAGTGTTTTTCTTCTCGCAGCTGTAGCGGGAGCGAAGGCCTTTGTAACGCTGTTGTTTTTGTGGAGCTGAGAGATCTCGCATCTCTCGATAGATCATGGTGTTTTCGTTGCCGAGAATGGCCTTGCCGAGGAGCGATGAAACACTGTTGGTGTTGCGAGGAATGCGGTCCATTCCTGCTAGAGTTCCCAGTTCCTGGTACATGAGCTGTGTGATCTTCAGTTTGGCATCGTGGGTTCCTGGTTTGAGGGTGCTTTTCCCTTTTTTATTTAGGGTCGCACAGATCTCATCTTCGATATCACTCCCATCCCCCATGATTTTGACGTGAAAGAGATAATCGGCTAAGGCAGAAAGGACGGTCATCTCTGGGCTTCGCCCATTTCCCGTGTGCATGGGAATGCATAAGCAATTTGTGGTGGGTTCGTAGTTCCCTGTTCCTTGGCCAGGAATGATGATGATCCTCAGCTGTCGCGCTAATTTGAGAGCATTATCTAGATATCGATCAATGACCTCAAGGTAGGCTCTCATCGCGGATCGATCGGTCCCTTGGGTCCCCGGGGCGAAAACCAGTTCTTCGTCACCAATAATTTGTCGGGAGCCAGAGATGCGGTCGATGATTGGGAACATTTCTTCGAACTTCATGAGAATGTTTTCAACCGATTCGGGGGAGTGGACATGGTCGTCATCAAAGATGACTGGGCTGTAGCGAAGGGCTCTCGCGTCAGATCGACGAAAGTTGATGCCCTGCTGGACCCGAAGCCAGACATTAGACACCTTGCTCTGTAAAGAACCTCGGTTGCTCTCTCTCAGGTAAGATCGAGTGAGCTCTTCCAGGTTCATGTGAAGGTATCGTTTGAGGTCTTTTTCTTTTTCGCTAAGAATGTTGCCAAGGTGAAACTCGGTGCGGTCGAGGGCTTCGATGGTTGGAAGCTGAGCTAAAACAAAATCAGAAATACTCTTGCCGAATACTAGGAGATTGGCCTTACAGGTTTCAAGGTACTCCCTGACACGCGGTTCCATCGATCGGTCGAACTTCATGGAGAGAACACCACTGTTCTTCATAACTTCGACGGAGCCGATTTGAGCATTGGCTTTTCTCATGGAGTCGACGATTTCGACTAGCTCTCCGGACGGGTTGAGAGGCTTAAGTTTTTCCACCAGCTGATCGAAATGTTCCTGAGCTTCTTCACGTGTGGCGACAATGCCATTGGTGATGTGGGAGCAGGCTACTGCCATGGCTTTTCGGTAGGGGACTTTCAGGGCCTCTTCACTTTCGAATTTTAGCCAGTCGAACACTCGGCAGAGGATGTAACGATCGCTCTTAAGAATGCCTTCTCCAATGAGTTCGAGTGGTTTGAAGAGCTCTTCAGCTTTTTCCTGAAGAGCTTCATCCTCACGCCACCAGTCGGGGTCAGGTATTCCGCTAGATACCCAGCCAAGAATACCTTCCCCGAATCCGTTCAGGAGAGGATTGTTTTTCACTTTGATCTGTCTAGAGACTAGTCCGATGATGAGGTCTGAAAATTTCTGCATCAGGGTCTGCTCTATAGGAAGACGACGCTTAGAGCCTTTCGCCGCTTTCACCTTTTCGTCGTCTTCTAGGTAGAGTTCATCCAGTAGAGATGTGATGGAATCAGAATCTGAAAAGAGGGTCAGGTCTCCAGATTTGTCTTCTCCTCCGAGAATGTCGTCGTAAACGGAGGTGCTCTGTTGTTCTTCAATAGATTCAGCTTCTTCGATAAGTGAGCTTGTTTTATTGAGGATTTCCCGCAGGACATTTTGACTCTCCTTGGCAAAGGGGTCTTGCTGGAGCATCACGTCCTTGAAGGTTTCGTAGAGTTTTTCAAGTTTGACGCCAATGTCTTTGCCCTGAGATGCGTTGTTGGTCGTTCCAATGCTTCGAGTGGATAGGGCGTCTCCAAGAGCTGTACCGACTCTGAGAGAGAGTTTCTGTAAGTTTTTCTTGTGCTCCTCCTCAAGCTTTTCAGAAAATTGTTTGACGATGTCGATGGCGTCGGCTTCGGGAAAGCCCAGATGGAGGGCCCTCGAGAGTTGGCAGACGCCCTCGAAAAGTGACTCGCCGCCTTTTTCGTCGAGCTTCTTGGTGCATAAATCAAAGCGGGTGCTCGCAGCCTGACGGACATGAGATTCTATCGACTCGACATTTGAAACTCGAGAAGCAAGAAGTAGGTTGGTGAGGTAGACGTGGTCATCGTCTGCTTGGGTGTCTAGGTGTGGCAGGAGGGAGTCGGCGTGTTCGCAGATGAGTTCTAGAGACCATGGCCAGCGGTGGGGAAGACTGATGAGTATTTCGTCGAGAGCTTTGTCGTGACGGCTATCGGATAGGTAGAACTCGGCTTTGGTCTGTGCTAGTCGTTTGTTGAGCCCTAGAATGTAGGGCTGGAGGTCCCGGTTCCAAGCTGGGTTCCCACTGAGCCAGTCAATGGGTTTCGGCAGCTGAGACTCCGCTTGGAGTAGTCCGCGCTGTCGACCTTCACTGTCGCTAACAGGAGGAATGAACCTAAATTCAAAATAAGCAGAAGAAAAATCGATCAGGGCAGAAGGCGGAGCCAGACATTGAATGAGGTGAAGTTTTGAAAGGATTTTTTTTGCTTCACTAGGGTCTTTGGTTCGAAGAAGTTGAAGGTTACATCCTCTTTGGAGAGCAAGGGCCTTGGGGTAGAACGTGTCGTAAGCTTTCTGAAGCTTGCTGGGAAGGTCTTTTTCCATGAGTCCTTTCTTAAAAAGAAAGAGAGCGAGATCTTTTCTCGAAAGGAAGGCTTTGGGGAGAGTCTGACTGAGAAGGAGGCTCTCGGCGCTCTTGAGCAGTCGCTCTTCGCTACCTCGAGTCTTGAGGAGACCTTCTAGACGTTCAGGTAAAAGTCTCTTTTTCAGAGTTAGCGACCAGAATTGATCGCACGGCTCGAGGGGGCCAGGGAGAGTGTTGAAGAGGGAGAGTGCATTCTGAAGTCGTGGTGCGTCGTCTTTCAGCTCTGAAATAGATGCTTTGAGCTTGTGTCGGAGGCCGAAGAAGTGGAAGAGCTCCTGAGTAAGGTGCTTGTAGTCGGGGTGACAATCGAGGAGTTTGGCGGCACAATCGACGGCTTCGAAAGCTTTTTCTGGGAGAGTCATGTTTTCCAGACATGATTCGAGGGCTTGAGTGCATTTTCTGACCTGCTTGGCCATGACGAGATCAATCGGCAGGGCTTTGTCTGGAGCGATAGCTTTGTCGAAGTCAGCGAGTCTTAGGATATTTTCCCAGTCGCCATTTTCACTGAGGCGAAAGAGAGCATCAAGGCTGTGATCTTTTTCCTTGCAGTTCGCCAGTCGAGTGGCCATATCGGCCATGGCATTTCTTTCCATGCACTGGTCTACAAAAAGGGTGGTGTCCCCTTTTGGCCATGTGATGGTGTTCATGCTTTCAGACAAGTTCGTTAACCTTGCAGGCCATTGTACGGGCCTCTTTTGAGTAAAAGCAACAGTTTTCCTCTAAAAATACACTCGAAATTGCAGAGGGGAATCTCAAGGGTCTCACAGAATCCATTTTATGGGCGCCGTTGCTGCGATGACGATGGCTGGGAGGAAGTGGGGGAAATCAAGGAAATGGTAATGGGTCTTGGAGAGATCGGGCCTTAAGCCGGAAAAAAGAGCTACGTCTAGAACGAGGAGCGCGACGAGAGCCTCATCGGCTTCCAGGATAAAGCTTAGGATAGCGAAGGAAATTCCGAGAAGAATGCCGAGAAGGCGGGTTCTGGCGAAACCCCACTGAGTCGGCCAGGTTTTTAGGTCAGAGGTCCTGTCTAATTTGAGGTCGCGAAGGTCTCCGGATAGGACGTTGATGAAAATGTGGAAAAGGATCGCGAGATGGTCGGCCTGCAGGTTTAGGTCATCTTCATTCTGTGACCATGCTTGAGGAAGGAGGATGACGGAAGTGCTGACTCCAAGAGTGACCAGTGGGGTCTTGAGCAGGGGAAGGTCCTTGGGGCGGAAACGATCTCCTCGAATTTTCAGCAGAGGTGATCCATAGAGTAGAGCGAGAAGGTTGAGGCTGAGGAGCGGCAACCAAAGCCACGAGGGGGAGAGCAGGATCAGGAGGAAGGAGAGCATCAGGGACCCTCCGAGGATGTTTCTGTGCAGCGTTGATCTGTAATAGGCTCTCAGAGAAAGGTCGTAAAGTTGACCTTGCTTGAAGGTCATGAGGCCATGAAGATTGTAGACGGCCAGAAGGTGGGCGAAGACCCAGAGTAGTGCCGTTCCTGAGACGCTTCCTCCTTGTGCACCCATCGATGCCATCGCTAAGGCCGTGCCTCCCAAGGCCAGAAAGAGATTGGAGGCCAGGAGAGTTTTCAAGACTTCAGGAGAAAGGTGTCACCGTATGATCCCAATATCTTCAAGGGAGTTTGACCATGTCCACCGGACAACTCGTGCCTCTGCGTCTGCGGAGTCGACTGCTCAAGGGGAATCCAATGGGGAACTCAACCCTGCGCGAAGCTCTTGTTTACACACCGCCAGGTTTTTCTAAAAGGGAAAGGCTTCCCTGTGTTTTTTGGCTTCCAGGTTTCGGTTCAGGTCCAAAGAAATGGAGTGAAAAGGACTTTCCGATGCACAGGCTAGTGGACTACCTCATCCTTTCGGGCCAACTTCCAAGAGTGGTGATGGTATGTCTTGACGGTTCCACGAAATTGGGAGGAAGTCAGTATGTTGACTCCAGTTTGAATGGGCCCTTCGCGACCCACATCGTGGAGGAGTGGGTGCCCAAAATAGAGAAGGATTTTGGAGTTGTCGGGCCTCATGTCATCTGTGGCCATTCTTCTGGGGGGTTTGGTAGTCTTCATCTGGGAACTCTTTTTTCCGACATGTTTCATAGAGTTGGGAGTTTTGGGGGAGACCTGCACTTTGAACTCACGCATAAAAACATGCTGGCGGACCTGGTGAACGACCTTGAGCGAGGGAAAATTGAATCCTCCCTCAGGGGAAATCTTAGGGAATCAAAAACTCATTACGTTCTGGGTTTGGGAGCGGCTTACAGTCCTACGCCACGAAATAAGACATGGGGAATGGACCTTCCCATTCATCCTACAACGGCAGAAATCAACGAGAGAGTCTGGGAGCAATGGCTCTCTTTTGATCCCTTGAATTGGAAAAAGGGACGCTTCTCACAACTGAAGAAGCTGGACCGCCTGTACCTGAATGCTGGAGATCAGGATCAGTTTCAGCTTCACTTGGGAGTGAAAGCCTTCGAAGCGAGGTGCAGAAGGGAGGGAGTTAAGTTTCGGACGGAGTTTTTTCCCACGAATCACAGTCTGCTCCACCGACAGGTGGAAGAGGGTCTTAAAGCTCTCTTGAATTAGATCACCAAGGCCTTTTTAAGACTTCGAGGCGAGTCACATCGCGAGCTCGAATCATGATGGCGCGAGTTTCGTCGTCGTCTTCAAGATTTTGGAAGGTGAGATTGAGCAAAGTACCGTGTGCTTTTAGGCGTATTAATTCGTATCCACCTGGTGCGATGGATCCTTTGAGAAATGCTTTGATGTAGTGGTCCTTGCTTCTTTGGGAGAGCAGATCGGTCCAGGATTTCCTCATGTCTTCGGCCTGACGGCGATCAAGTTCATGGAGTCGGATCTCGTGATTCGAGTTTCCCTGGTCCCGAACCTTACGGTCTCCCATTAGGGAAGGGATCATGGCTAGAAGGAAGATGGGGATGAGGCAGAGGGCTAGAGAATGCTTCATGAGGGGTTCCAGCGGCGTCGGGTGTTGAGGATGAATTCTACGAGGTCATCGAAGGGGATGCCAGCTTCGGCAGCTTGGGCGGGAAGATCTGAGGTTTCAGTCATGCCTGGCAGAGTGTTGATTTCTAGAATATGAGGACCTTCATCAGTGAGGATCATGTCGACCCTAGCTGCGCCGCTGACTCCACTGGCCAAAAGAGCACGATTGGCAATGGAGGAGCACTTCTCCTCAAGTTCTTTCTCCAATGGTGCCGGTAAGAGGAAGTGCGTCATCCCTTTCGTGTATTTGGCTTCGTAGTCATAAAATTCATTTTGACTCTGGAGTTCTAGAATTGGGAGAATTTGCCACGCGCCATTTTTTTCTAGGCCACTAACGGTGATTTCTCTTCCTCTGAGAAGGGGTTCGACCATAAAGTTGCCTTTTTCTTCGAGAAGCAGATTCCAATCAGAGGCGCAAAGGATAGGTCGGGCTCCGATGCTACTCCCTCCAGCTCTCGTTTTAGCAAAGAGTTCTTGGCTGCTCAGCCGTTCTTTTGCATCCTCCCATTTAAGTTCAGGCTGAACGATGAGGGAAGGACAGACTGGTAGGTCGGCCATGTCGAGAATGCCTTTGGCTTGGACCTTGTCCATGCACAAGGCCGAAGCCCCGAATCCACTTCCCGTATAGGAGAGCCCCATCCAGTCGAGGAGTCCTTGGAGACGACCATCTTCACCTCCATCTCCATGGGTCGTTAGAAAGGCTGTGTCGCCTTCCTTTAGAGGAGCTAGATCTTTGAAGGACTGTAAGTCGAGGAATTCAGCTGAGTAACCTTTTCTGAGTAAGGCTTCATGGCAAGCTTTGCCAGATCTCAACGAAACCTCTCGTTCTGGGCTCACTCCGCCAGCGATGACCCAAAGCTGGCCAGAAGGTGGGGCGGGATTAGTCATTGATCCTCCAGTGGCCCTCTCATAATCCTTCGATTATGGGACTGATTCCTCATCATCTAGTCGAGGCCGACATCGCGTCGACTGCCGCCAGTGGAATGCATTCTCAACGGGTTCGCATGAACGCGATTGCCAACAATATCGCGAATCTGCATACGACCCGTGGCCCAGATGGAGACTTTGCTCCTTTTCTCCGAAAAGAGGTGCTCTTTCGCACGAGAGAAGTGAATCCCGAGAAGTGGGATGAGCAAGGCGTGGATGTTCACAGCATCCTTCCGAGCAATAGTCCTCTGAGAGAGATGTACGATCCAACTCACCCTGAGGCTGATGAAAAGGGGATGAGGAAAGTTCCACGTGTGCCCCTATCTCTTGAAATGGCGAATATGATTGAGGCAGCTCGAGCCTATGAGGCCAATCTCAAGGCCATGAAGGTGGGAGGCGGAGCCATGAAGAAGACGACCTCTATCCTCGAGCCTGTCGAGGGCTGATCCTCTTTGAGGCGGGCCGAGAAGGTCGAGCGGATCATGTCGATCCTCAACGATCTCTATCCAGACCCTCCCATCCCTCTAGATCACAAAGACCCCTACACCCTTCTGGTTGCGGTTCTGCTCTCGGCGCAGTGCACGGATGTTCGGGTGAATCTGGTGACGCCCGAGCTGTTTGAGCTCGCCGACAACCCAAAAGAGATGTCGAATCAGAAGGTTGAGGAGATTCGTCGAATAATTCGGCCTTGTGGTCTGTCCCCAAGGAAATCGGCTAACATCCGCGATCTGAGTCAAATTCTCATTGAGAAGCACAAAGGGATCGTTCCAGAATCTTTTGAAGATCTAGAGGCCTTGCCAGGAGTTGGTCATAAGACAGCATCGGTGGTTATGGCTCAGGCCTTTGGGCACTCCGCGGTTCCGATTGACACTCACATCCATCGCCTGATGTATCGATGGGGCCTCAGTAATGGAAAGAATGTGGAGAAAACAGAGGAGGATTTCAAGAAAGCCTTCCCGAAGAAAGATTGGAACCTTCTTCATTTGCAGGTCATCTTTTTCGGAAGGGAATACTGTGCAGCTCGGAGCCATGACTTTGATGTCTGTCCAATCTGCTCTTGGGCAGCACCCAAGAACCGGCGTGGTGCTTCTTGACAATTGGGGTCAAGTCTAAAGACTGCCCCTTCCCAAAATGGGGATGTAGCTCAGTTGGTTAGAGCGCCAGCCTGTCACGCTGGAGGTCGACGGTTCGAGCCCGTTCATCCTCGCTACTTTTGGGGATGTAGCTCAGTTGGTTAGAGCGCCAGCCTGTCACGCTGGAGGTCGACGGTTCGAGCCCGTTCATCCTCGCTTCGGGAACTGCCGACTGAAAGCCCCTTTGAGGCTTTCAGATCCAAGGCTCTAACTGGGCCTTGGATTTCGGTAGACCGTGTTGCTGCATGAATGGAGGCTGAGATCTTTTGATCGATACGAAAGAACTCCAGCCAGTTGTTTCGCTTGGTGTTTTTAAGAAATACCCAAAACCTTTTCCAAGTTTTTCATGGCAGCGCATAGGTCGACGGTGTACCTCTCAGAGGCGACATCGCAAAATGATCGCCGGTGGAGTCGCCTTGGGGACTAGTTTATGATTTTGGCCATTGACCCTTCTATTAATAACGTTGGTCTGGCCTTGATCGATGGGAGGGGGGAGTTGATCGAAGCGACCTGCTTGAAGTCGAAGGGAGACAATAGTCCAGAAAAAACCAGAAGCCTCTGTGAGCAACTGAGGGGTTTTCTGGAAAAAATAGAGGAGCTCGAATTGATTCTCATCGAGCACACGCGCTACTTTGCCAGAAGTAAAAATCAGTCTCATGCATCAGCTCAGAAGCTTAATTTGGCAAAGGGGGCGATCTACGCAACATGTTTGATACTGGAGGGAGTGGAAGTTAAAATGATCTGGATCCCGGGCTTCGATAAGACTCAGGCCAGTCTGTTGGCCCGTTCTCTTGGTATTTCCAAGAAATTGAACCAACATGAGTTGGATGCTTTCTGGTTGGCTCACACCTGGTCAAAATCTCCAGAGGCCCTGAGAACTCATTGGCTGGAGTCAAGCCAGTTCTGATAAAGTATTTCCTCATTTTGGGGCTTTGAATCTTTGAGGCTCCCATAGAATCCATGAGTCAATTCAAGTGATGGAGACAAGTCTTGTTTAAATTCAAGATGACTACTTTGGGCGTCGTGGCCCTAGCTTCCTTTTTCTCAATGGGATGTGAGTCGACCTTTGGTCGAACTACAGGTGATAACGAAGGGGTCGCCAATCAAGGTGTTGGGTCTGTTCCTCCTCCCGTTGATTTGGGTGATCTGCGCCCAATGAATCTGACCTATGGGGCTTTGGTTCAACACACCTTTGCTGAAGTCGGGAAGGACTTTGATCCATTTGTAACGAAGAGCGGAGACCACATCCTCTTTGCATCGACACGTCACTCTCCTCGTGCAGACATTTATTTCAAGAAGGCTGATAGCAAGGTGATTGAGCAAGTGACTCATTCTCCTAATGCGAATGAGAAGCAGCCACAACTCAGTCCTGATGGCAAGACCATCATCTTTGCTTCTGATCGTGAAGGTCAGTGGAATATTTATGAGACCTCTTTCACCCAACGTGGATCCATGATCCTGGAAGTGGTTCGTAACGGGCGAGTTAATGAGCAACCCTGCTACAGTCCGGACGGCAGCACGATCGCTTACGCAACCTGGCTCCCCAGAAAAGGGCAGTGGCACATTGCTACGATGAACCGTAAGACTCAACAAGAGAAAATCTATGGTCCTGGTCTTTTTCCTAAATTTTCACCTGATGGCAAAAAGCTTCTTTTTCAACGACCCAGAACTCGAGCTCCTCAGTGGTTTAGCCTTTGGATTCTGGATCTCGAAGCCGAGATTGTCAGTGAGCTGGTTAGCTCATCAACCTGGGCCGCCGTGACGCCTAACTGGAGTCCCGATGGTGAGAAGATTATCTTTGCAGCTATCAACAAGAGTATTCACTCGAAAGGCCCATTTGCTGGAGATGATATTTATACGATCTGGGCTGACGGAACTCACCTGATTCGTCTGACCAATGACGACGCTCCTGACTGGAATCCAATTTGGGCTCAAAATGGAAGAGTGTTTTTTGTTTCCCTGCGCAACGGTCGTCAGAACATCTGGAGTCATAAGCCGAGAAACCTCGACAGTTTCCACCCGGATACTGTAGAGACAGCCAGCACAGGCGCTGGTTCTCTGGAAACCCTCTAGTCGAGCCATCCGGAGCCTCGAAATGAGCATCTGGCGCTGGATCGCCACAGGTGCCTTGGCATTGGCTCTTCCTGCCTGCCAATCTGGCCCCTCCTATCAGCCTTGGCAAGCTCCCGAGACAGCTGAGGTCGTTAATCCTGCTGAATTGCCAGAGCACGTCTTGCTGGAGAAGGTGGAGAGCTTGGCTGTTCTTCCCTTTCATGATCAGAGCCGTGGGGCTCGCAATAATCTTAATCTAGATGACCTAACGCTTGTCGGTGAACAGTTTGCCTCGCATCTGACCACCAGCGAAGAGTTTGATAGCATCCTCTATCCAGCTCAGGCGATGGAGAAGTTATTGGGGACTGACCTCAACATTCTTGATCCGTCTCATCTTCAGGAGATCGGCAACGAATTGGGAGTTGATGCAGTTGTTTTTGGCGTCATTCGCCAGTATCGCATGTATTATCCTCCTCGTCTGAGTCTCTCCATGAAGTTCTATCTGACAAAAGCTCAGAGATTTGCCACTTATAATGAGATCTCAGCCATGGCTCATGCTGGGATGCCGATCGGGATCTATGATCCGACTTTTTTTCGGCAGCTCTGGAATGAGAGTGCCTATTATGATGGGGCCTCAGTGCGAGTGAAGAAGCTCGTTAAGAGCTATGTGAAGGTCCATCGTGCAAGCCAGTATGGTTTCGGAACCGAACGCTTCCTTCGCACGAAGCGGGACTTTTTAGAGCTCATCGCCTTCGATCTCTCCGCCAGCCTTGGAGCGAAGAAGACAGAAGAAGGTGATCGTTCGATTATTCCCTCAGCGGAGTAATCATTTCACAGAGGTGCTTTAAAAAGCACCCACAAGGCTTGTTGAAAGCCAGTTTTTGGCACACTGCCACCGCTTTTTTCCCCTGCTCAGCCCCATGACCATCGCCTGCAAGTTTGGAGGTTCCTCGGTAGCTAGTTCCGAGCAGATCCAAAAGGTGAGGGCGATTGTCGATTCAGACCCTGAGCGCCGTTTTATCGTTGTTAGCGCCCCAGGTAAGCGTCATGATGGAGATCAAAAGGTTACGGATCTTCTCTATCTTGCCCATGAAACAGCTAAAGCGGGCCTTTCACCAGAGGACATTATTTCTAAGATAGGAGCGCGATTTCAGGAGATCGTGGAGGGGCTGGGAGTGGATCTGGATATCTCCTCAGATTTAGCTGAGATTCAGGGTAAGATCGGATCGTCGCGCGACTACGCTGCTAGTCGAGGTGAATACCTGAACGGGAAACTGATGGCTGGGGTGTTGAATGCCACTTTTGTTGATCCTATCAACCACATTTTTCTGGATGGACAGGGAAATCTTGAAGAAGAGAAAAGTTACGAGTCTCTGAGCAAGGCACTTTCGGGAGAGGGGCGCTATGTCATTCCGGGTTTTTACGCAGCCTCGCCCGATGGTGAGGTGGTCACTTTTAGTCGAGGTGGGTCGGATATCACAGGTGCCGTTGTCGCGAGATCTGCTCGAGCCGAGGTTTACGAGAACTGGACTGATGTATGTGGTCTGCTGATGGCCGACCCACGGGTCGTTGATAACCCTCGAAATATTGAGGAGGTTAGTTATCACGAGCTACGTGAATTGAGCTACATGGGAGCTCAAGTGCTTCACGATGAGGCGATCTTTCCGGTTAAAAGCCAGGGGATACCAATTCATATTCGCAACACGAACGAGCCCGACCATCCCGGGACCCGAATCGTCGATAAAGTTAAGTACCGTGGTGTGCCCATCGTCGGTTTAGCGGGTAAGAAAGATTTTGAGATCATCTACATTCAGAAGACTCTCATGAACAAAATTGTCGGCTTCGGAAGACGGCTACTGGGGATTTTTGAGTCCCATCAAATCAGTTTCGAGCATCTACCTTCAGGAATCGACAACCTTTCTGTGGTTGTCTCTACTGAGAGTATGGGCAAACATAGGGAGTCAGTGCTGGCCGATATCCAGAAGATCCTCAGTCCTGATGAGGTGACCTGCTTTGAGGGTATTGCCTTGATAGCAGTTGTTGGAGCAGGCATGGCCTTTCATCCTGGCATCGCGGCTACGGTTCTAAAATCCTTGGCTGAAGAGGGCGTGAACGTTCGTCTTATGGATCAGGGAGCTTCTGAATTGAGCATCATCATTGGTGTCGAAAACCCCGATTTTGCCAGAGCCCTAAACTCGATCTATAAGGCTTTCATTGTCGATTAAGATGCAAAAATCCATTTCATTCTCCCGCCTTTTTTTACAATAGACACAAAGACCTAACTGGAGCGCTGAAGTCTATGCAAATTCTAATATCTGGACGACATACCCACCTTACCGATGGTGAGAAATCCATAGTAGAAGAGAAACTCGCCAAATACGAAAAAAAGGTTGCCGACCTTACTAGAATTGATGTGACCTTCAATCTAGAAGCAGATCGACATCTTCTCGAGTTGAACTTTCATGTGGCCCACCACAACCCCCTCGTTGCTCGCACTGAGGCCCCATCAAATTTGGCTGCCCTAGATTTGGGTATTCAGAAGATGGATAATCTGGTTTCCAAAATGAATGGAAAACGGAACGATCACCACAAGTAATATCTACGGAAAAACCTCATGTCATTTGCTGAACTCCTCCCCGCTGATTCCATCCTCTACGATCTGCAGGCAACCTCCCGGGACGACGCCCTTAAGGAGATTCTCTCCAGGGTCGACGCTCATAAGGGCATTCCTGATGGAAGTTACGACGAAATTCTAGAGAAATTGATTGAAAGGGAGGAGTTGGGTTCGACGGGAGTTGGCAATGGGATTGCTGTTCCTCACACCAAATTTGGTGGATTCGACAAACCTCAGCTCTGTATTGCCCGTTCTGAGAAAGGAGTCTCCTTTGGAGCTTTAGACGGGGAGCCCGTGCACCTTTTCTTCATGTTGTTGTCTCCTGATAAGAACCCAACGGATCACCTCAAGGCTCTTACCTTTATCAGCACCGCATTGAGAGATGAGTTCTTCTGCAAGTTCCTGCGAAATGCGGCGAGCCAGGAAGAAATGATGGACACCGTTCAAGAGATGGACGAAAAAATCAAGGTTTGAGTTTTTGCTGAAGAGGGTTCCCAAAAAGGCCCTAGAGAATTGGAATCGGGCTTGGAGTTAAGGGCTCGGTAAAAAAGTAACTTTTCTCACCTTATTTCTTAAGATTATCTCCTGAAAGTCCGATAAGGCGTATGGAGTACTTATGGAAATCCAATCTTTCAACAATATCCCACAGGATCCCAACCGTCGGGCGGCTGCGAAGCCTAAAGTCGAGGGTGAATCTTCCCCTGTTGCCAAAGACCAGTTTGTGGGCCCCAATGTCGAGGCCAAGATTAACAAACTGGGAGAAATGGACGCTTCGCGAGAAGCTTTGGTCGCTGACTTGAAGAGGGAAGTTGAAGAAGGACGCTACCTTGGTGAGGAGAGGTTGCAGTCCACTGTAGAAAAGCTATTAGCTTCTCTTTAGGGTGCCCATTTCTGCTTTTTTATAGAAAGCAGAAGCGTTAAGAAATATAAGAAAGAAGAAAGTCTTCTGCTTTCTTCTTGATGTCCTCGAGATGGTCGCTAGGGCTAGTTTCTGTGTAGCAACGAAACTCTGGAGCGTTTCCAGAAGGTCTAAAGTGTAAGATGACTCCTGACGTGAAAGTGAAGCGAGTGCCATCGGTGAGGTCTGTCGAGCTAGGAGGGCCAAAGGCAGCCGCTAAAGTTTTGGATTCTGAAGAATTTTTATCTTCTAGACCCTTGAGAAGGAGTCTTGCTCTTTCGAGATCGACGCCTCTGAGTAGAAGGCCATCGGTGATCCTTTGAGGGAGCTTATTCTGTGAGGAGGAGAGTCCTTGCTTTTGGGCTCCGTAGAGAACCGCCAGAATGGGAAGCACTGCATCTCGAGTGGGGAGGGGAGAGAGTTCACCTGAGCATCCTTCCAAAGTAAGGCTGCTTCCAGTGAGGTAACCTCCATTGGCTTCGTAACCAACGACGGGTTCCATTCCTGTTGCATTGAGCTCTTCCATGGCAGCGATTACAAATGGGGAGCCGATGCGAGAGCGAAGAACCTTTTCAAAGGATCCACAGGCCTCTAGGGAAGTGTTGCAGCTTACAGGTGAAGCGACGCCTCTCGCTCCCAGTTTTTGGGAAGCAAGAATTCCGAGTATGTCACCTCTGATGACGTCTCCTTTTTCGTTGACGAGAAGGGGTCGATCTCCGTCTCCATCGGCTGAGATCAAAGCGTCTGCCTGATGTTCCAAGGTCCAGGCTCTGAGCTGTTCTGGTGCGTCTACGGCTTCGGTGTCGACGGGAACGAAGCTGTCTGACCAGCCAACAGGAATGACCTCGGCACCAAGACTTTCGAAAATTTCGATATAAAGTTCACGGAGGACCGTGGAATGCTGGTAAACCACGAGACGCAGTCCTTCTAGGGCATCTTTTGGGAAGAAGTTCAGATAGCGGTCGATGAAGGCATCTCTAGCTAGTTGGTCTTCTTCGGGTAAAGAGTGAGGTTTCAGAAGCATGCCGTTGGCATCGAAACGGCTGTCGTCTGTGGGAGCGAGTTCAGCTAGAGCTTTGGACATGGCCTCTTCGTCAGGCTTGAGAATCTCACCCCAAGGCATGTAGAATTTGATTCCGTTGCGGTCTTCGGGTATATGGGACCCCGTGACCATGATAGCCCCACTTTTTGTCGCCATGGCCCGAAGGGCGATGGTGGGGGTGGGTACTTTTCCGGAGTTCTCGACCTTCAGCCCTTCATCTTCGAGAGCCAGAGCTACGGCGGCCATGATTTGATCAGTGCTTGAGCGATGATCTCCTCCAAGAATGACCGTTGAGGTTTCTGGAGAACGCTCAAGTAGGTAACGGGCAAAGATCAGTCCATAACGATGGCAAGCTTGGTCGGTCATCTCCGTGACCAAGCCTCGAACGCCGCTGGTGCCAAATTTGAGTGCCATGAAAGATCCTGAGTGCCTTGTCCTGAAGTTTAAGCCTACTCGACTCCAACCGAACTCAATCTCTAGATAGAGACTTCCTATGGGGTTGGATGAGCTGTTGTTGAAGCCGAGGTGCTGTCTTCACGACCAGAGTTCATCGGATCCGATATTGCACAAAGTTTCAATCGCTCTGATGCCTTGGTCACTGAGGTCACGCGTGTCTTCGTTGACATACAGTTGAACGTGCTGCTCCATCACTTCTGGCTTCATTTCTTGGGCATGGATTTGCATGAATTCAGTTAAGGCCTCAGGGTTTTTCCACCCCATGTCGACGGAA
>Ga0233432_10002803_pt1 | contig 16011 bp, 11 predicted proteins | sample SI_122_August201_6_FD_179870 | JGI IMG/M metagenome (GOLD analysis project Ga0233432, IMG submission 179870) | Seawater microbial communities from Saanich Inlet, British Columbia, Canada - SI_122_August2016_10_MG | ecosystem: Environmental > Aquatic > Marine > Inlet | place: Canada: British...
GGCTTGCGCCTAAGATGACAACTCGTTGGCCCATATGAAGTAGACACGCTCAATGATGTTTAGGAAGGGCCTATTGAATCTCCGTAGACCAGAACTCCAGTTTAAATGCATCTGTCCCGCACGTGATGCCTTTTTTATGAAGTTTAAACATGAGGAGAATTCACCTTGGGGAATGAGGCTTTTCATCAGAATGAGGTCATCTTAAAGGATCAGGAGTCGGGTTAATGAAGTTTCGGGTGTGTTTTCTATTTCTCTTCGTTTTGATTCCTCTGCTAGCAGCCAACCAAGGAGCTGTTTATGAAGATCTGACCAAAATCGAAGAATTAGTTCCTGGGAAGACTTACCGAATGGGTGAATCAGGGATCTGTGGAACGGTTGAGTCCGACCACATTCTCGTTACGGATATCATCCCAGGCTCTAAGGCCCATGGAAAAATTCAGAAAGGAGATTTGGTTGTTGGGATGCAACATCGAGGAATGGGCGGCTGGGGAGGCATCCCTAATCTGGTCAAGAAACGACTTTATAGAATTGGCCGAGATTGGGACTGGCATTTTTATGTCACCGTAGAACGACCTAGTTTACGAAATGGGAAGGGTAATTCCCTGACTTATGACTTGCACATGGACCCGACTCCCGGTCAGATATGTCACTACGGGCCAACCGGTTTTTTTGCCAAGAGATTCTCTGATCATCTCATCGTGGAAAGCATTGCAGAGGGCTCTCCTTCATATGGCGTGCTTAAAATTGGTGACATTATTCTCGCAGTAGGTGGAAGAACGATCAGCGTTGATGCCTATCAAGAGTTCACCGATGCGATTGATGACGCGGAGAGTGAGAAAGGCAAAGGTAAGCTAATGCTAACCATCCGCAGGTCTAAGGCGGCAACAACAGGTTCTAAAGAGGGTGAGGAATCCGGAGAGACGGAACAGAATAGCAAGCTAGATCATAGCAAGAAATTACCTTTGGGTGAAAGGATGGATGTGGTTCTTCAGCTCAAGGTGATGGGGTCTCATGGTGTAAGAACTCCCTTGGACTGTGATAAAACGGATTCACTCATCCGTCTGACCTCAGACCTGATCTCTGAAAAGACATCCTTTGGCTTATTGAATACGGAGCTTCTTGGGCTTTTGGCGACGGGAGAAAAGAAACAGATTGAGGTCGTGAAGAATTTCCTGCATGACCCAAAGAAGGCTCCGTGGGCTCAACCTCCAGTTAACCCGATGGAGAATTTGAACGCGAAAGGATTGGTTTCGTGGACCTGGGGCTACAGAAACCTTCTGCTAACGGAGTATTATCTTATGACTGGAGACACGCATGTCCTCCCAGCTATCGGTCAGTTGAGTCGAACCTTGGCGTCTGGGCAGGATCAAGCTGGTTTGTGGGGACATAGGATGCGTCATCCAGAACGCGGCAGAGCTTATGGGTATGGGGTGATGAATCAGCCAACGCTTCCCATTTTTATCTCTCTAATTCTCTCGAAAAAGTGTGGTTTCAAAGATGAGGTCGTTTTGGATGCCATCAAGAGAACCCACGACCACTATGCCCGTTGGATTGGGCAGGGAGCCTTACCTTATGGGAATCATGGACCTAAAGAGACTGAGTTCACTAACAATGGGACGAGTGGTTCACTGGCTGTGGCCTTTGCTCTTCTTGGCAATTTAGAAGGAGCTCGGTTTTACGGAAGTCTTTCAGCCGCAGCAAGCGAAGAAATTCTTTGTGGGCACGGTGGCCCCTGGTGGAATATTTTGTGGTCAGGGTTGGGAGCCAATATTCTCGGTCCAGAAATGACCCAAAGGTACAATGCAAAAATACACTGGCTTCGAACCATCACGAGGACATGGACTGGCCGTTATGTGGGTTTGAAAGGGTGGGGGTCGAGTCAGGGCTCTTCAAAAACGTCGAGTACGGGAAGTCACCTTCTAAATCTCTGCTCAGGACGTCGAAAACTTCATATCACAGGGAAAGGAATGCTGCCTTCCATTTGGGTGAATGCCAAAGAGGCTAAGGAGATCGTTGATGCTGGAGACTTAGAGGAGGGTTCTGTTGAGGCTCTCGTTCAATACTTGGGGAGTCCTTTTCCTCCTGTTCGTCTCCGTTCTGCTCAGGCCTTGGCCAAGAAGGACGCTAAAATTGAGATTGAACTGAAAAAAATCCTCTCTGAAGGTACTCACGATCAGATGGTTGGAGCTCTTCACGCGATTGAGAGTCTCAGAGTTGAAGGTTTAGAATACGACATCATGTCTCTAATCTCAAGTGATCAGGAACCAACTTGGGTTCGACAATCAGCCTTAAGAGTCTTGGGGAAGATGGAGGGGGCTAAGGTTTTTGCTCCAGTAGTTCTTAAACTACTGGTCGGTCATCGGAAAGATCAAAATGATCCTCGAGGTGATTTGGACCGGGCGATCGGTGCTGCTTTGGTAAATCTTTACTCTCCAAGTCCTTTTCTGACTGATCTCGACAAAGATCTTTTCTATCGAGGAGTCACAAAACTCCTTTATCATCCGCACAATTCGGCTAGAGCATCGGCCATGGCTCTACTTAAAGATATGCCACGTGAAGACTTACCAATCATGATCGATCATTTGGTTTATCTCATCGAAGATAAGGACCGATCTTACACCTCTTATACTGGAGCAGGTCGTCAGGAAGCTTTGGAGATCCTCTACCATCATGGGATCAAAGAGAGCTTGGCTTATACCATTAACACAATCAAGGAACCGACGGGTCGTGGTGGGCCTAGGTATCGAGCAAGAACGCGACTACTCAATCAGTTTGGAGCTGAGGCCAAAGGGCTGATACCTAGAATTAATGAAGTTCTTGGTGATAAAGCAAAGCCCATTGTTGAGAAGATTCAGAAATCAGAACTGACAAAGAAAATGGTTTCCATTGATGAACTCAAGGCCGAGCCTGCCAAGAAAACTAGGCACTTCCTAAGCAATCCTTTTATGCGATAAACTGCTCTCGGCAGAAGTTGCGGTAGAGATCACTGCTTTCGAGAAGGGAATGATGATTACCTCGATCAGCAAGATTTCCATTTTCGAGTACTAGAATCTCGTCGGCGCCTTGGACTGTTTTCATGCGGTGGGCAACGGTGATACATGTGCGTCCAACCAAGAGTTTGTCGAGGGTCTTCTGGATATGAGCCTCACTGATGGCATCCAGAGCACTCGTGGCTTCATCCATGAGGAGAATGTCGGGGTCCTTAAGGAAGACTCTTGCGATGGCCAGTCGCTGTTTTTGCCCTCCAGAGAGTTTAAGTCCATGTTCTCCAAGGGTGGCATCAAGACCGTACTCCATTCCCCGAATAAAGGAATCTGCCCCGGCTTGCTCGAGGGCTTCCCAGCACTCTTCTTCTGTTGCATTGGGTTTCGCTAAGAGAAGATTTTCGTGGATGCTACCGGCAAAGAACTGGGATTCTTGAAAGATCATCCCAACCCGGCCTCTTAAATCTCTCTGGCGCATGTCTCTTAAGTCGATTCCATCGAGGCGTATCATACCTTCTTCTGGGTCATAGAATCTCATTAAGAGTAGAAAGAGAGTTGATTTTCCAGAGCCAGAGGGACCGACGATGGCAATGTGTTTATCGGGTTCGAGGTTCAGATTTAGGTTTCGGAGGGTGTGGTTTTTCTCACCTGGGTAGGAGAAGCCCACGTCGATAAATTCTAGTTTGCCGACTTTTTTCTTGGGTTCCTTTGGATACTCGGGGTCTTTTACGGTCGTGCCTTGGGCAAAAAAGTCTTCAACCCGATCAGCTGCTGAAAGTCCAACAAAGAAGATGCTCAGGTTATTAAAGAACATTTGGGTGGCTCCAGCTAAGATCATCCAAAACCCCCAAAAAGCGACAAGGTCACCAATCATGAGTTCACCTTTAGCCACCAGAACTGCTCCGACCAGAAGAAGGAGAAAGGGGCCTAGCAGTTTCATGATGACCTGCATGGAGTCGTTGTAGAAAAGCTGCCATGCCAGAAGGCGTTCTGACTTTTTGAGAATGAGATCGTTCTCACCATTTAGTTTTTCCTGAACCTTTTCTTCTCTGGCCAAAGAGCGGATAAGGGGATTGATGGTGATCATTTCTGTGATGAGGGCGGTGACATTTCCTTGCATATCTCTCTTATGTCGACTCAGTTCTTTGAGTCTGGGAAGGGCAAAGTGAGTGATCAGACAGATGAAGGCGATGATACTTAAACATCCCAAAGCTAATCGGATATCAATCCACATCATCAGAGTGATGGACACTCCGCCGGCAATGACGGTCCAAGCCATGCCACATAGAGTGTAGAGGGCTCCCTCGATTCCTTCTAAATCAGAACTGAGTCGCGTACTGATTTCCCCAACTCTGTGTCGGTGGAAGAAGTGGATGCAAAGTCCCTGGATGTGCTCGAAAAGCCTTGCACGGGTTCGCGTGATAAAGCGAATGATCGCTTTACATCCAATGGAGTGTCCGTAGTAAGCGGAAGGGAAGAAGATGAGGGTCGCAAAGAGAGCCAAAAAGATTATGGATGTCAGTTTTTCTTTAACAAATGCATCAGCATCAGTTTGAAGTTCGTTGAGAACCTCACGAAAGAGGAGGGGAATGGCCAACTGCATGAGGGCGTCCACCATCATGAGAACAAGGGAGAAAATAAACATCCCGGCCCAAGGTCGAAAGAGGCCTGGTAGACGACGGTTAGATTTCTTAAAGAACGACATGGCAGGGCCAGAGAAAATTAATCCGGTCCATGTTAGAAATGAACCATCATTAAATCAAGTCAATCAGAAAAAACTTTCCAAAAGAAATGGTTTTTTTCTAAGAATCTCTGACGTTACTTTAAAGATAGATGAGTTCTCGAGCCAGAACTTCTAATCCCCAGACATCAGCCTGACAGTATTTGACGAGTCTTTTTAAGGCAGCATTGTCTCCGTAGCGGTTGTAGCGTTCCCAAAGCCAGACGGCTTCGAGACCATCGACGCCATGGATGTCTTCATCTCGTGTCAGGCCAAGATCTCTTTCGATAGATTTAAGACCACCTTTGAGGCCTTTGTGATGGCAGATCCATCGAAGGTCAACGTGGGCACAAGGCAGGGTGGGGAGGTTGAAATAACACTGAACATAAGGAACATCAAAACTAGCTCCATTGAAGGAGACGAGTTGGTCAATGTCTAAAAGAAGGTCGGGAAAATCTTCCAAATTTTCTCCCTGAATAAAGGTGTGCATTTTCCCCTTATGAAGACAGCATATCACCGTGGGGGCTCCTTCGTACATGGAAAGCCCATCGGTCTCGATGTCAAAATAGCTACATTCCTTTTGGCGATCCATCAGGACGCGCCAATGTTCACAGTTTGGCAGTCGCCCAATGAGACGTTCCCACCGAGCAGACTCCACGTCTTCTGTGAGAGAATTCAGTTCCTGAAGAAGGGCCTCTGTTTTTTTGGGGCTGAGGGGGAGACGTTCGGGATTCTCAAGTGCCATCTTCCAATTATGGATGCCAGAGAGCCGAATTTTCTCATCCGCCTTGGGGCCAATTCCTTTACAGAGGACGAAGGTCTCCTGAGTTTTCATCAGTGTTCTCTCTCACGGTTTTTCTTGAGCATGCGATTGGCTCTTTGAAGTCGTTGCCGTGTTTTGATTCGCTCAGGATCTTCTTTCTCTGCCTCGACAGTAGGTGGGAGGCGGAGTTCAAAAGTTCGGATGTCAGGTGGGACAGTCTTTCCATAGAGCAGATGGGTGAGAAGACTTTTCGAACATTCCACCGAAGCGTTTGATTCAATGAGTAACTGGGCGAGGTCAGCGTCATCAACTCCGGGAGGCATGGTTGGTACGCAAGCGGGGCAGCCAGCATCGCATTCACACTCCTCCAGAATCTGAAGGCACAATTTCCAGACTTCTGGCAAGAGTTCATAGACCTTCTCTCCATATCCCACGCCACCCGCGATAGAGTCAAAAAGGAAGAGAGCCGTGTTCCACTCACCGCCCTCGAAGGAGGCTAAGGAAACATCGGTTTCCAGATCTCCTCTGTCACCCATGCAGACGGAGGGGGCAACCAATTTAAGTAGGGTGGAGAGCCCGTGGACTCCCGCTGCGATATAGCGCAGGTCTAGTTTTTTCATAGCAACCTGCCAGTCGACGGAAATACGTATGCACATGCCCGTGGTGTCGTACTCGAATGGGTCTAGGGTAATGGGTCCGTAACCAATATTCTCAAGACTACGTTCACGAATCTTTTTATAAAGTTTAGGTTGTTGATTGCAGTGGATGGCACCAAACTGAAGTGAGTGGCCGTGCTCTTTGCGCTCTTCGTCGACTTCCGTGATTTCAACTCTGGACTCCCAGACGGCTTCGGTCCAGTAGTCGACGTTGACTCTCTCCACCCGGCAGAGTTTTTTTTCTAGGTCCAACTCCATGGACATGTAACGTTGACCTAAGTGTTGGTAAATGGCGTCTTTGTAGAGGGTGCCTCTGGCTCCGATGGGGTCGAGTTCTCCAATAACTTCTGTGCCACAGTAGATTTCAACATTATAGTCAGTCATCCCTCGAAGATTGACTCCTTTGGCTGGATAATCCTTAAGAGCATAACGAAGGCTATCTCCATAGGTGACGAGGGTGCCGTCTCCTTTGAGCACCTCAACACCTTCTTCAAAGGCCATTCCCTCTAGAAGTGGCTCTGTGGGCCGCAGAGGGTGTTCGTGTGCGGCACATGGAAGATGTTGGAGGAGGATATATGGGTTGTCTCCATTGATCCAAGCTCTTTCAATGGGCGTTTGGCTTACAAATTCCGGGTGGTGAACTAGGTACTGGTCTACGGGACTGTCTTTGGCAATAAAAACCACCGTGGCTTCTCTGTTACCTCGGCCAACTCTGCCAGCTTGTTGCCAGAATGCAGAGAGAGAGCCTGGATGCCCACTTAGAATGCAGAGGTCGAGTCCTCCCACGTCGATACCCAGTTCAAGGGCGTTGGTCGTAATGATGCAACAGATATGACCATCAAAAAGGTCTCTTTCGAGCTGTCGTCGTTCGCTTGGGAGCAATCCGCCACGGTAGGGTTTAACCTTGTCTCTGAGGTCAGGGTGACGGTCGAGCACGGCTCGATGGAGGCGTTCGACTTCTTGGCGAGCTCGACAGAAGCAAATGCAGCGAATCCCCTGTTTGGCAGCTTCACGAATCAGGCGAATAGAGACTGAAGATGTTCCCTTGCGGTAAAGAGCATCTCCTGCACTTTTGACGAGGGGAGGGTTGATGAAGTACAGGTTCCGTTGAGGACGCGGAGAGCCGTCTTTGTCGACCAATTCAAATGATCTGTGGAAGAGCCCTTCAACGTGTTCTCTGGGGTTTCCTGACGTGGCTGATGAGCAGACGATGGTTGGAGAGGAACCGTGGAATTCGCAAATGCGAAGCAGACGGCGAAAAACGTTGGAGACATGGGAGCCAAAGGAACCACGATAAGTATGGACCTCATCGACGACAATGTATTTCAGACGTGAGAGAAAGCTTCTCCAGCGTCGCTGGTGATTGGGTAGTATTCCATTGTGTAGCATGTCTGGATTGGTGATCACGAAATCGGCCTGGCCAGATAGCCGGGTGCGTTCTTCTCGCGGTGTGTCTCCATCGAAGGTTCCCATCTTGCTTCGTTGAACGGTCGCTTCGAGCAGACGCCCCAAAGAGCCTTCCTGATCTCGAGAGAGTGCCTTGGTCGGATAGAGGAGGAGAACTGAAAAGTTCTCCTCCATGTATCGGCTGAGAATTGGAAGAAAAAAACTGAGCGTTTTTCCACTGGCTGTGCGAGTTACCAGAACGGTGTTTCGGTCATGAAAAATGTGATCAAAAGCTTCCACTTGATGTTCGTAGAGCTCTTCAATGCCACCTTTACCGAGAGCCTTCTGCAGCGGATTGGGCAGAGCTTGGGGGAAAGGCTTGAAGGTCGCAGCTTCGGGGTCAAGAACCTGATGAGAACGGATGTCCTTTTCGTAGGTTTGTTCGATGAATTTTCCGATGCTCATTATTTCAGTTCATCATAGAAAACTCATTCCGAATTCCACTTCAGTATTCGGACGTGATTCGTTGCTGACGGAATCTTGTATAACAGCAATATTCATAGAATTACCTTCCGTCCGTATAGCCATATTGCATAGGAGAAAGCGATGACAGCTCCCAATATTATTCATTTTCATGCAGAGAGTTGGGATGGGCGCATGTTGGGATGTCAGGGCTACCACCCGGCGATGGACAAGGCTACGCCAAATATTGACCAATTGGCTGAAGAAGGTGTTATTTTTGAGAACACTTACTGTACGAATCCCATCTGCTGTCCTTCCCGTGCCAATATGCTTTCGGGAACCTACACCCACACCTGTGAGAGTTGGAGCAATTTTAAGGGGCTCGAAACCGGGATGTGGACCCTTCACCGTGGGCTCAAGCAAACCCATGACACTCTGCTCTTGGGAAAACATATGGATCACTTAACAGGTGGACATTCGGTGATGAACAGAGTGGCTGATTTTCTTGAACCCTTAAACGAGAAATCACTTCCTGTGATGAATGACGATACCGCTCAAAATTTCGCCATTGATCCTGGGAATGAAGAACGGTATCATGAGCGAGACTGGAAGATTTTGGATGAGGCATCAGATTTTATCAGGGAGAGAAAAGAAGAAGACCGACCCTTCTTTATTTCGATCAATTCCAATCTTGTGCACGCAGCTTTTAAGACCAATCGCTACTGGCTGGAGAAAATACCTGAAGAATTAGTGGATGTACCTGCTTTGGATACGTCTGACCATCCCGCAGAAGTTTATCAGCGTCATTCCAAAGGTTGGCGTTTTGGTTTGGACGATGATACGGTAAAAACTGTGAGAAGAATCTATTTCGCCATGTGTGCCGAAGGTGATGCTATCGTGGGCAAACTTCTTGAGGGAATTAGTCAGAAGGGGTTGGCTGAAAATACCGTCTTTCTTTTCTCCAGTGACCACGGTGAATTAGCGTTGGAACACCAACAATATTATAAGATGAGCCTGCTGGAAGGGTCAGCTCGAGTTCCTCTGGTGATGAGAGGGCCTGGCATTCCGGCTGGACAAAGGGTTCAGACACCCGTTTCCTTGGTTGATCTGGCTCCAACAATTTGTGACATCGCAGGTCTTCCACTCCGAGCGAGTTTTGATGGAGAGTCCCTACTTCCCGTAGCTCAGGCAAAGCATGATGTCGAGAGGGGTTGGGCTCTGGCCAGTTATTCTGGGGTGACCTCAAACACCTTCAGCTGGATGTTGCGAAAAGATGAATACAAACTGATTGTCCACGAAGGGTTTCCGCATCGCCTTTTTAATCTGGAGAAGGACCCCGGTGAACTGAATGATCTCGCAGCAACAGAATCAAAGAAAGTGAATGAACTTCTCGGTATTCTAGATGGGGAAGTGAACAGAAAGGAAACGATTGATGTTTGGGAAAAGTGGAGAAAAGATCAGTTCGCTCAGTTCAATCGTCAGGCCAAACGCGGCCTGTATTTGGATCAATCGTACAGTTTGGCTAAGAAGCCTTCGTCGACCTACGAAGATCTGATCGACAATGCCATGACAGGCTGGTCGTCGGATGACGAGGATAGAGCTCAAAAATGGCTCTCTCCTTCCTAGTTTCCTCAGGTGCTAGTTGAAATGAAAATATTCATCTAGAGATTTATTAAAGTAGGTCGCTGATCCATTCGGGAACCATTTTCCCTGCTGGGCCTTCAATGAAAAAGTCGGTGTCTATATCGTGGCGATCCACCTTGAGATTGATGTTCAGAACCTTGGCCCCATGGGACATGGCTAAGTTTTTGTAGCCTGCCGCGGGGTACACCCGGGCACTGGTGCCGATATAGACGAAGTGAGAGCAAGATTTCACTTTCGATTCAATGAGGTCCAGTTCAAAAGGTATCTCTCCAAACCACACGATATGAGGGCGCATGGGAGATGCGCAGGTTGGACATCGACTGACTTTAGGGCTCTGTTCTCCATCAAAAGAAATGACATGCTGATCCTCCCCAATGCATCTGAGCTTCTTCAGTTCTCCGTGCATATGGATGGTGGATGTTGACTGACCTCTTTCGTGTAGGTCGTCGACATTCTGAGTGATCAGGGTGAGGCGATCACCAAGGGCCTTTTCGAGTTTTCCCAAGGCACGATGGGCGGGGTTAGGCTCGACATCCTTCAGTTGAAGCCTACGCTTGTTATAGAAATCGATCACCAATTCAGGGTTTCTTGCGAAACCCTCGGGGGTGGCGACGTCTTCGATGGAGTGTCCCTCCCAGAGACCTCCTGAATCACGAAAGGTTTTTATCCCTGACTCAGCACTGATTCCAGCACCTGTCAGAATGCAAAGCGTGGAGTCTTTATCGAATGCCCATCCTTGAGAGGCATAAGGGGTCATGGCTCAATGATGACCGAACAGGACCTTGGCCCGTGGGCACCAATAACTAAAGCCTGCTCAATGTCAGCGGTTTTTGAAGGACCGGAGATAAAGAGACCATAGTTTGAGCCTTTGAAGTCAACTTTTTCGTAGGCTTCGTGTAGATTATGAACAATAGAACCTGCCTTCAGCAAGATGACGAGGTGCTGACAGATGAAGAGGGAAGACCTGAACCTTAGGTCTTTAATGTCCACCCATATGGCTCCATTTTCGCAGACGCCTAGTTCTCCCTTGATGACGGTGAGTTCAAGGGAATTGAGGTCGTGTCCACTCTTAACTTCAGAAAGGTTCACGTTGCTTTCGATACCTTCTGCATAGGAGAGGATGGACGAGCAATCAGGAAAGAGCTCGTGGACGATGGCTTTAGGGCAATGGGGATCCGAAGGGATAAAAACCTGTGCTCCTGCTAACTCACAGTTTTCCTTAAAGACCTCAATCGGATTTTCATATTGGATGGCATCGAGAGTGATTTCAGGATGAGTTTCCGGTTTTAGAGTCTCTTTTTCAAGTGCTTTTAGGATGGATTCCCTAGAACTCAAGGTTTCTTCCTTTTCTTATACATTTCCCTAAAACTCATTTTGGGAATGGAAGGAAGTTCGCGTTGTTTCCCCCAAGCGTTCCATCTGTTGTAGACAAGAGAAGTAGGGAGAAGGGGAAAGATTTTTCGAAAAAGGACACCAGCCGTCGCATAAACCTTGGGATGGCGAAAAGTCCAAGAAACAACTTTCATGGAGATCACTTTGGATTTGGGAAGATAGCCTGATTTCATCAGCTTGCTTCGCCAGTTCAGCAGTTGAGTGTGTAAGTCGATCTTCACGGGGCAAACGTCCGTACAGGAACCGCAGAGAGTCGAGGCAAAGGGCAGGGAGTGATGGGCTTCGGGTGAACCGTGCGGAGCTAAAACTGAACCAATAGGGCCGGGGACCACATTGCCATAACTGTGCCCTCCACTTCTGCGGTAGACGGGACAGGTGTTCAGACAGGCTCCGCATCGAATACACTGGAGCGATTTTATAAACTCTGGTTCGTGGAGAATCTTGCTGCGTCCATTGTCTACAATGACAACATGGATTTCAGATCCTTCTTGGGCTTTGTGGAAATGTGAACTATAACTCGTGATGGTCTGCCCTGTTGCGGATCGAGCGAGGAGCCTCAGGAAGACTGACAGATCAGTCATCCGTGGAATGACTTTTTCCAACCCCATGCTGGCAATGTGGAGAGGAGGTAGAGTGGCCCCAAGGTCAGCATTGCCCTCATTGGTACACACGACAAAGCCACCCGTTTCAGCAATGGCAAAGTTCACTCCTGTCATGGCTGCGTCGGCGCTCAGAAAATCTTTTCTAAGGTCTTGGCGAGCAGCTTCTGTCAGATACTCCGGCTGAGAATTGCCTTTTTCTGTGTTCATCTTTTCATGAAAAACTTCAGATACTTGCTCTCGCTTTAGATGGATGGCGGGGAGTACAATGTGACTGGGAGGTTCACGTCTTAATTGAACGATTCTTTCTCCTAAGTCTGTATCGATGACCTCAATACCTTTTGATTCAAGATAGGGGTTGAGGTGGCACTCCTCTGTTAGCATGGACTTGCTTTTGACAATTTTTTTAACCTTGCTTTTTTCAAGGATCGAGTGAACGATTTCGTTATGCTCCTCTGCGTCTTTGGCCCAATGGACATGCAAACCATTGGCTTGAGCCTTAGACTCGAATTCTTGTAAATAGTGGCTGAGCTTTGTTAGCGTATGTTTTTTAATACCTGCTGCCAAGTCACGTAAGTCTTCCCACTCAGGAAGCTTTTTGCTAGCCTTGTCTCTCTTTTGCCTGACGAACCAAAGAGCCCTGTCATGCCATTTTGCATGTTCTGGATTTTCCAGAAAGGTGTCTGCTGCCTGGGGGTGGTTCATAGCTGGGCTGAACCGTTTAAAATCTCTGCTACATGAATGGTTGGAAGTTGGGTGCCACTCCTTTTGATCAGCCCTTCGAGGTGCATCAAGCAGGATGAGTCTACGCCTGTGATGACTTGGGCTTTAGCTGATAGGTGATCTTGAATTCGATCCTTCCCCATCTGGCAAGAGACGGATTCTTCTGTGACGGCGAAGGTTCCTCCAAAACCGCAACATTCATCGGGTCGTTCTAAATCGACAAGTTCCAGTCCTTTAACTTGTGCCAGTAGAGTTCTGACTTTTGAAAAGGCTTTTTCGTTGCGTTCGGAAGAGCTACCCAATCGTAACTCTCTCAGTCCATGACAACTTTGATGGAGTCCGACTTGATGTGGAAAACTTGCGTCAATATCGTCAACCTTCAGCACATCATGAATGAATTCACAAAACTCGTACACTTTAACTTTGAGCTCATTTTCCTGACCTGAGCTCAAGTGGTCATGGTAGTGGTGACGTACCATAGAGGTGCAACTGCCAGAAGGGCAGACGACGTAATCGTAATCAGAAAAAATCTCATAGAAACGTCCCGCTAACGAATCCACTTCAGAAGCACATCCACTGTTTTTCATGGGTTGCCCACAACAGGTTTGAGCTGTTGGGTAATGGACTTCCACTCCTCGTTTCTCAAGAAACTCAACCACCGCCATGGCTGTGCGAGGGAAGAGTTGGTCCATGAAACAGGGAATGAACAGCCCAACTCTCATCTATTTCAGATCAACAACCACTTGTTTTGAAGATCCGAGTTGGTCAATTCCAAGCTCGACGACATCGCCCTTTTTGAGATACTGAGGAGGGTCGAAGCCTAATCCAACTCCTGCGGGTGTACCCGTAGAAATAATATCTCCAGGTAAGAGAGTCATGAACTGACTTAGGTAACTCAAGACAAAAGGGACTTTGAAAATCAGATTAGCTGTGGTGCCATCTTGTTTTGTTTCCCCATTAACTTTCAACCACATCTTTAGGTTATCGATGTCGGTGATTTCATCGGGGGTTGCAATAAATGGGCCGACGGGTGCAAATGAGTCACAACTTTTTCCCTTCACCCATTGTCCGCTGCGTTCAAGTTGGAAGGCTCGTTCACTATAGTCGTTATGTAAGCAGTATCCGGCGATGTGATCTCCGGCATCTTCCTCATTAACATAAGTTGCTTTTTTTCCAATGACGAAGGCCAGTTCAACTTCCCAGTCCACCTTGTCTCCCCCCTTGGGAATAACGAGGTCATCATTGGGCCCAACAATTGAGGAGGTGGCTTTAAAGAAAATAATCGGTTCGGGAGGGGCCTCCATTCCACTTTCTTCGGCGTGATCTGTGAAGTTGAGACCAATGCAGATGATTTTGCTGGGTCGACAAAGGGGAGGGGCAAGACGGCTCCCAGTAGGAACTTCGCTTAGGTCTTGTCCTGTAACCCATTCTTTGAGTTTCGCGATGCCGTCTCCACCGAAAAAGGCTTCGTCGTAGTCCCTTCCGAATTCACTGACGTCCAAAATTCGGCCATCTTTGTCGATGATGCCAGGCTTTTCCGAGCCGGAGAGTCCATGTCTGATAAGTTTCATTTTATTCCTTAACTTAAATCGATTTAGACCAAATTACAGAAACCGCCGTCGATTTCATATGAGGCACCGGTCACAAAAGCGGCGTCATCACTACAGAGATAGTGAGCTAGGGCTGCGATCTCTTCTGGCTTTCCCATGCGCCCAATGGGTTGGCTAGCCGAGAGCTTGTCGAACATTTCTTCTTCCTGATCGGGGTAGTTCTTCTTGATAAAGCCATCGACAAAGGGCGTGTGGACACGGGCTGGGCAAATGCAGTTGCAACGGATGCCCTTATTGATGTAATCCTTGGAGACAGAAAGGGTCATGGTTTGAACGGCGCCTTTGCTCATCGAATAGGCGAAGCGGTCAGCGATCCCAACGATTGAAGCTACGGAGGCTAGGTTGAGGATGCAACCAGACTCTTTTTTTTCCATTTCTGCAATGACAGAGTTTATGAAATTGTAGACCCCTTTAACATTTACTTGGTAAATCTTATCGAGGTCTTCGGGGGTCGTTGACTCAACGTTGCCAATGTGCGCGATACCCGCATTGTTGATTAAAATATCAATGGACCCCATCTCATCTCTGACTTTCTGAACAGTTTCTTGCACTGCTTGATGGTCAGAAACATCGCAAGAATAGGCATGGGCGTTCGTGAGTTCTGAGGCGAGTCCCTCAGCCTGATCGACGTTGAGGTCGACAATGGCAACCTTTGCTCCAGCTTGACTGAACCGCCTAGAAATGGCCTCTCCAATTCCAGAGGCTCCGCCCGTGACGAGGCAAATTTTATTTTCTATATTGAACATAATCCTCTCTTATAGAGATAAGCCCCTTTTCCAGGGGATGAATTCGTAATGCTGATTGATCTCAGCTTTGGCCTGGGTTTTTCCACTAGCAATCTCAATGAGGAGTGAGAGCAAATTTTCTGCTAACTCGGCAATACTCTTCTCGCCAGAAATAACCGACCCTGCGTCAAAGTCGATGATGTCGGACATGTTCTGCGCGATATCTGAATTACTGGAGATTTTGAGAACCGGAACAAGGGGGTTGCCTGTGGGTGTTCCTAGGCCCGTTGAAAAGAGGACTGCGTTGGCCCCAGAACCGACCAGAGCTGTGGTGGATTCAACATCATTACCAGGAGTGTTGAGGAGGTTGAGGCCACTCTTGGTGATGGGTTGGGTGTAATCGAGAACATCCGTGACGGGTGAATCTCCTCCTTTCTTGGCTGCTCCAGCAGACTTGATTGCGTCGGTAATCAGTCCCTCGCGGATATTTCCAGGAGAAGGGTTATCTGAAAAACTATCTCCTTGAGCATTGGCTTTGCTCTCGTATAGGTCCATGAGGTCTTGGAAGCGTTTCGCGATTTGTGGGTTCTCACATCGATTGATGAGGTTCTGCTCAACTCCACACAACTCTGGGAATTCTGAAAGAACCGGTGTGCCTTGAAGCCCTGCTAGGAGGTCAGAAACCGCACCAATCACGGGGTTGGAGCTGATGCCTGAAAAGCCATCTGAGGCGCCACATTCAACGCCCATGGTGATCTTGCTCAGGGGAGCGGGAGCACGTGAGATTTGATTGGCTTTGGTCATGCCTCTAAAGGTTTCCAAGATGGCTTTTTGCAGCATTTCCTCTTCGCTGGGTTCGCTTTGCTGTTCGAGTAAGACGAGAGGCCGATTGAATTCAGGGCAACGGATTTTAATCTGTTCAAGTAGAGTTTGGCTTTCAGCCTTCTGACATCCAAGGCTCAGGATGGTTGCACCAGCACAGTTGGGGTGAACGATGTAACCCGCTAAGAGGTGGACGAGACTAAGAGAGTCTGAATTCGCGCCTCCGCAGCCTCCTTCATGATTCAGAAAGCGTATGCCATCAATATTCGGGAAGACTCGTTCTTTAGATGAACCAGCATTCTTCTTAATGGGTTCTCCTAAATGATCAGGAGTCGTGCCTTGGCTTTGGTACTCTTGGACCAACTCTGAGACCCAAGCACGGCGATGATTTTCGGGAGCGTAGCCCAGTTCATGCAGAAGGGAATCCTTCAACGCGTCAATATTCTGATTTTCACAGAAAACTAGAGGAACGACCAACCAATGATTCGCTGTTCCCACTTTTCCATCTTCTCGATGATAGCCTAA
>Ga0233432_10002806_pt1 | contig 16008 bp, 15 predicted proteins | sample SI_122_August201_6_FD_179870 | JGI IMG/M metagenome (GOLD analysis project Ga0233432, IMG submission 179870) | Seawater microbial communities from Saanich Inlet, British Columbia, Canada - SI_122_August2016_10_MG | ecosystem: Environmental > Aquatic > Marine > Inlet | place: Canada: British...
TAACCATCAAATCATTCTCTTTATCTAAAGATATTTCATAACGTCCTGAATGATTCGAATGAAAGTTAACCAATAAAATTACTAAATGTCTAAGAATAAATCTCGCAAAAATATTTATTAAAGGTAAGCTTAAAAATCCTTTAGACAACCTTTCCTCTAGCAGATCATTTGAGCTTGATACCTGAACATGTGCCCAGTTTTTTAATCCACCACCTTTCAATTCAATGAATACACCTGGTTCGCTATTTAAGTTTTTTTTATTTTTAAAACTTTTTATTCTCCATACAGGCAAAACATATCCACCTCTTGTTTTTATTTTCATCTTTAGGCCTTTATTATTATTTGATTCTAAAAATATTCTTGAGCTAGGTACAGCTCCAGCAGCTACAAAAGCTTTATTACAAGATATTTTCTTTAATTCAGAGTTTTTATCTTTAAAATTTAAAATAACTTGTCCATCTTCTATTTCAGAATAGCTCTTTACAATAACGCCAGGAATATAATTTATTTTGCCTTCATTGATCCATTTTAAGAAAGAATCACTAGCTTTGTAGACAGATCCATACTTGCAACCAGACTCACATAAAGAGCAATATCTACATTGCTGCAAAGGATTAGAGGTGTTTTGAGCTAATATACGCGCTTGACCAAAGATATAGCTACCCTTTTGAATTGGTCTTCCTTTTTTTAAGGCATTTATAAGCCAATTATCTTGAGGACTAAGCTCTAAGCTACTAATGTCTTTTTTTAAAAGTGGAAATTCTTCATCTAAAGCATCTGAAGCACCGGAAAAAGGTATATCAGCTAACACTTCTTTATAATGATAAAGTAGCTCTTTGTAATCTATAGGCCAATTACAAGCATCATGTTTAGAAATTGGAAGAGATGCCGCGCCCCAACCATTACTTAATCCACCAAATGCTCTACTAAAAGGGGGAACCATTTTATCTTCAATCTTTAATTTGTAATCTTCAGCATGAGAACCTATGAAAAAATCGCTACCAAAAACTAATTTTTTTGGAATACTAAAAAAATTTCCTTTTTCTAACAAATTATTTGTAATTATATTTGCTTCTGATTCACTCCAATCTTCTAAGTCCACTTCCTTTAATTTATTTTTTATGGAATCAAGCCTGCCTGGTAAAGTTTTTCCAGAATCTAGAATGGTTGGCTTGAAACCCTTTTCGATCAAAGCTTTAGCTGCACCAACAGCTGCTAAACCGGTTCCAACAATTACATAATCGGCTCTCATCTATTAATTAGAAAGAATTTTAATTGAATTTATACAAGCTTTAGAAACTTTATTAATATCTGATTTTGTTAATTGAGCGTAGCAAGGAATAAATAATCCATTATTAAAAATTCTTTCAGCATTTGGAAGTAGTTTATGTCCTGGATAGTTATTTAAAGAAGAAATTAATTGCAGACTAGTTAAAGCAGAGTCAACAGCTTGAGATCTTAAAGAGTCATGAAGTATTTTGGAATTATTTGTTTTCATTGGAAGTTGCCAATAAACATTGGTTGCATCTTTGGCACCTTGAGAGAAATATCTACTTCCTATTTTGTTAATATAATATTCAGCACATTCTTTTCTTTTTTTATCATTATTAATAACATTGTCAATATTTTCTAAAGCTATTTTTGCTTGAACAGAAGAATATGAAAAAAACCATTCTTTAGGAAGTTCTTTTAATCTACTTTTATCTCTAGTGCCTGTCTGTCTCAAAGTATTTTCTTTATTTTTTAAAGAAAGAATTCTTATTATGTGAATAGTAAATAAATTAAATAAGAGAGGGTTTGTTGCAAAATTTCTTATTAAATTAATAATAGCTCTTTTAAATAATAAAAATCTTCTAGGGGGACTCATTTTTTCTTGTTCTTTTCTTAAATTTATATAAAGATCTTTTTTATCAGTAACTAATATTCCTCCACCTAGGGTATCTAGTGTTTTTATTGAGGAAGCTGAATATATTGATGCATTTCCAAAACTACCAATTTTTTGATCTAAAATCTTTCCATTCAAGCATTGTGAAAAATCTTCTATTAAAAATATATCGTTTTCTATACAAAAATCTTTAATTTCTAACATAGGTGGGACAACACCAAATATAGGAGTAACGAGCATCACTTTAATATCATTATCTTTGATCTCACGAAGTTTAGATATATCAAAAGAGTATGTTTCCATATCATAATCTACATAAACAGGGTCTAGGTCCAAGGAAACTACAACATCTAAAATAAATTTAATAGTCATTGCTGGCATAATAATCTTTGATCCTTTCGGTAAATTCATTTCTTTTAGTAGGAAATATAGAGCTGTCCTAGCGTGAGGAAATGCAATGCAGAATTTGGTCCCAATGTAGTGAGAGAAGGTATCTTCAAATTGTTTAATTTTTATTTTATCTCCTAGAGTAGAAAATAAAGACCATAGTGTATATTTTACAGATTGAGCTAACGAATGAGAAATTCGACCTCTTGGGATTATCATGAATTATCTCCAGTATAAAAGTAAGTAATTATATTCTTAATAAGAAATGCAGTAAAACCTGTCATAGCAAGAGCAAAAGAAACTAAGATATAATAAAATCCTGCAATATATATTGCATCTTCTAAAGACCAGCTTCCAAAACTCACTGCACAAAAAGCAAAGAAACCTTCCCTAAACCCAAACCCTTGATAGGATATAGGAAGTGCTCTTATTAACTCGATTGCACAAAATATGCCAAAAAGTGTCCAAAATGGAATGATCATCTCATTTGCTTTTATTAATAAATCAAAAGATAAAACACATAATAAAACTCCAATAAAGGAAACTATAAGACTAACCATGGTTAGTTTTCCATTTAAGAAAGATTTTCTAACAATGCTAAAAGATTCATTTATAAAGCCAATACTTTTAACTAACTTAACAATAGATCTTCGGAATAAAATAAGCAAAAAAGCAAAAATAATTAACATTAATCCAAGTAGAAGAAAAAAGTTAGAATCTGGTTCATTTATAAAAAATTTAAAAATATTTGAGAACACTATTGTTGAAAAGCCAAGAAAAATTATCAACCCTATAAGGCGTTCAAAGATTAATAAGCCAAGAATATATGATTTATCATTAATCTTTGAGGAGTCTGCATAAAATCTATATACATCTCCACCCATATTTGCAGGGGTAAAAGAATTATAAAATAATGCAACAAGATAATTTATAAAAGGTTTAAAAGTATTACTACTTTTTGAACCTAATTTAATAATTAAAACCCACCTAAATGCATATAAAATATGACTTAAGGCTAGAAATAAAATTGAATCTAAAATTAAACGAATGTCTTGATTAACAAGAAAAGTATAAAGATTCATTGGATTTGCAAGCCAAAAAAATAAGGCAATACTGGTAAAAAAAGTAAAGGCCTTAATGATATTAATTGCTTTTTTCTTGTTCAAAAGTTCCAGCAATTAATAGGTTCTCCTATTAATTTCTCCATTTCATCTCTTTCTCTTTCAAAGAGATACTTTAAGGAGTTATCAAGAGATCCATAATCTTGATTAAGATTTATTGTTTCAGTTGAATTAAAGAAATCTATTTTGGAAATAGATTTTAATAAGTCGTCATTAAAACTTATGTCTAGCCAAGAAAAAATATTTTCTAAAATTTCATCATTACTATCAACTAAACTCTCAAATAAAATTATCTTTAAATTGTCTTTAAATAAGTCTTTCCAGTATATTAAATGAGAAGAATAGAGGCTTCTTGTTATGTAGTTATATGGATTTACAGAAGTGTTATATTCTCTATCAGTTTGAATAAGCGCATCTTCTAAATTAAGATTTTCAATTTTATTCTTCTTTGAAAATTTATAATTAGATTTCATCCTTTCATATGGATTTCTAGCTATAAAAATTACTTTTGAATCGGGAATTGAATCTTTGATTCTTTTGCCAGCATACCAATTTTCATAGTAAGAAGTGCTTTTTTCTAGACAATAATCTGCATCTTTGAACATTTTAAGTTGGTGCTTAGACTCATAAAGTGACTCACTGGATGGCCATTCATCACCCATAAAGGTTTTAGGCTCTTTGGAATCATCATTTATTCCTATTATGGAGGGGTGAAGGCTTAATGCCTGATTTAAAAAAGTGGTTCCACTTCTTTGGGCTCCAATAATAAATATTTTTTTCATAGCAAAAATAGTTTGATTTTCAGTCAATCCAAGATTTTTTAATTTCAATATACTGAATCGCTGATTGATTTTCTATTACTCTAATAACGTATAGTCCAAGCATGCTTATACTTGCCATTAACATCCCTGAAGATATTAAAAGTATAGTGATAATCGATCTCCAGCCCTCAACTTGAGTTACATCACCAACAAGCCATTGATATAAGATATAAATAGCTCCAAATACTCCAAAAGATGCCATTACACCGCCTGCATATGCAACGAATTTAAGAGGTATGTATGAATGTTGAATTAATAACTCAAAAACTAAAGACACTAACTTTCCTAAGCTGTAGTTACTTTTCCCAAATGACCTTTCTCTATGTTCTACATCAATATTTCTCTGATTAGTTGAATATTTTAAACACATTCCAGGAATATATGGCTTTGGAGATTTATCAATGTTAATTCGCTCTATTACACTTCTATGAATCATTCGAAAATTACTTAAAGTTAATTCTTTGTTTATATTAAAAATCTTTCTATTTAAAAAACCAATAGAGTAACTTCCCAATCTTCTTATTAATCCATGTTTTTTAACGAGATGTTTTCCAATAATTAAATCAAATTCAGAGTCATAAAATTGTTCAAATTTTGAAAGTTCACTTGGAGGATTTTGGCCATCATCATCCATAGTAATTATATATTTACCACACGAATTCCTAAATCCACATAAATTTGCAGTATGTTGACCATAATTGGTAAGTAGCTTAATTGCTTTTACTTCATCATATTCTTTTGAGAGTCTTAGAGCTTCTTCCCAGCTTCTATCCAAAGATCCATCTACAACGATTACTACTTCGTATTTATATTGAGATTTGCCAGTGTAAGATAGTAATTCTAGTATAGTTTTATATAGAAATTTCTCACTCATAAAGGAAGGAATTACGATAGAAAAATCAACGTTGGAATCTATATTCATGATAAATTAATATTTGATGAATAGCATATCATTCTAATTAGATGAATCATAAAGATCCTTCTAATTTATCGAGCGCAATCCAAAAACCTTCCCCACCATTTTTATGACCCTGCCATATTTCGGGAATAAAAAAAGCTTTAGGGCATTTTTCTTTTAATATATCTCCCAATATATTGAAATCTATATTTCCATCTCCAATCTGCAGACCCTCTCCGTTTACACCCATAGCATCTCCAATATGTAGATGAGCAGAGTAAGGACCAATTTTATTACAAAAATCATAGAAGTCATTTCCAAAATGATTGCATGTTAGAGAAGAGTGAGAAATATCAAAACACATTCTTAAATCTAATTTTTCACACCATTTTATAATTTCATCTGCATGAACAAAAAGATTCTGATACCTCTGCCCACCAAAGTGCCATGGAAATGGTGCCATTGTTTGAGGAATAATTTCAACTCCATCAGAATCAAGTTGCATTAAACTTTCTTCAAAGATTTTATACCCCTCATCAACTTCTTTCTTAGAAAAATTTGCATCCATGGAGAATCCACCAATATTTGTAACAATCATAGGCCTAATTGTTTTAGGGAAATATTTTTTTAACTCTATAGTTATATCAATTACTTTTTGCATATATTTAATTGATTGATTTCTGTAAGAAGTATCGGGTGTTGCAAGATCTAGCAACATGCTTCCTTCGAAAAGTTCTGGAGCATGAACAACAAAATCACTTTGATATGTTCCATTGAGAAATTTCGAGATATCTAATTCCATATCGGAATATGAGAGATGAAACTCATACAAGTCTGGAGTTATTTTTTTATTATATTCCTCAAAATCATGATATCTCACCGGAACTCCCCATGGTCGGGAGAAAGAATAATTTTTCGGTTCAATTTTAATTGTTCCAAGATCACTAGGAAAGAAAAAATCTTCCTCATTCATATCATGTCTAATTTCAGTTCCTATTAATTCTTCTAGATATTGGGGTGAAAGGCCTTGACCTGGACTTCTAACTTTAATATCTGATTCTTTAATAATTGAACCACTCTTGATATCGTTTGCAGCAACTAAACTTTTTGCTAAATTTTCGCGATTAATCATCTCACCTTGAGATAGTATGCGGGTTGAACCTCCAAGCGCACTCTCAATTTCTCTAATACCCTTAACCATTGAAGAAAATTCATCTTTGGTAAGACTTGCTGCGTGATCTGGGCCTTCCATAGTCCTATCATGGGTAAAATGTCTTTCAATAACACAAATTCCAAAACTTACTGCCGCAAGAGAAACGCTTATGCCTCTCTCGTGACCAGAATATCCAATCAAATCATGAGTTTTTTTAAGTTCACTTATCCAGTTTAAATTTATATCATGAAATGGTGCAGGATAAGTGCTATTACAATGCAATAGAACAAAATTAGCTGAAAAACTTGAAAGAAAAGAAGCAGTTTTTTTGACTTCATCTTGTGTGCTCATGCCTGTTGAAAGAATTAAGGGCTTACCTGTATCAATAAGAGTTTTTATTAATGGTAAATTAGTTAAATCAGCTGATGCAACTTTAAAGGCTTCAACTCCCATATTATCAAGAAAGTGAACACTATCTATATCCCACGGAGTGCATAAATAAGTAATACTATTCTTTTTTGCATACTCAAATAATTTGACATGCTCATCTTTTGTCAGTTCAAATCTATTCAATAGATCAATAACATACTCGGTTCCTAAATCTTCTCCATCCTTTTTTAGGGTTTTCTTTCTATAGACTTTCTCTAAATGCCTCATTTGAAACTTTACACAATCAGCTCCAGATTCTTTGGCATCATCAATCATTTTTATAGCCCTATCAAAATCTCCATTATGATTATTGCCAATTTCGGCTATTATATATATTCTTTCTTTACTTATTGAATGATGCCCAATTTTCATGTTTATTCCTAATTTTTAGTTATCTATTTCTTCTCTAGTTTTCCAACTTTGCAAACCCATATCATCAAAAGTAAATCTATATATATTTAAGTTCATTGATTCAAGTTTATTCATCACCTTCTGTCTCTTGAAAGGTGCTACATAGAATAAGAAGAAACCTCCACCACCAGCACCAAGAAGCTTTCCACCAACTGCTCCACTATGAATTGCCTCAGAATAAATTTTATCAATTTCTGGAGAAGATATTTTTGAGCTAAATTTTCTTTTAGATGCCCATGCTTTATCTAGAGATTTACCAAAATCAAATAATTTTCCTCTTAAAAGTTGATTCTTTATTTCATATGTTAAATCAACATTATTTTTTACAAGATTTTCAATATCTTCATTTTGCATATTCTCTTTTTGATCATTATGTATAGTTCCTGAATTGTGAGAGATGCCTGTACTGCATAAAATTAGGTTTTCCTCTAATTCCAATTTAGTAGATTTTTGTATTCTTAGTGGGTGAATAATATTTTTATCTTTGTTAAATTCTATAAAATTAAAACCTCCAAAAGTACATGCATATTGATCTTGCCAACCACCAGCAATATTTAAACTTAATCGCTCTGCTTGAAAGGCTAGTTCTGATAACTCATATGTATCCCATGGGTCTTTTCTAAATTCATTAAAACAACCCAAAACTGCTGCAGATATTGCAGAAGATCCGCCGAGCCCAGAATTTGGAGGGAAATCAGAATAAATTTCTAGTTCAAAACCATATTCTGGTTTTATCAGCGATATTATTGATTGAATTAAATTAAGCTTCGAAGTCTTTTTTAAAGCTAATTCTAAATTATCTTCTTCGAGAGATTCATTTAAGTCTCTTGAATTTATTACAACTTTTGTATCTTCTCTTTTTTTAAGAGAGGCATGAGTATAAATAGAAATAGTTGCATTAATTACGGCTCCATTAGATTTTGAAAAAAAATGTGTTAGGTCAGAACCACCCCCCCCAAAACTTACTCGAACAGGAGCCCTTGATCTGGAAAAATTTTTCTTATCCTTTGAGATAGGTAAATTATTTCTACTAATCACCCTGAGAAGAAAATTATTATCATCAACTACAGGAATGGCCTTCAAACCGCTATCAAGAAGCTTGAGAAGAGATTCTCTTGAGTCTTCATCAGAAGCCGATACAAAATCTTTATTTATACACAAATTAATTTGTTCATTTAAAGTTACGCCCTCTAAAAGCTTCCTACGAATGTCGCCGTCTGTAGCAACACCAATTATTTTATCAGCATCATCTGTTATAAAAATAATACCTTCCTCATTTAATTCAATTTTTTCAAGAGTATCTTTAATTGTTTTTGAGCTATTTATAGTAAATTTTTTCATAGTAAGCTAATTAGTTTTTTAATTTTTATAATCATTAATTGAATTTAAAGTCATAGCAATAAGAACTCCTATTAAAACCTTTAAATACAACATTTTTTTAAAAGTGATTTCGTTTAATGTATTTTAATGTATTTATCAGATATTAAAAAATTAATTCCTTTTTTATATCTGAAAGGTTGGATGTGGAAGTATGAGCTTCATTACATTCATCATTGCCAAAATATATTGATTTTCCAATAAACGATGAATTAGCGGCTTGAATATCTGATAATTTATCACCCACTAACAGTGATTTTTTTGGATCAATATTAAATTCTTTACATGCCTTTATTATCATTCCAGGCTCAGGTTTTCTATCTGGACTATTTTTGGCATATTTTTTTATGACTCCATCTTTATGAAAAGGACAAAAATATGTCTTATCTATTTTTCCATGATTGAATTTAAACTGCTGAGAGACCCAAGACATAAGGGTGAGGAAATCTTCCTCGGTATAGATTCCTTTTGCTATTCCAGCTTGATTTGTCACTATAATAACTAAATATCCTAAATTTTTTGCGTGAGTAACTAAATCAAATATATTATCAATAAAATGGAAATTTTCTTTTTTATGCACATATCCGTGATCAATGTTTATGACGCCATCTCTGTCCAAAAAAAGTGCTGAATTCATATAAGTTTTAAGATTCTTTCATTTTTCCTTCGACGCTCAAACAGACTTCATGACCTATAATAGTATGCATTTCTTGAATCAAAGCAGTATTTAAAGAGGGAGCATGAAATGTATAATCACAATAATCTTTAATTTTAATATCTTCATTGCTTCCAGTAAAAAGTATTACTTTTATATTTAAATCTTTAGCCTTTAGGGCAGCAGCTAAAATATTTTTACTGGTCCCGCTTGTTGAATAGCACACAAGCACATCACCTTTATTCCCGAGGGTTTCAATTTGTCTTGAAAAAACATCTATATATCCAAAATCATTTGACCAAGCTGTTATAAATGAAGTATCTACAGTTAAAGACATTGCCGCTAAACCAGCTCTAAAATTTTTGTGGTTTAATGTAGCGCAATATTCCGCTGCCATATGTTGACTCTCTGCTGCGCTGCCTCCGTTGCCACAGAACATTAATTTATGATTATTCTTAAGAGAATTAGAAATGATATTACTAATTTCCATTATAGATTTAATAAATGAATCATTATTTGATTTTATTAATTCTGCTCTTAAATTTAGTCTTTCTTCGATATTCATTGTTTGCCTTATAAATTAATTACCAAGAGGTTCTTCCGCCATCAACTATTAAAGATGATCCTGTCATATAAGATGACGCGTCTGATAAAAGGAATACTACAGCTCCTTGATATTCATCTTTATTTGCCATTCTGCCTAAAGGGATAAGTTTAGATACTTTTTTAAGGAATTCCGGATGTTGGTTATCCTGAATGCCTCCAGGGAGAAGTGCATTGCATCTAATTCCATTGTCATTCCAATAAGTTGAGGTATATTTTGTTAGGCCTATTAACGCATGCTTTATAACAGAATATGTTACTGGTTTAAATTGTTTAACAGTATCTTCATTGTTGCTATAAAGCCTTTGGTCAGGTGCTATTAAACCAAGATCTGATGATATGTTAACTATGGAGCCATATTTATTTTTTGCCATATTCCCCCCGAAAACCATTGTACATATCAACGAGCCTTTTATACCAACATCTAATTCCAGATCCCAAACATCTAAATTAAAATTTTCTAACTCATTAGAGCTTTTCAATTTAGCATTTACAGCTGGATTTATGGCTGCATTATTTATTAATCCAACAATTTTTTCTTTTTCTTTTTCAAGCTTGCCTAAAACATTTTGAACGTGATTTTTTTTGGTAATATCGCAGGCAAATATATGTACTTTAGTAAAACCTTCTTTTTTAAGATTTAACTGAAAGCGCTCAAGGCCTTCTTTATTGATATCTATTAAAGCTACGATCCCTCCGTATTCTAAAACAGCTTTAGCATGTTGCTGGCCTAACAGACCTGCTGCGCCAGTTATAACAACAATCCCTTTGATTTCAAATAAAGACTCCATAATCAAGTTGACCTAGTTTGTCCTCCATCTATTGTTAAGAGAGATCCAGATATAAAGGAGGGATTGTTATTCAAAAATATACCAAGAGCTTTATATATATCAAGAGGGGTTGCAAATCTTTTGACAGGAACATCTTTTAAAACTTTAGATTTAATTTTTTTATCTTTTTTAATTTTTTTTTCCCACACAGAGCCCTTAAATAATATATTTCCACAAACTAGACCATTTAAATTAATATTAATTGTTTCTAGGTATTTGGAATAGATTTTTATATAACTATTTAATGCTGATTTTGCCACTGAATATGTAGCTGGTGCCCCAGGTATATACTCATGGCCACATATCGAGGAAATACAAATTATGGATGTAGTTGGTTTTTCTGAAGATCTTACTAATGCATCTATACAATTAATAGTAGAAAATAGATTGATATCGAAAACTCTCTTCCACTCTGTAAGATTTTCTTTACCTGCAAGAACTGATGAACCAGAGCCAACATTACAAATTAAAATATCAATACTTCCTAATGACTTCTCACAATTTTTTATTAGTTTAATGCAATCTTTTTCTTTGGTTACATCACATGAGTATCCATCAACACCGAGTTTATTTTTTGCTAAGTTAAGTTTAGATGCTGAAGAACCATTTATGAAGACATTAAAATTATCTTTAATAAAGAGTTCTGCCAAAAAAAATCCAAGGCCGCTAGTAGATCCAGTTATCAAAACATTCTTATTTATGTTTGCAGTTCTTTTCATTTGTCTAAGAGTTCATCGATTATTTTAATATATCTTAGCATTGCTTCGACATGTTTACCTGAGTTATCCCTAGAAGTCTGCATGGAAAAATCACCAATATAGCCATAATCTTTTATAGTTTTAAAGCAGCCTGGTAGATCTGCATTTCCCTCACCAAGAGGCACGGTTGATCCGTTGAGAACTCTATCTTTTACGTGTATGTGAAAAATTCTATCAAAGTATGCTTTAAATTCTTCTTTATGTTTATAGCCTAAACTAGCACTGTTACCGATGTCATAATTTATCCCAAATAACTCGCATGGAAGTTTTTCTATAAAAAATTTTAATTTATCAGGTTTATAGTCGCTCTCTATAGCAACTCTTACATTTTTATTCTTTAAAACATTTGTTAATGAAAGTAAAAAGTCTATTGCTTTTTGCTCATTTTCATCTCTCAAAGATGATTCATCAACAAAAGGTATTACAATAAGTTTGCAATTGATATTACCTAAGCCATTAATTATTTCTTTTGTAAGAAACTTCATATAATTATAATTATGTTCTCCTCCCACCCATGGCGGGCTTTGCATAATAAAATCAGCTGTGCATGCTAATGGTTTAATGTTTGTAGCTAAAAGTTTTTTTTGGAGGTAATTTTGACCCAAAGGGCTAGCGATAGGATTTTCCCATATACTTTTTAAATCGACAGTTAACTCAATATATTGAATACTATTTTCAAATGCTTTATCTAATTCGATTTCCCACTCTGCCCTAGGAAATGCTTGAATCTTTCCATTGACTAAATCAACGAGTCTTCCTTGGACAAATCCTATTCTATTCATAGACCTGAACAAGCTCTAGAAGATTGCCTTCAAAATCATAACAAAAAGCCACTTTGGCTGTTTTATTTTCATTAAACTTAGGAGTATTAACAAAAACAATGCCAATACTTTTTAATTTCTTTTCCAAGGATTCCAAGTTAGGTATGTTTAAAGCTATATGATTAAAACCAGAACATAATAATTCTTTAGTTCTTTTTTCTGAATTATGGGAGATATATTGAATTAGCTCTACACATGATCCATCTAGTGCATAACATTTACATGTTCTTGCAATTCCTGAATCAATACGAGTTAAATGTTCATAAAAAGGTCCTGATTCAACTTGATCTATTTTTGGTTTAAAACCGAGAATATTTTCATATAATTGTAAAGATTTTTCAATATCATCAACTATAAGGCCTACATGTCTTAAAGTAATCATTTAGATTTAGTAGCAACTCCGAGTAGCATGATTTCTCTCGAAAACCTTACCCACTTAAACTTATTGCTAAAAAATCTAGGAATAAGAATCTGAGTTAAATAAGATATTGGTCCAAAAATATACCTCCATGCCCCCCAGAGAAGTGGTAACTGCTTAAAGAAACTCACATTTATTTTATCAAAACCATGCATTTCTAAAATATCTCGCATTGAAGTTTTCATAAAAGGGGTTCTATGAGTATAGTCTTCAAAGTAAATTCTATAGTTATACTCCCAAGAGGGAGCCATAACAATTATCATTCCTCCTGGTTTTAGACATCTTTTGCATTCACGAATGAGAGTATCAGGATCATAAAAATGCTCTATAACTGACTTAGAAAAAATTACATCAAAATAATTGTCTTCAAATGGCATGCCATTATTTTCAATATCAGCTTGAAATAATTTAGCATCAGGACAATATTTTTCAGCAGCGTTAGTAAAGTCGACACCATAACCATTGCAGCCAGAATTTATAAAGCCATTCAAGAAATCTCCTCTTCCACACCCAACATCAAGCAATTTAGAGTCTTTTGGTATATTCAATTTTTCAATTAAGTGTGCTGTTAGCTTATGAGGATAATCGGTTAATGGCTTAGTTTTCTCATCATAGATAACATCAATATAATTCTCATTCATTGAATCATTTTTATTTTTTCCCATCTATATATTCTCCAATTGTTTCTTCGATTATTGAAGCTCCTTCAAGTAAAGCATCATCAGATATATTTAATGGTGGCCCAATTTTTATCGACTCTCTGCCAGTATGAACAACCAGAAGACCTTTTTGCATACATTTTTCAGAAATTTCTGAGGGTATTAAGGACTCAGGCAAGCAACTGCTTGGGTCTTGAAATAATATAGAAGCTATCATACCTTTGCCTAAAACAGCAGATATTAATCCTTTTGAATTTGATTTTATTTCATTTAGTTTATCGTGAAGAATTCTGCCTTTTCTTTGAGATTCAGCAATTAAATTTTTATCATTGATTTCATCTAAAACAGCCATACCTGCTGAACAACCAAGTGGATTTGCTGAATGAGTACTGCTCATGTTTCCTATTTCAGGAAGATCCATAATTTCTCTGCTTCCCACTACTCCAGATAAAGGATACCCATTACCCATTCCTTTTCCAAGACACAAAAGATCAGGTTCAACATTGTAATGCTCATAACCAAATGCTTTTCCAGTTCTTCCAAAACCTGATTGCATTTCATCAAAAGTCATAATGATATTGTTAGTTTTGCAATAATATTCAGCCGCTTGAACAAAATCATTTGGATAAAAGATAGCGCCCCAGCCTTGAAAAGTCTCTAGCATCATTCCGCATATATCTTTACTTGGGTCTAAGCCCTTCTGAATCAATATTTTTAGTTGATCGTTAAAAAAACTTTCTCCAGATTGATTATTCATTATCCATGGATATGGAAATTTTAGATGATGAATATTTTCATCATGGTATCCAACCCATTCCTTTTGCTGAAGATTACCACTCATCATTTGTGCTGCAAGTGTTCTTCCATGCCAATTATTTTCGTAAGCAATAATACCCAATTTTCTCTTATTCTTAGCCTGTCCACTCATCCTCATAAGTTTAAATGCAGCTTCGGTTGCTTCAGTTCCAGCTGACATTAAAAAAGCTTTATCAAATTTTGATCCAGAGAATTTTAAAAGTTTTTCTAAGTATTGGGCGCGAATTTCATTTCCATACGCATAACATCCCATTATTGGTTTTTCTAAAGCTTTATTCATGTACTTATGAACTCTTTGATTAGAATGTCCAACGTTTGCAAAAAATATTGCTGAAGTAAAGTCTATAAATTTATTTCCTCCAGAATCATAAATATTGAAGTCAGATGCTGAATCCCAAACTAATGGAAGCTGCCCATGCATTGATTTAGATTCAAATCTATCAAGCCTTTCTAAAATTTGGTGGGTTCCAGGACAAGGAATTTCAGTTTTAATAATTCTGTTATCTGTTCTAATTAAAGGAACTTTTTTTGATTTTCTTGAGAATGAATGTGATGACATATTTATTTAAAAATTTTATCGATCTTGTTATCTTGCATTAAGGTATATTCTAGATATTTGAAATCATCAGCGCAATCTATTTCAATGGCGTGATCTGTTAAAAAGGGTATACATTTCATACCATGAATGTCCCTATTTTTTCTTATATGGGATGTGACTAATATATCTATATATCCGTTTGCTTGATAAGTCTTAGGAAAAACCTGTCTAGGAGCATTATTATCAAGTTTTGTTGTGTCTATTAATCCTATTGGCACAAGATGATCTAAATTATTAATTTCTAATGTTTTATATGCAGTCTCTGACATTTCATGAATTGATCTAAGCGAACTACAATTACTTTTATGGCTTACTAATTTAATTGCCTTATCTATTAACTCAGGATCTCTAATTGGGGTTGTTGGTCTAAGATGAGCAATATAATCGGGCTCATAAGATTCTTCTTTAAAGAAGTCGAGAGCATGTTCTATAAACTCAAGATCGGTTGATAAGTCGCTTGAAATTTTATCAGGTCGGATAAATGGAATCTCAGCTCCATATGCAGTAGCTATATCTGCGTACTCTGCAGAATCAGTCGAAACTATAACCCTATCAATAAGTTTACTTTTTTTTGCAGCAGCTATAGACCATCCTAAGAGTGGATGCCCATTTAATTCCAATATGTTTTTATTCGGTACTCCTTTGGAGCCTGATCTTGCTGGAATTAATGCAAATGTTTTTTTCATATATTTTGTTTAAAAATTGGAGGCTGAAGCCGGAATCGAACCGGCGTAAACGGCTTTGCAGGCCGCTGCATAACCACTCTGCCATCCAGCCATTTTTAATTCTGTCATTGTATAACAGTTCTTCATTATTTAGTTTATAAAGATTCCTTATTCTGCGGAATAATATTCGGTCCTTTCTATGTCATCTTCTACACACGCTTCTCCATATTGAATCTCTATTAGATGACATGTTTCTTTAAAGGGATTTGTAATTTGATGCCAAGATCCCAAAGGAACCAGGTAATGATCAAACTTATTTAACTGTACATTTTTTTTGTTGTTGGGATCATCTTTACTGTAATTAACTATGCATGAGCCTTTGCTAACCATCCATATCTCATGCCTTTTAAAATGCTTTTGAAAACTCATTCCCTTGCCAGGCATAACAATAAGCTCTTTAACTTTAACTTGATCATCTTCAAAGAGGTTATAAAAAGATCCCCATATCCTTTCTTCATGGTAATACTGCCATTTCTTTAATATCCATGAAGATGAATTTTTTTTATCATCTCCACCTACGCTGAATAAAAATTCAATCCCCTCAACAGACATTTCTGTTATATTTCCCTGATTCCTATCACCACCGTTTGCAAAGGCAATATCATCATTTGGGTACATATCTTTAACTTTAATTAAAGCGTTG
>Ga0233432_10002809_pt1 | contig 15991 bp, 3 predicted proteins | sample SI_122_August201_6_FD_179870 | JGI IMG/M metagenome (GOLD analysis project Ga0233432, IMG submission 179870) | Seawater microbial communities from Saanich Inlet, British Columbia, Canada - SI_122_August2016_10_MG | ecosystem: Environmental > Aquatic > Marine > Inlet | place: Canada: British...
TTTATACAAAACACAAGTACCCATACTAATCAATCCCTAAATTACTTAACACATACTACAAATGTACCATGTGATATTTCTATAAATTCAGATCCTTCTTTTATATATCCTGTGAATGCTGGAGGAATCACAACTTATTATCGACTTAATCAAAATTTATCAGGTTCCATACATCATGCAGATAGTACTCCTAATTTTATAGAAATAGGAATTACAGCATCAAAACAAGAATTTCCAACGTCAGTTAGTTTTTTAGATAAAAAAATTATTATATATGATAACCAGGCACCTACACTAACAGCAAACCTAACTTCGGATACAGAACTGACAAACAGACATGTTCATTTAGCTAATTCTAATAGAGTTATAGCTAGTCTTACATACTCAGACCCTGAAGGTGATGATATAAACCCTCAATCAATTGTTAAAGCTACAAATATTACTAATCAAGGTGCTGTTTCAGCTTCTTATGCAGGAGATAATATTATAGAAATTTTAGCGAGTGATCAAATACCAGTAGGGACATACATTGTTACACTAAAAGTTAGTGATGAACATGGATTTAATGAATCTTCATTTGCAAATATAAGTAACATTGTAATAGAACCAAGAGAAAATCCAACAATTAATCCAACTTCACCTACAGGAACTATAAAAGAATCTGCGGGCATAGATGTTGACACAGGGACAACTATTACAACATCATTCCCAACAGATCCAGGATCTCCTTCTATTTCAAACTTTACTATAAAAAATACAGATGGTTTAGAAAATATATTTAGTATAGATAAAGATACAACTTCTACTTCTAATGATATTGTTACAAACACATTTAGAATAAAAACTATTTCTAGTTTAAGAGGTTCTGAATTTGACAGTAAGTACAGTCCTGTAACTTTAACAACAGAACTTACTGATGATTATGGTTACAAATTTGATGGTCCTGACATTTCAATAACTATAGAACAAAATGCTGCTCCTACAATAGCAGAAGACACATCATATAATAATATCCACTTTAGTGAATCTGATGTTTTAAATGAAAATGACTTAAAAAATCCAGGCACTAGAAATTTAAAACAATTTACATTAACCGATCCTGAAGGAGACACTATACCATCAGATGGATTTTCTCTCACAGGCAATACAAACACAAGTCTTTTTGCAGCATCATCTGTAACATCAGGAACTGCTAGATTAACTACAAAAAATAAAACAATCCCCGCAGGCACTTATCCTATAACATGTTCAGCCAAAGATGAATTTGATTTTAGAAGATTTACATTGAAAACTACACTTACTGTAGCTTCAGCACCCACTCCTACTTTTACATATAATGGTGATACAAATAATTCAGATCAATTTGAATTTCATGTAATAGATACAGCAAATAAAAATGATCAAATATTAACTAATAAAGACTTTACTAATGGAGTACCTGATGGAGAACACTCATCAATTATTCTTACTTTTAATTCTGCTTTTGGAGAAGCTGAAATTGATAATGTAGCTACTACTAGAGGTGATTTAATTTCTTCAACTCATATTCCAAGTACTAATAGAATTATATTTAATATAAACCAAGCAAATATTCCAGCAAATAATTATCCATTTACTTTACAAGTAAATGACCAATATGGTATAACAACACACACACATGATTGTGTCTTAAAAGTATTTGCAAATTCAACTCCAACAGTAACTTTTAATTCTCAATTAGTTGATACTTTTAACACAGAGGGTCAAATTACTAAAGATACAGTAATATTTAGTGGCACAGTAACTGATACAGAACATGATCGACCATACACCCTAACATTGCAAGGAACAGATGCTAGTAAATATACTCTTACTGGAGATGGTGGTAATAATACATCTTTTACAATAAAAGCAAGTAATAATATAATAGATGATTCATATGGTGATGGTGTTTCTCATGTTATAGAAATTCTAGCAACAGATTCTAAAGGTAAATTGAAATCTTATACAAAAACAATTACATATAATTCATATGCACCACAAACTTTTGTTTATGGTTTTGATTATAATAGTACATTTGCAGTAACTCCTTCAAAAGCAAAAATAAATTTCTATAAATTAGGATTAAATTTTGGAGCTGTAGCTCATAATTATAACTTTAATGATGATAATGCCTCTCAAACATTCCAAGAAAATCCTATAGAAGTAGATACAACACAAGTAGCAGCAGGTTCTATTATGGCTAATTTAATTCTTGGAAATATAGGAAATACAACAATTTCTAACCACACAGGCGGAACTGGAGCAACTGGTGGTTCTAGTAACACAGGAACTACCACATCTGATGATACAAATAGATTTAATTTATTTAAACTTAGTACATCAGGACAAAATATAACTGATTTATTAGACACAGCAATAGCAGGAGGTGATAATGCAGGTACAGGTTTATCTGCATTTAGTAATATTAATATTTCTACAATAAGGGGTGGTGCCAGAAAAGTAATAATTTTTCCATCTTCTTCTTTATTAGCTAATAAACCCCACGGAATGGCATGTCATTCTGGTACTACTCCCAATTCAAATAATCGATATAAATTAGCTTTAGATGCCTCAGGTACACAAACAATAGATACTACAAGAATATTATATTTTCAAACGTCTCAATATATTTATGGGTATAATAGGTGGGGAATGATTATAACTATGACTGTAGGAGCTACAAATACACCAATTTATTTATTAGATGATAATGTTAATGTATAAAATAGGGAAATAAATAATGGCGTGGTATAATGAAACAGAAAGTTTTGGCGGTAATCCATTAGGAGTAACATTTGAAAGTGTAGGCAATACAGGTGCCGTAACTAACATTGTAAACATCCAAGGTGGATGGGTTACTGTTCCCACATTAAGTGATAGAGATGAAATTGATCCTTCTTCTAGATTATTTGATGGACAATTAATTTATGTAAAAGAAGAAAATAAATTTTACCAAGTATCAAGAATATTTGATGACGAAGGTCAACTTACCCTTACATTTCCTGAATTTCTCATCCCCTCATCAAGTTTTGCCCAAACTGCAAGTTATGTTAAACTTGGAGACATAGATGGAACTTTAACTACTACATTTGAGGCACTAACAGATACTCCTAGTGGTTATGGAACCAATGGATATGCATTAACTACAAATGGAGTTGGTGGAATTCAATTTGTTGAAAAAGTTAATAGTGCAAGTAATGCAGACAGTGCAAGTGTTGCAACATCTGCAAGTTATGCTTTATCTTCAAGTTATGTAAAATCATCAGGTCAGATAGAAGCAGCCTCAGGTAAATTTGGCACAACAACTATTATAGATGATGATATACAAACCAGACATATATCAGCTTCGGGTGGTATATCAGCTTCAAATATAATTTTACCAATTGGTGGGCAAATAAAAAAAGCAACCAATCATTTCCTTGAAGCAGGTAATGATTATTGGGCACTTCAGTCCAATGGTAGACAAGTTTTCAGAACTACAAATTCAGAATTTACAATTAATAATGGAGCTTACAATATAGATTTTAGAGCTAAAGGTGATACAGATAGTAAATTATTTTTTATAGATGCATCTACAGACAAAGTAGGTATAGGAGTTGAAACTCCTGGAGAAAAATTAACTGTAAATGGTAATATAAGTTCAAGTGGTACAATTACTGGTAATTCCTTAGTGGGAACAGTTGGAACAGCTATCCAAGGAACTATTGACCATGATTCACTAGCAAGTTTTGTAGCAAATAAGCATATTGATCATTCAGGAGTTTCGATAACAGCAGGAGCAGGACTAACTGGCGGTGGTACAATAGCTGCTAATAGAACTATTGCAATAGGGCAGGGTACAGGTGTGACAGTAAATGCAAATGATGTTGCAATTGGGCAAGATGTAGCTACAACAGCTAATGTGTCATTTAATAGTATAACATCCTCAGGTAATATAAGTGCAAGTGGAAATGTTATAGCTAATGAAATTTCAGCTTCTAAAGTTTCAGCTTCTCAAATTAATGCTTCTACTTATCTTTTAGAAGGATTTACATTTTTAGATGCACAAGGTCTTGTTACTTCAGAAAGTACAGTATTTGGTAGTGAAATATCAGACATCCATCAATTTACAGGATCAGTTAAATTTACAGGTAGTTTAGAATTAGATGGTCCTTTTATAGGAACTGCAAGTAAAGCTATAACAGCAAGTCAAGCCTTAACTGCAAGCTTTGCTTTTAGTGCAAGTATAACAGACACCTCTAGTTATGCTGTAAGTGCAAGTTTAGCAATAACATCAAGTTATGTACTTAGTTCAAGCCACGCAGTAACAGCAAGTTATACATCCCAAAGTATAAGTGCAAGCTACGCAAATAGTGCAAGTCACGCAGTAACCGCAAGCTATGCTTCTCAAAGTATAAGTGCAAGTTATGCTGTAAGTGCAAGTTTAACAAACAGTTCAAGTTATGCGGTGAGTGCGAGTTATGCATTAACTGCAAGTCATACTTCTCAATCAATTAGTGCAAGTTATGCAATAACCGCAAGCTATGCTTCCCAAAGTATAAGTTCAAGTTACGCAAATAGTGCAAGTCACGCAGTAACCGCAAGCTATGCTTCTCAAAGTATAAGTGCAAGTTATGCTGTAAGTGCAAGTTTAGCAATCACCTCAAGTTATGCTGTAAGCGCAAGCCACGCAATAACCTCAAGCTACGCCTCCCAAAGTATCAGTTCAAGCCACGCAGTAACAGCAAGTTATGCTGTAAGTGCAAGTTTAACAAACAGTTCAAGTTATGCGGTGAGTGCGAGTTATGCTGTAAGTACAAGCTATGCTTCTCAATCAATTAGTGCAAGTTATGCAATAACCGCAAGCTATGCTTCCCAAAGTATAAGCGCAAGTTACGCTGTAAGTGCCAGTGTTACAAACACCTCAAGTTATTCCGTAAGCTCTAGTTATGCTGTAAGTGCAAGTTTAGCAATAACATCAAGTTATGTACTTAGTTCAAGCCACGCAGTAACAGCAAGTTATACATCCCAAAGTATAAGTGCAAGCTACGCAAATAGTGCAAGTTATTCATTAACTGCAAGTTATGCTTCTCAATCAATTAGTTCAAGCCACGCAGTAACAGCAAGCTATGCTTCTCAAAGTATAAGTGCAAGTCAAGCAAACACCTCAAGTTACGCTGTAAGTGCGAGTATGACAGACACTTCAAGTTATGCTGTAAGTGCTAGCCACTCAGTAACCTCAAGCTATGCCTCCCAAAGTATTAGTTCAAGCCAAGCAAACAGTGCAAGTCACGCTGTAACTGCAAGCTACGCCTCCCAAAGTATTAGTTCAAGTTACGCTGTAAGTGCAAGTATAACAGATACTTCTAGTCATGCCGTAAGCTCTAGTTATGCTGTAAGTGCAAGTTTAGCAATTACTTCAAGCTATGTACTTAGTTCAAGCCACGCAATAACAGCAAGTTACACCTCTCAAAGTATAAGTTCAAGCCACGCAGTAACCTCAAGCTATTCAATAACAGCAAGCTATGCCTCCCAAAGTATTAGTTCAAGTTACGCTGTAAGTGCAAGCATAACGGATTCCTCAAGCTATGCTGTAAGTGCAAGCAAAACAGTTTCCTCAAGCTATGCTGTAAGTGCAAGTTTAGCAATCACTTCAAGTTATGTACTTAGTTCAAGTCATGCAGTAACCGCAAGCTATGCTTCTCAGAGCATCAGTTCAAGCCACGCTGTAAGTGCAAGTAGAGCTATCACTGCAAGTTATGCTTTAAATACAATATCTTCTTCTTTTGCTGTTGAGGCAATTAGTGCAAGTTATGCTATAGCAGCTGTAACTGCTATAAACGCAGAACAAACTCCATTTGCACAAACCGCAAGTTTTGCTACCCAAAGTATTAGTGCAAGTTACGCATCACAATCAGATAGTGCCAGTTTTGCAACAAGTGCAAGTTATACATTAACATCAAGTTATGCATCCCAAAGTATTAGTTCAAGTTACGCTGTAAGTGCAAGTATAACGGATTCCTCAAGCTATGCTGTAAGTGCAAGTTACGCTATAACTTCTAGTAACGTTGTAAGCGCAAGCCACGCTGTTACAGCAAGTCATGTTGTAAGCGCAAGCTATTCACTTACTGCAAGTCATGTTGTAAGTGCGAGTTATTCACTTACTGCAAGCTATGTTGTAAGTGCAAGTTACTCACTTACTGCAAGTCACGTAGAAAGCGCAAGTTATGCAGTAACAGCAAGCCACGTAGAAAGCGCAAGTTACGCAATAACCTCAAGTCACGTTGTAAGCGCAAGCTATGCATTAACCGCAAGCTATGCCTCTCAATCAATTAGTTCAAGTCACGCAGTAACCGCAAGCTATGCTTCTCAAAGTATCAGTTCAAGTCACGCTGTAAGTGCAAGCCACGCAATAACATCAAGTTTTTCTTCCCAAAGTATAAGTTCAAGCCACGCAGTAACAGCAAGTTATGCTGTAAGTGCGAGTATGACAGACACTTCAAGTTATGCCATAAGTGCAAGTAAAACAATTTCCTCAAGTTATGCTGTAAGTTCCAGCATCACAAACACTTCAAGTTACGCTGTAAGCGCAAGTTATGCTATAACTTCTAGTAACGTAGAAAGTGCAAGTCATGCTGTTACAGCAAGTCATGTTGTAAGCGCAAGTTATTCACTTACGGCAAGTCATGTAATAAGTGCAAGCTATTCACTTACGGCAAGTCATGTAGAAAGTGCAAGCTACGCAATAACCTCAAGTCACGTTGTAAGCGCAAGCTATGCCCTAACCGCAAGCTATGCCTCTCAATCAATTAGTTCAAGTCATGCAGTAACCGCAAGCTATGCTTCTCAAAGTATAAGTGCAAGCTATGCTGTAAGTGCAAGTTATACAGTAACAGCAAGTTACGCATCCCAAAGTATAAGTGCAAGTCAAGCAAACACTTCAAGTTACGCTGTAAGTGCGAGTATGACAGACACTTCAAGTTATGCTGTAAGTGCAAGCACAACAAACAGTTCAAGCTATGCAATAAGCTCCAGCATAACAAACACTTCAAGTTACGCTGTAAGCGCAAGTTATGCTATAACTTCTAGTAACGTTGTAAGCGCAAGTCATGCTGTTACAGCAAGTCATGTTGTAAGCGCAAGCTATGCAGTAACAGCAAGTCATGTTGTAAGCGCAAGTTATTCAATAACGGCGAGTCATGTAGTAAGTGCAAGCTACTCACTTACGGCAAGTCATGTAGAAAGTGCAAGTTACGCAGTAACCTCAAGTCATGTAGAAAGTGCAAGTTACGCAGTAACCTCAAGTCATGTTGTAAGCGCAAGTTATGCATTAACTGCAAGTCATACTTCTCAATCAATTAGTGCAAGTCACGCAGTAACCGCAAGCTATGCTTCTCAAAGTATAAGTGCAAGTTATGCTGTAAGTGCAAGTCACACAATAACAGCAAGCTACGCCTCTCAAAGTATAAGTTCAAGTCAAGCAAACACTTCAAGTTATGCTATAAGTGCAAGCCAAACAGTTTCTTCAAGTTACGCTGTAAGCTCAAGTGTCACAAACACTTCAAGCTATGCAATAAGTTCCAGCATCACAAACACTTCAAGTTACGCTGTAAGCGCAAGTTATGCTATAACTTCTAGTAACGTAGAAAGTGCAAGTCATGCTGTTACAGCAAGTCACGTAGAAAGTGCAAGCTATGCAGTAACAGCAAGTCATGTAGTAAGTGCAAGCTATTCACTTACGGCAAGTCATGTAGTGAGCGCAAGCTATTCACTTACTGCAAGTCATGTAGAAAGTGCAAGCTACGCAATAACCTCAAGTCATGTTGTAAGTGCAAGCTATGCAATAACTTCAAGTCACGTTGTAAGTGCAAGCTATGCATTAACCGCAAGCTATGCCTCTCAATCAATTAGTTCAAGTCACGCAATAACATCAAGTTATACATCCCAAAGTATAAGTGCAAGTTACGCTGTAAGTGCAAGCCACGCAATAACAGCAAGTTACGCATCTCAAAGTATAAGTGCAAGCCACGCAGTAACAGCAAGTTATGCTGTAAGCTCGAGTATCACAAACACCTCAAGTTACTCTATAACCTCAAGCATTACAAACACCTCAAGTTACGCTGTAAGTGCAAGTATAGCAAACACTTCAAGCTACGCTGTAAGTGCGAGTTACGCTATAACTTCTAGTAACGTAGAAAGTGCAAGTCATGCTGTTACAGCAAGTCACGTAGAAAGTGCAAGTCATGCTGTTACAGCAAGTCACGTAGAAAGTGCAAGCTATGCAGTAACAGCAAGTCATGTAGTAAGTGCAAGCTATTCAATAACAGCGAGTCATACTCCCCAATCAATTAGCGCAAGTCACGCTGTAACTGCAAGTTACGCCTCTCAAAGTATAAGCGCAAGTTACGCTGTAAGTGCAAGTCATGCTATTACTGCTAGTTACGTTATAAGCGCAAGTACAACATTTAGTGCTAGTTATGCATCCCAATCCGTAAGCTCTAGCTATGCTGTAAGCGCAAGTTTAGCAATCACTTCAAGCTATGTACTTAGTTCAAGTCACGCTGTAACAGCAAGTTATACTTCACAAAGTATCAGTTCAAGCTACGCTGTAAGTGCAAGCTATACATTGTCAGCTAGTTTAGCTCTATCATCAAGTTTTTCTTCCCAAAGTATAAGTTCAAGTCAAGCAAATACCTCAAGTTATGCCGTAAGTGCAAGTCATGCTATTACATCAAGTTATGTAGAAAGTGCAAGTTATGCAGTAACCGCAAGCCATGTTGTAAGCGCAAGTTACTCACTTACATCAAGCCATGTAGTAAGTGCAAGTTATGCTTCAACAGCAAGTCACGTAGAAAGTGCAAGTATAGCTATATCTTCAAGCTATGCTGTAAGTTCAAGCTTAGCAATCACTTCAAGCTATGTACTTAGTTCAAGCCACGCAGTAACCGCAAGCTATACTTCCCAAAGTATCAGTTCAAGCCACGCTGTAAGTGCAAGTTACGCTGTAAGCTCAAGTATAACGGATTCCTCAAGTTATGCTGTAAGCTCAAGCATAACAAACACTTCAAGTTATGCTGTAAGTTCCAGCATAACAAACACTTCAAGTTATGCTGTAAGTGCAAGTATAACAGACACTTCAAGTTATGCTGTAAGCTCAAGTATCACAAACACTTCAAGTTATGCGGTAAGTGCAAGTTACGCTATAACTTCTAGTAACGTAGAAAGCGCAAGTCATGCTGTTACAGCAAGTCATGTTGTAAGTGCAAGCTACTCACTTACAGCAAGTCATGTTGTAAGCGCAAGCTACTCACTTACGGCAAGTCATGTAGAAAGTGCAAGTTATGCAGTAACAGCAAGTCATGTAGAAAGTGCAAGTTACGCAATAACCTCAAGTCACGTTGTAAGCGCAAGCTATGCATTAACCTCAAGCCACGTTGTAAGCGCAAGTTATGCTCTAACCTCAAGTCATACTTCTCAATCAATTAGTGCAAGTTATGCAATAACCGCAAGCTATGCTTCCCAAAGTATAAGCGCAAGTTACGCTGTAAGTGCCAGTCACACAATAACAGCAAGTTATGCTTCTCAAAGTATAAGTGCAAGTTACGCAGTAACAGCAAGTTATGCTGTAAGTGCGAGCGTAACAGACACTTCAAGTTACGCTGTAAGTGCAAGCACAACAAACACTTCAAGCTATGCAATAAGTGCAAGCATCACTAATACCTCAAGTTACGCTGTAAGTGCGAGTTACGCTATAACTTCTAGTAACGTAGAAAGTGCAAGCCACGCAGTAACTGCAAGCCACGTTATAAGTGCAAGCTATGCAGTAACAGCAAGCCATGTAGTGAGCTCAAGCTACTCACTTACGGCAAGTCATGTTATAAGCGCAAGTTACGCAGTAACATCAAGTCACGTTGTAAGCGCGAGTTACTCACTTACGGCAAGTCATGTTGTAAGCGCAAGTTATGCAATAACTGCAAGTCATACTTCTCAATCAATTAGTTCAAGCTACGCTGTAAGTGCAAGTATAACGGATTCCTCAAGTTATGCTGTAAGCTCAAGCATAACAGACACTTCAAGTTACGCTGTAAGTGCAAGCACAACAAACACTTCAAGCTATGCGGTAAGTACAAGTTATGCTGTAAGTGCGAGCATCACAAACACTTCAAGTTATGCTGTAAGCTCAAGCATAACAAATACTTCAAGTTACGCTGTAAGCTCAAGCATAACAAACACCTCAAGTTACGCTGTAAGCGCAAGTTATGCTATAACTTCTAGTAACGTTGTAAGCGCAAGTCATGCTATTACAGCAAGTCATGTTGTGAGCGCAAGCTATGCACTTACAGCAAGCCACGTTGTAAGCGCAAGCTATGCATTAACAGCAAGTCATGTAGAAAGTGCAAGTAAAGCTATATCTTCAAGTTACGCATATCTAGCTGATACTGCAAGTATTTCAACTACTTCAAATTATGCACTTACAGCAAGCCACACAGACCAAGCAGACAGTGCAAGCCATGCAGTAACAGCAAGCTATACTTCTCAAAGTATAAGTGCAAGCTACGCAGTAACTTCAAGCTATGCAATAACATCAAGTTATGCTGTAAGTGCGAGTATAGCAGAAACAGCAAGTTACGTTATAAGCGCAAGTTATGCACTTACCGCAGAATCTGTTGAAACTTCAAGTCATGCAATTAATGCTGGTTTTGCTTTTACAGCTAGTGAAGCTGTTGAGGCAATTAGTGCAAGTCAAGCAGACACAGCAAGTTATGCTATAAGTGCTAGTATAGCAGAAACCTCAAGCTATGCGGAAACAGCAAGTTTAGCAATAGTAACAAGTTATGCTTTAGATGGAGTTGAAGCCCATATTACAGCTAGTATTATAAGTGCAAGTGATTCTATATTCTTATCAACTTCTTTAGGAGATGGAATAGGAGCAAATAATCAAGTTTTAGTAAGAGATCCAGATTCAGGAAAAATATTCCATACAAGTAGTTTTGGAGGATCTACTCCTGGAAGTATTACTAAATTCCAAACTCAATCAAGTGTTGAAACAGTTTTATCTAATTTAGCTATTGAAAATTATGATAGTAATGTATCACTTAAAGTAGTTAATGGTGTACTTACATTAGTATTTGGTACCCCATCAACATCTACTATAGATAATTTTACATCAACATTTAATTCAGATAAATTTAGTCTACAATCACAAACTTATAATATAACCTGGAATTATAATGCTAATGGTACAACATTAGATCCAGAAAACCTACCTATTCTTTCTAATATAGATGATCAAACATTTATATTAACAGAAGAGGACTTAAATAGGGGCTATCAACAAATTACAAATGATACAGGTGATGCAGAATGGACTTTAAATGTAAGAAATATATTATCTAATGGAAGTACAGACACACCACCAATAACAGCAACTACAGGATTATTATCACTTAATAAAATTGATCCAGGAAATCCAAATGTAACACCTACTTTATCAATAACTCCATCAGATGCTGTTGATGGTACAAATATTGAAAAATTTGCAGAAGGAACTATTAGTTGGACAACATCTCAAGGTACCCCTAATGGTTGGACACATAGTAGTTATACTAATGGATCTTTATCTAATCAACCTATTAATTCAACCGATAACTACATTAGAAATATCATTGAAAATTGGACTTCAAACGGATTAGGTGATCCTATTAGTAAGCAAACTATTACTACACTTAATTACCAAAGAATAATTAGCTTAAGAAAAGGCGTTTCATCAGATAATAGTTTAGATCAAAACACAATAGAAACTTTAACAACCTGGGAAGGATTAAATAATGGAGAAATATTTTATGGAACTACTTCACAATCAGACATACAAAATACAACAATAACATTTACAAGTCCTAATGGATACTTATATATATTATATGACAGTTCATTAAATGATTTATCAAGAATAGAAAATCCTGACATTGGGTATAATGAATTAAACAATGGATGGACAAAACAACCAAATATAAGTGATTTTAAAGTTTATAAAACAGATGCAACTAATGATAACACAGTATCATTTAATATAACATTTAGTTAATGGCAAATATATTACAAAGAGGATTTAATATCCAAGGATCCGAACCTATAGATAGTAGGTTTACTGTAGCAAACAGTGCTGCAAGGCTTGCTATTACTAATGCTTATGATGGATTACTTGTATATCAATTAGATACAGATAAATTATTTGTTTGTAATGATTCTACTAACTTCTCACAAGAGGCATCATGGACTGAAATTACAAACCAAACACTCCCAGAACAGGGAGGAACAGGTGCAGGTTTTCCTTTTGAAGGGAATGCAGTTTTATCAGGTTCTTTAGAATTATATAATAATGCTTTAGGAAGTTCAACTTTAGATTCCTACATAGCTGACTCAGATAATTTAAAGTTATACACATATAATAGTGATGAATTTGCTATAAATAATGGTTTAATAAATAATGGCACCTATAATGCTATTTATGAGATTTTTAATGATTCTACTACTACTTGTAGACTAACAAGAGATGCGTTAATTTCTATAGATTTAGGATCTGAAAAAGTATTAGATAAAATAAAATTTACTTATAATTCAGATGAAGTAACTAGAGAGATAGAAATATATGGTGTAAAAGATTTTGATGTAATTTCTGAAGCTACATTAAACACTAAAATTACAGAAACCTCAGCATCCTTATTAGCTTTAGGTGCAACATCTCCTAATAATGCTAGTAATTTATATTCTCTTACTAGTAATGTAATTGATATTTCATTAGTTAGTACTGATCCAGATACTACTTTAGTTTCAGCTATTCCTACTATTAATAAATCTCCTTTTCAATATTATATTATTAAGTTTAATGATGTTATTATTGAGGGTATAGGGATCCAAAACAATACTGATAGTAATTATACTTCTATAAAAAATATAGATTTATATACTCAAACTTTTTCTAAACAATCTACTACTAATTTAAATAATGGTTTAATTAGTTCATCAGAAGCCGTTATAGGAACATTAACAGTAAGTGAACTTAAAAATCCAGATGGAACTAATTTTTCATCAGGAAACGGTGGAGGTACTAATGTAGTAGCTAACCCTGCTGGAAATAATGATGGAGGAAATTTAACCAATATTACTGTAGATGGTATTAATTATAATATTCCTTCTACTACTTTAGGTAATTTAGAAGAAACAGATCAAAGTATAATTCCTAGAACTAGTAATTTTCATTCATTAGGAAGTTCAACTAATAAATGGAAAGACTTATTCGCTGTTAACACATTCTTTGGTGGTATCCACGAGATTAATTTAGAAACAAATGGCCTTGATAAAATGCAAGAAGGTACCGTTTTATCATTACAAAATGGTACAATGTGTCCATGTAAAAATGAAGCAGACCCATTAGTAATGGGTGTTGTTTCTAAAGGTGAAAATTATCCAATTGTGTTAGGAGCTGAACCTGTTCTTGTAACAGGTAAAGTAGAAGAAGGTGATTATATTATTACATCAAATGTTGAAGGTCATGGTAAGGGAATTAATCCTAAACATATTTATGATCAACAATTATTTGGGAAAATAATAGCACAAGCTATAGAAAAAGGGGATGGTAAAAGTTACACAATCAAAGCAATGATTAGAAAAATGTAGGTTATGGCGGGAACACACTTAATTTCAGGATCATTAATACAATCAGGATCAACAGCTCAATTTAAAAGTGGTATAAATGTTGATAAAACCTTAATTGTAAATGGACCTGTTAAATCTAATAATATTATAGGTTTATCTTCTAATAGATCGGCTACAGCTACTATTCCTACTTTAAATGTTGGAAAAGCTAATGATGATGGAACATTTGAAGAATGGGTAACTTCTAAAGACACAGAAATTAGAATTACAGCTTCTGGTAATTTTAATAATTTTACTTTTATAGAAAATCAAGATTTATCAGTGGGGGGTGGGGGAATTATACAACCTTTAAATCTAACCCACGAAAATTTAAATAATTTTGTAATGAATGAAGCTGCAACAATTCAACAAGAAGTAAGTGGATTAGGAATAGGTATTTCTTCTATTACAGACGGAGATATTGATACAGGTTATCAAAATTCTTTAGTATTAGGGGGCAGTTATACAATACAAAATTTAAGTGATAACCCCCATATATTTACCCAAAATTTTAATGAACCTACAATAATATCTAAATATAAAATATTTAATTATGGACCTCCTGATGATTACTATGGTTATGTTAATTGGACATTTCAAGGTTCTAATGATAATTTTATTTCATTTAACAGTTTACACACTCAAATCAATTATGGTGGTGAGGGGGGAACACCAGAATATAACTCTTTTGATATAGAAAATAATACTCCCTATTCATCATATAGATTTGTATTTACTTCAAAAACTTATTATGTAGTTATACAACAAATTCAATTGTTTAAAAAAGAAGTAACTACATCAAATAATTCTATATGGAAAACATTAGAAAAAGGCAACTTTAATGGCCAATCATCTAAATCATTTATAACAAAAACATATGATGCTCCAGGAATATATGAATATTTAATATTTGCTAATAACACATCAACATTACAAACAGCAATAGTAGGAACAACAGTAACAGTAACAGCATAATGGCAGGACAACATATATATAGTAGTAGTTTATTTATCCAATCAGGAGCAATAGCCGAATTTAAAAATGGTATTTCTGTTGATGAAACTTTAACAGCTAACACTATACAAGCTGACTCTTATCAAGATTTATCAGGTAATCCTTACAGTACAGGTGGAGGTGGATCTACAGCTGTATTTTTTGCAGGTTCAGGTTCAGGTGTGTCTGAATCTTCTCCAGTATCTAGAGATACTTTTATAACAGTTACTGCAACTAATCAAACACCTGACCCTGATAATCCTAATTCCAAAATATTAACAGAGGGTATAGTTAAGATAGAAACCACAGGTTCTTCTACTTTTAAACCTACATATTTTAATTTTATTAAAGTAGGAGATTTAAATGATAATTTAATTACAGTTCAACAAGGAGGCCTTGACCAATCTACTTACATACCAACTTCAAATGCCGAAAGAAGATCAGGAACCCATAGATATATTATATTTGCAGCTGAAACAGGTTCAGGAGGAGAAACAAAAAGAGTTTTCCACACAGTAACTATAGGTGGTTTTTTAAATTCAGCTCCTGTATTAGCTCCTACAGATAGCGAGTTAGATGGTAGATTTATTCATGATACTAATACTTTAACTATTAGAGTAAACCATACATCATCTACAGATGATAATATTTTAGAATTTACAGAAGATTCAACAGCAGATGATTATTTAGATATTATTGATTTTCAGTTAACTAATACTACAGATTTAGAAATTGGATTGATTAATTCAAATTTAACTAATAGAGTTGCAGCTGGAGCAGGTACTCTTATTAATAATAATATTAATTTTATATATTCATCATCAGATGGGGAAGCAGATTCCCCAGGGGGTATTTTACAAGAAAACTTATTTCTAGATGTAACAGCTACAGGAACTCTTAATGAAAATCAAAATGTAACAATAGATTCTACTTTAAAAGACAGATACCCTAATGATCCTAATGTACCAGGAATTATTAATCATCAAACAACACTTACTTTTAAATCTGCTTTTAATGCACAAATAGAAGATGTACAAATAACAAAAGATCCTGCTAATGAATATAATATGTCCTATGGGAATAATCAAATATCTTTAAATTTAAACCTAACAGCAAATATAAATTCAGACAACTGTACAGATGCCTCAAACAACAAATTAACAAACCATTTTACTACAATAAAAATATATAATTCATCACAAACTACTATAAATAATGATAATTTTATTAAAACTTTTAAATTTAATATAGATGAAACTATAGCATCATCACAATCATCAGATAATGCTTTTGATGGTAGTTT
>Ga0233432_10002810_pt1 | contig 15990 bp, 10 predicted proteins | sample SI_122_August201_6_FD_179870 | JGI IMG/M metagenome (GOLD analysis project Ga0233432, IMG submission 179870) | Seawater microbial communities from Saanich Inlet, British Columbia, Canada - SI_122_August2016_10_MG | ecosystem: Environmental > Aquatic > Marine > Inlet | place: Canada: British...
GGACTTTTATTAACCACGGATTTAGAAACTAAATGAGGAGCTCAGTGCTTCAGCCTGAGTTGCCGTAGGCCAGAGCTCGTCTCGAGATCATGAGCTTGTAGAATGGCGCTGCCGCGCTTATACCAACAACAAGAGGTCAATAATAACCCCGAAACCTATTTGGCATCGCCAGCCCATTACCGATTCGGCGGGACTAGCCACTGCGTCCTCCTTGGTTCGAAGAAGAAACAATGAAGTTAAAAAAAAGAAGAAGGCATGACACCGATCTCACCAAAACAACAGGTCGACTTTTAGCGTTTGGTCCGTTTTATACCCAAAAACGTACAATCGATTATCTGTAACCTATGATCGAACATCCCTCAGCCTGGGACGGAAACGAATTAGCGGGTAACCCCTCCTGGATAACTAACTTCGAAAACCTCGATACCCCTGCTATCCATGATCAATTAGAAAACGGACCCGGAGTGGTCTTGCTGCGAGGATTTCCAATCGCAGGTCATAGTAAGGACAGTGCCCGCGAAACCTTCAGGCAGTGGTCTTCAGGGCTGGGCAGATTGCTTTCGCAAAATGAGAAAGGCGACACCCTCTTCGACGTAAGTGATGCGGGATTCGGCAAAGACGACCCACGTACCCGAGGACCCAATACGAATAACAAACTATCTTTTCATACAGATCGCTGCGACGTGATTGGTTTTCTTTGCTGGAGGCAGGCATTGTCGGGTGGTGAAAATGAGCTGATCAGTTCGATGCGGCTCTATAACGAAATCGCGGATCGTCGCCCGGACGTGTTGGAGACGCTCATGCAGTCCTTTGTCTACAAACGTCACACAGTGGATTTAGGCAACGAGCTTCCTTATGTGGAGCAACCGATCTTCTCCTTTCAAAATGAGCACTTTGCTTGTAGCTTTTTGCGTGTTTTGATCAGCCGTGCTCATGCCGATCCAGATTTGCCCAACCTGACTCCAAAACAGGTCGAAGCCATGGATTTTCTCGAGGCGGTAACCGAAGAAGAGCAATTGAGCTATCGATTTCGCCAGGAGCCCGGCGATGTGCTTCTGCTGAACAACTGGGTGACCCTGCATCGACGTTCCGCCTTTGTAGATCGTGAGGATTCAGAGGAAAAACGCTGCCTCTTCCGGACCTGGCTAAGTGTCCCGAATAGCCGACCGCTCGATCCACGCTTCAAGGCCAATTTTGGTGCTGTAGGAGCAGGAGAAGTGCGAGGTGGGTTTAATACCGTTTCCCCAGAAGAATGAGTAAAGGGTGCTGGCTCAGACCCTAGCTACCCTTGAGCTTCTCAGGCTTTGGGATAACCAAATGAAGAAGGTAAACGTTGATCTATTCAATTGCCTGGGGAGGTATAGATCGCAGGTAGGTGATCACCGCTTCTAAGTCCTCGTCAGAAATTTTCTTATAGAAATAAAAGGGCATTGCGGGCTGGAGCGGTCGACCATCGCGACTGGTCGCTTCAGTGATAGCCCTTTTTATCTCTTCGTCCGTCCATCTGCCGATTCCTTGCTCGGGATGGGGTGAGATGTTAGCCGCCACGGCGACCAATTCCATACCATGTGGCTTCACAAACACATTTCCACCCGCACCGATTCGGCTTAAATCGGGAGTGCCTTTGACCAGCGGAGTATGACACTCCATACAATGACCCAAAGCGTTGGCCACATAAGCGCCGTAGGCAAGGGTGTCGTCTGGAGAAATGTCAGGGACGGTATCCACCGGCGGGCCATAAGATTCGGGTAGAGGGATGTTGTACACAGAACGTGGCAGGCTATTTTTCACCGGAACGACTGTTCTCAGATACGCTACGATCGATCGAACATCGGTGTCTGACATCTCGCGATAGACGCGTGTCGGCATGGGTGGGCCGATGATCGTACCATCAGGCCGCACGCCTTCACGGATGACCCGTATAATTTCTTCATCACTCCAGGTACCAATCCCAGTTTCGGGGTCTGGCGTGATATTCGGCGCGTAGGCCGTGAACTCTGCCCTGTCGACCTGAAATGCACCCGCCAAATGCATTTCGCTGATCGGCTTATGGTCGGTGCCTCTCGGCGTATGGCAATTACCGCAGGCCACAATACTATTGACGAGGTAGTCGCCTCGGGCGACTAGCGCCTCCTGTTCCGATGCTTCCGAGCGAGCAAACAAGAAACCGACTACTAAAATAAACGCTTTGAGATTCGCCGCCGCTTCCGTTGTTGATAGGAATTTCAATTTTTCTGACTTCGCTTGGTGGTGAGTAAAGAAGTTGAGTTGGGGGAGCCTACATTTACTGAAAGCATAGACTATTCTTATGCCAATAAAACCATAAAACGGCTCGGCGCGAGCATTACTCTCCTCGCAGCCCTCCTAGCAGCCTATTTTGACGCACAAACCAGTCAAGAAGCAGACTATGAAGTCATTATGATGGGTCTAGGATCACCGCCACAGTTCATGAGCCGTTTTGGCGCCGAAACGCTCATCAAAGCCGGTGACAAATACTTGCTAGTAGATTCCGGCAGCGACGTGACTCAACGCTTGTGGCAATTGAAAATCCCTTTGGGTTGCGGTGATGGCATTTTTGTTACGCATTTACAATCAGACCCCGGCGGCGGCATTCCAGACTTTTTACTGAAAGGTTGGTTAAGCTCTCTGTTTGGTGGACGGAAAGGAAAATTTAACATCTAGGGCCCTGAAGGTATAAAGTTCATGATGCATCATATTCGGCTGGCCCGTCAGGTGAGGTTAACATCCGAGTCGAGAACCAGGGGATCAGTTTAGAGGAAGTGACACCCAATACAGTCGAAATTAAAGCCGTTCTCATTTATGATCAATCGGCCGTCAAGGTCACCGCGATAGAGATTAACCATGGCGAACTTATCAAGCCTGCATCTGGCTATCGAGTGGATTACGATGGCAGGTCCGCTGTTATATCCACGGATAGCAAATACCATCCACTCTTGGCAGAGCCGGCCATAGGATCTGACCTGTTTATCCATGCCTTCGGTGCCGCAAAATCCGAACTGCAGGCATCGAGAATTTCTTGGAGGACTATTCTAAACAATCATACAGAGCCGGAAGGTGTAGTTAGTATCTTTGGATACGCTCAGCCAAAAGTGGAAGCGCTCTACCACTTTGTGACGCTAACGAACAGGCAGATCAAACCACCGATCTTGGATAAAACTTCGACCCGCTTGAAGACGACTGACAGTTGTCCAGTGACCATCGGCGAGGATTTGACCCGCTTCGTTTTTGGGAAAGACGAGGTAACTGTAATACCACCAGAGTAAGCGACTGGCGGTAAAACAGTGTTCTTAGAAAGTGCCAAAAACGTCAGTACTACAATATTGCTTATGCCGGGTCTTCGCTCTTAATTCTCCGAAATTCCATCCTTATAGGACTAAGACAGTTGCAAAGCTTATTCACCAAATTGGATTCGCTTCACTTAAGCCCGCCGAATTCATCACTCTCAAATTCTCCCCAAAGACGGCTTCCCAACTCGCGAAACCTCCTGAACTTACGTTGCCAAACCTCGAGGCCGTCAGAACTTATATCTCCGCCCGCTGTCTCCGAATTTCGCCTCATTCGAATCAACTCGCTATATCTTTTTTTCTTTAAAACAATCGGCACGCTTTTTCAATCGTTCTGCTGAGTAGCCAATCCTTATGAAAATTCTACCCTCCCTAGCAATCGGTGGCCTCATAGTCGCGAACCTGTTGTCCTCGAAAGCCCACGCTTCGGAAAACGCGACCCAGTTCGACTGGCCAGCATGGCGCGGACCAGACCAAAATAATATCTCACCGGACACCGGTCTCCTCAAGTCGTGGCCGAAAAATGGCCCGGAGCTCCTCTGGACTTACGAAAACGCGGGGAGCGGCTACTCCAGCACGGCCATCGTCGACGGAAAGCTCTACACGCTCGGCTCGCGCGACCGCCGAGAGCTGGTTATCTGTCTGGACGCGAATACGGGCGAGGAACTTTGGACTGCCGAGTTCGAGACTGACCCGGAAGAGGGATACCGCACCCAATGGGGTGCCGGGCCACGCTCGACGCCCACCGTGAGCGATGGGCATGTTTATGCGCTCGGAGTGGCGGGCGATATCGTGTGCTTGACGTCCGACAAGGGGAAACGGATCTGGAGCAAGAACCTAGTAAAGAACTTTGGCGGCGCGGTGTCCAAGTGGGGGTATTCCGAGTCTCCCACCGTGGATGGCGACAAGGTGCTGGTGACCCCGGGCGGGAGCAAAGGGGCGATTGTGGCACTTAACAAGAAAACCGGTGCAAAGCTATGGCAGTCGAAAAAATTGAAGGACGCGGCCGAATATTCAGCCGTGGTTGTTGCCGATAACGCTGGCCACCGCCAGTATATACAACTCTTTATGAATACACTCGCCGGTGTGGATGCCGCGACCGGAAACTTGCTGTGGAAATCCGATTGGCCCCAGGGTAGAACGGCGGTGATTCCCACGCCGATCTACCGAGACGGTCACGTATTCATGACTTCAGGATATCGTGCGGGATCCAAGCTCGTAAAAGTGGACGGCAAAAAGACCGAGGTAGTCTGGGAGAATCAAGAGATGATCAACCACCACGGCGGAGTGGTGCTCATTGGAGATCACGTTTATGGTTTTTCTGATCAGAAAAAGGGAAACCTGATGTGCCTTGAATTCATGACCGGCAAAGTCGCCTGGATGGAACGCGTGGAGCGCGAATTGCACAAGGGCGCGGTGCATGCGGCGGACGGAATGCTCTACTGCCTCAACGAGAATGAAGGCTGGGTCTACTTAGTAGAAGCGAACCCGCTCGGTTTCAGGGAGAAAGGTAAGTTCCAGCTTCCCAAGGAGACCACTTTGCGAGATGAAAACAATGGCAAGGTCTGGTCTCACCCAGTCGTCATCAATGGGAAGCTCTACCTGCGCGACCAGGACCTAATCTTCTGCTACAACGTAAAGGGGTAGAGCGTAATCGAGCTTGATCATTCCCCGCTGTTTGCAAAGGGTTTCGTTTACTGCTGACTATCGTCCTTGAGCTCTTCGCACTCGTACGGGAAGAATTTGGATGTTGAATACAAAGACGAGTTGGAGTGCGAGTACGGTTCGGCCAGATAATGGGGATCTACAATCGTGTATTCACGGGTCAATTCAGTGCCATCCTTACTCATCGTGAACCGTTCGGTGATTTCCATCTGGTCGCTGTGCCGGACGGATTCTGTAGCGCGCCCACCAATAGCTCTAAGGAAGCCAGGCTTGAAGCCTTTGGTATGGACGACTAGCGTGTCACCCTCCCAATCGCCAACAGAATAGCCAGTGACGCTCGGTTCGATTTCATCCGGATAGCCTCCGACTAAATGGATGACTCGAACCATGTCCATAAACCCGTAAGTGATGACAATGGCGGATCCTGTTTGCTCGATCTTATTCATCATCTGATCAAAGGCATAATCGAAGATGATGTTCGTGGGCTCGCACTGAAAACGAGGGTTTTGATCCGCGGTAAAGTCGTCTGCTTCTTCACGAGCAAGATCCGTTAGCACGTAGGGCGGTGGCCGGGTTTGCGTCCCCGGTTCGTTCCCCCACCCCACAGGCTGAGGCGCTGCGACTTTTTGCGGCGAACCGTCCCTGCTGAAATCGTTTCCAACAGGCGGCCCCTCCGATCTTGGACTGGGACCCCACGGATTAGGAGCATTCTTTATGGGCTCAGTCCAGTTTCCAGCCAAATTGGGGGCTCCATCTTCCCGGACGAATTCACGCTCTCCAACGACGATATTGCCAGTCGTGTCCAGTGTGTCGTACCGAGCGACGACCCTACCATCTTCGAAGGTAATCGTTTCGGTGTAGCAGGTTTTCGGATCTCGACGATCAGGCGAGCCAAACACAGTAATTTGAGTGCCGATCTCGAACATTTTTTCCGTCCAACCCTTGCGCTTCAGCAAGCTACCTGATCGCAATTCGCAACGCCATTGTTCCTCTTCGCCTGCATCGTTCTTGACCTTGAAATAAACGTATGAGTGCGGGTTGACAAACCGAACGCGGTTCACGACGCCCGATACCGTCAAGACCTGCTCCAAATCAAATTGCCCCGTAACGCCGTGGTGGGCTACAGTGGACGAAGGCAACAGTATAATGCCGCATAAGCATGCCAATGCGAGCGACGTCTTCGATTGCTTGAACATCATGGGCACTACGCTTGGGAGGGCAATCAAACTACGCAATATCTAATCTCACAGACGAGAGTCGCTGTTCATGGCATCGACTAAAATGAAAAGATATTCGGCCGTTCCGCGGATGCGATCGGGATAATTACGACGAGCTGAAGGAGAAAGAGGATTAGGAAGCGCATAGCGTTAAGGTATGATTTATAGTTTATCATTTGTCCTTGCTACTCTCGTTCCAAATTTTGAAATCGCGGATCCCGCCGGAAAACACATCGGGACTGGGGTCATGATTCGGATCGGGCAAAGCGAGTTGAGCGCCGACATCCGCCAAGTAGCCATCTAGGCTATTGATCAAGGATTCCGTTTTTTCAGGATTCTTCGTAGAAAGATCATTCTTCTCCATGGGATCATCCTTGAGATTGTACACTTCTGTTTTTCCGTCGTCCGCATACCGCACGACTTTCCAGCCATCAACAATCGCTGAGCTGTACGGTGTCGTCTCGTCGTAATGCGGATAATGCCAATAAAGCGGTCGATCATCGATTGAACCAGTACCGGTAAACAGCGGCAAAACGTTAACCCCATCCATATGCTCCTCTGGCTTCAAAGGAGCATCGATATATGAAAGTATTGTTGGATACAAATCCATCCCAATCGTCGGGACTTCGCTAACGCCATTCGGTATTCGCGGACCAGTGACAATCAAAGGCACACGAGTGCCACCCTCGTAAGCCGTACCCTTGTTCCCACGGTAGTTAACCACAAACTCATCGCCCTGACTACCATTGTCACCTGTGAATATAACCAGCGTATTGTCGAGCTGGCCAATATCCTTTAACTTCGCCATCACTCGACCCACGCTTTCATCCAAGCTCTGAATCATAGCTGCCTTATTGGGATTGTTCATGTAGTACCCCGCATCCGGATTATCAGCCAATTTCTGGCGGTATTTCTCAACGTATTCAGGCTTTCCTGTAATAGGGCCATGAACCGTGTAATACGAAAAATAGAGAAAAAATGGCTCTTCTTTTTTTCGTTCCAAAAAATCGATTGCGCAATCGGTGAGCACATCCGTAAGGCATTCTTTTTCACTGCCCTTTCCTTCAAGCCCGGGGAACTTATGGTAATTGGGATAAAAAAAGCTCCTTCCCTGGTTTGCCGATTGATCACCTCCGTAGTTTTCATCGAAACCATGTTTCTCAGGCATGTGCTCATCATGCATAGCAGCGATCTCTGCGAGTTTCTTATCATCACCTAAATCAAGTGGCCTTGGTCTCGGGATCAAGTGCCACTTACCGAAAAACCCAGTAGCATAGCCTTGCTCCTTCATGGCTTCGGGCAAGGTGATGCGCTCATGATCCATATGCGTCTGCCAATCTGGAGTGAGCGTCTTGCGATTGATTTGCTTCTGTCCAGGGATCCAATCCGTCAAATGCAACCGTGCCGGCGAAAGCCCCGTCAGAAGTGCCGCCCGGCTAGGAGAGCAAAGCGTGGCACCCGAATAAGCGAGGGTAAACCGCATCCCTGATGCCGCCAAAGCGTCAATGTTTGGCGTCTCATGGAATTTACTGGCATAGCATTCGAGTTCGCCAGAACCGAGATCATCTACGAGGAAGACGACGATGTTGGGTTTGCCTTCTGCGGCCCAGACCGAGAATGAGAACCAAACACTCAGAATAACACTAATGACCTTAACAATGCATACACGCTGAGAGACAAAAGACTGACTGGACATAATTATATTGGTATAAAAAACTACTCGATTGGGTGATCCGTCCGCAAATAGGCGATCAAATCACGAACCTGCCCGTCATCCAAAGCAGCAAGCAAGCCTTCCGGCATCATGGATACTGGTAATGTTTCCCGGGAGAGGATATCGGACTTTGAGACAATCACGTCCTGGCCGATCATCCGAAGGGTTACTTGATTGTCGTCCTCATTAGCGACATTGCCCGCGAACGTGCGTCCATCTTGGGTGTTGATAGTCACAAGCTGGTATCCCTCGGGAATCTCGCTGCTGGGATCGAGCATGTTGGTGAGGATGTAATCGAGATCAGCCCGATTCGAGCCGGTTATGTCCGGACCAATTTCGCCGCCTTCGCCATAGAGTTTGTGACAGGACGCGCAGCTTTGTTCGAACAAGGCCTTGCCCGCCATGAGATCGGCGTCGGAGAGATAATCGTCCGTGAGCAGAATTTGATACCGGTCCATGACAATTCTCTTGTCCTTGGCAAGCGGGTTAGCCTCGATCGCTCCTCCCCAATAGTCGACGAAGCTCGGACCGATTACGCGGCTCATTTGACGTGCAGATACGGCGGATATATCATTCTTAGGCACGTCTCCGGCCCTTAACGAATCCATCAGTATTCGGGCGGTTTCTCGACGCGCAGCCAAGGTTTGAATCGCGACCGACTTTTCCGCCGCATTAAATCGACTATACCGATTCAGGATTTCGCGTGGAACGCTATCCCGATCATAAGCCCCCAAAGCCCGCAATGCCGACTCCCGTAGGTCCGCATCATCGAGAAAACCGACAATGGACGGAAACGCAGGGCCATAGATTTCACGACCGAAGCTTGTGAGAATTTCTTTTCGTTGTTCCAAGTCTGTATCCGGATCTTGGAGCTGAGCCAATCGGGCTTTGCCCGCTTCGGCACTCCCAAACAAATGCCCGAGGTTCAGGGCGAGATTCCGCTCTTGGTCAGTCCCGGACGCCAGCAAACGCCCTTCCAATGCGGACCATCCTCGCGGAGCCTGTAAGTAGCGCTGCCCGGCAAGACCGTCACGCATTCCTTCCAACAGGGTGACGCGCATAGTCGACGAATCCGTTTTACTAATCACGGCAACAAGAGCGTCGAGCTTCTCGGCCGCCACTGCCCGTCGGGCGATGTGGTTTGAAATCATGGGAATCTCGCTCTCGAGAGCTTGGTTCAGGGCCACTTTCGTAGAGCCCGCCACGTAGGGCTCCACGCCGAACCAAATCATGTTGGGCAAATTGTGGTCATCCGCGTCGCCCGCGTGACCAACCAGTCCCTCAGCCACTTGCCATACATTCGTTTCTGGAATGCGTTGCAGAGCGGAAGCGAGATATAGGCGGGTCACCGGAGACGGATCATTAGCCGCCATTTCCTTGAACTTGCTTAGCGCCTTTCGTCCCGGATCCATGTCCTCGCAGAGAAGCTGGATCGCCCACGCTCGAATATGGGCATCGGAATGCTCCAGCAGATTTGTCAATTGACCTTGGCTCGCGCCGCCGGTCACATGCAAGGCCCACAGGGAGCGCAACCTGCGACCGGTGTCTGAACCCGATTGGAATTGTTCCCAGAGCGCGGCGTGAACGTTACTTGACAGAATTTCCTCTTCAGCGCGTTGCTGCAATAATACGCGGGCTCTGCGTACGTACCAATCGTTTCGATGGTGTTGCAAATCCACGAGCTCTTCATCCGATAGCTTCGCTAAATTGAGTCCTGCCTTCCCTGAATGGCCCGGGGGAGCGACTCGGTAGATGCGTCCGGTATCCTTTTCGAATACGTCGATGCCACAAATATCCGGATCGTGCCAGTCGAGGATATAAACCGCCCCATCGGGACCAATCTCGATACTAAATCCGATCCATTGGCCATCGTTGGCCAGCACCGCGTCATCTCCATGGTGACCGACAAATCCTGAACCCTTGGGTTCTAGGATATCCGTCAAAAGGGCGTGCTCATGGATGTTGGCCATGAAGATGCGGTTGTGATAGCGTTCCGGTAAGGCATCAGCCAGGTAGATCCGAGCTCCGCCGTGAGCGGATCGGTGCCGATGATTCGTGATTGTCTGGATATCCGAATACACGTAGGGATTGACATGGCTCCCTCCTTGGCGGTGGTAGATTCCACCAGGAACGACGTGCCAAAGGTGCGGAATGACACAGGCGGAGATGAAAATCTGCCCATTGTCATCGAAGTCCATTCCCCAGGGATTGCTAAATCCATGGGCGACTACTTCGAACCGATCCTTAATCGGGTGATAACGAAAAATGCCGCCATCGATATACTGGGGATCTTCCACTTCCTGGTTCTCAGGAAAGGCTTCGCCATGGCGATAGATGCGCCCTTCGCCAATGGGCTTGCCTACAACCGACGGCGTAGCAAAGCCCTGACAACCATACAACCAGCCATCGGGACCCCAAATAAAACTATTGAGTACTTCGTGCCGGTCGCGAATGCCCCAGCCCGTCAGACGAATTTCTATGTCGTCCACGTCGGCCTTGTCGTCACCATCCCGATCGGGAACGAAAAGCAGATTGGGCGGGGCTCCAAGCCACAATCCATCAAATCCCCATGCGAGGGCCGACGGAAAAGGTATTCCGTCCATGAATACCTTTCGAGTATCCATTTCTCCGTCGCCATCCACATCTTCAAGGATTAGAATGCGGCTATTCCCGTCCGCGGAGAAACCCGTTCGTCGCGTTTCGTAGTCCCGGTTTTCGGCTACCCAAAGCCGTCCTCGATCGTCCCAGCAAAAAGCCATCGGCTGGGTGATTGCCGGTTCGGATGCATAAAGATTCACTTCCAATCCATCCGCCACAGTCATTGCTTCGACCGCTTCCTCGCCCGTGAGAAAGGCTGCTTGCCGCGACTCGTTTCTCGCCGCAACCCACTCCGCACTATTGTATCTTTGCTCACCGTACGCTAGCCACTTTTCATTCAATTCGACATCGTTCAATTCACCTGTGTAAACGACGAATTGATGTTTGAAGGTTTCGATCGATCCTGCAGGAATCTTCCAGTCGCCCAGTTGAGACCGGGCCGGGCCCACACCCATCTTTCGATCAACTCGCCAAGGCATAGGAAACGTCGTATTCTCCGGATGATCGAATATAGCAATATGTCCCCAATCGTCGCGACCCTCTATCTCCATGCCTACGTCTACCCACGTAGCACGTTGTTCATTGGCTCTACTGTTCACCTGTCGCGAACTATTCACCACTTTGCCGTCAATCTCCTCGCTCCATGGCATACGGAGGAACAATCCTCCGTAATCGTATTCGGAAATCGTTACTTCAGTATGCGCCTTTCCGCTCCAAACGAGGTCTAGAAAATACCTTTCCCCCGTATCGCGCATGGACCAAACCTGCGACTCTTCCATCAAAGCCGTTCCCTCTTCATCCAATAAATGATAGACAGTTTCCCATTGCACGACCTCACCGGTCGCTGCGAGTATATTGGATTCAACGAGCTGCCAGTATCCATCTGATGGATTATGAAAGTAATCGCGTCCATTGAGGCGCGTAAATCCCCAATACAAGCCCGTTTGATGCACATGGTGGCCCGGACTATATTCAGTAAGAATGCCATTTCCGTCAGGTGATACGATGGGATGCAGATACGGACGGTGATCGGCACGCGCATTTTGCACGAGAATCGCATCCGAGCTATCATCCCGAAATACGGATATCGTTTCATCATCCTCGTTTTCGACCAGCCGCAGCGGATCTGCAAAAAGCAACCCACAACTAGTCAAAGCGTATCCAAAAAATGCAGCGTATTTTTTCATTAATCTATAGTTTAGCAAAAAACATCTACGTCTGACTGTGAAATCCGTGGGCCACACCTCGCCTACTCGCTCACCAATTCAACTTTACTCCAATACCCAGATGCATCATCCGAGTCATTGGCCCTATGCTCGAGTACAATCTCGACCATCGTACCCGCAAACTCAGTCAAATCGACCTCACTATCCAGCCACTCGTCCTGAATCGTCTCATGGCTAACCTCCTGCTCCAATAGAGCCTTTCGTCCCACCACAACGCGCAGCTTCCAATCCCCGTGAGGATGATAGCTCGTTCGAAGTTTGAGCGTTGTCGTCTTTTCTTTCGGAATCGAAACATTGCGAGACAACCGGGCTCTACCGAATCTACCAGTAGGCTGGGTTCTCAGCGCGACTTCGTTGCGAAAGCTATCCAGTATTTCCACGGGTGCTCTGTCACTATAACGAAAGCCTGGGGCTACCTTGCTAACCAACGCATTAAAATCCGGTCCCGATTTCTCCTCCGTTTCGAGCATTCGTCTTGGAACAAACTCTTGAAGATTGGGTGCTCCGGAATTGATGGCCAATGCAAGAGCTCGGTCGGCGTTACCCGGAACCATAGGTTCCAGCGCGAACCATAACATTCTAGGAATGTTCGCATCCTCCCGATCCTCTTCACGACTCGCTAATGTTTCCAGAATCGGCCAACGATCCTCGAATTCCATTCGCTGCAAGGCCGATGCCAAATAGAGGCGCACCACTGGCGATGAATCATTTTTCGCCATCTGTTTAAATCGCGATAATGTATTCGCAGAAAAATCACGATCTTCCCCAAGTAATTGAATCGCCCAAGCCCGGCAATACTCGTCTTCATGATCGAGCAGGTAGTTAAACCGATTCTCTCCTTCGCTTCCTCCAAAATAACCCGTCACCCAAGCCGCCCAAATCATCCGCAGGCGTTTCCCCGAGTTCGGAGCATCGAAGAATTGTTCAACGAGTTTTTCATGAACCGAATATTTATCCAATTCTCCAGACGCCGCTCTCTCTTGCAAGATAGTCCGAGCATGCCGTACATACCAATCATTCGAATGCTTTTGCATTTCTACAAGTTCAAGATCCGAAAGCTCTCGCAAATTGGGTTGAGCGATTTTCGGAGCATCCTCCGGTAGGATCCGATAGATCCGTCCGCTATTGGGAAAGTTGATCGCATTTCCGCAAATATCCGTGTCGTGCCAATCAAGGATGTACACTCCCCCTTCTGGGCCGATTTCCACGCTAAACCCAACCCAAGCCAGATCGTTGATTGGCAGGAAGTCATCGCCATGACTCCCGATATATCCTGAACCCGATCGCGTCATAACATCGGTCAACACTTCATGCTGGTGAATATTGCACATGAAAAGCCGGTCTCGATATTCCGCCGGAAATGTATCCGCTAAATAAAAACGCGCTCCACCATGAGCTGACTTATGCGTGTGATCGCGAATCGTCTTGATATCGTCATAGATAAATGGATTCACATGAGCACGGCTCTGCTTGTGGTAGACTCCCCCCTGAGAAACATGAAAGAGATGCGGAATCACGCAACAGGTCGCGAAGCCCTGCCCCTGATCATTAAAATCGAATCCCCAAGGGTTGGATAAGCCTCGAGCGAATATCTCAAATTCGTGTTTCGTGGGATGGTAGCGCCAGATGCCAGCATCTATAAACTGGCGATCCGCGTCGCTTGTGCCGGGCTTTCCGACATTTGAATGAGTGAATACACCATGACATCCATACAACCAGCCATCCGGCCCCCAAATGAAACTATTTAAGGTTTCATGCCTGTCGTTGATTCCCCAGCCATCCAACAGTACCTGAGCAGGCCCATCCGGCACATCGTCTCCATCCGCGTCTGGAATGAAACTCAAGTTAGGGGGCGACCCTAAGTAGACACCTCCGAATCCCACAGCGATTCCCGAGCTGAATGTAATATCATCCATAAAAATCTTCTTCTTGTCGAAGACGCCATCTCCATCCGTATCCTCCAAAATCTTGATACGGCTAATTTTCTCTGTGGTATGTGTTCGCCTGTTTACATAGTTGATATTTTCAACTACCCAAATTCGTCCGCGGTCATCGAAGCAAAACGCAATAGGCTCCGCGATATCCGGCTCCGCCGCGAAGATGGAAACATCAAAGCCATCGGGGATATCCATTTTCGCAACCGCCTCTGTCGGCGTGAGAAACGGCGCGTTGCTCGTTTTCGGTTCCTGAGCGAATGAAGAAACCGTTAGCAGAAGCCCACACACAGCTGCCACCCCAATGTCGCTACGTCGCAGCGCGGCGTGGACAATATTCAATCGGAACCCACGAGAGTCCCTCGCGTAGCTACGTCGCGAATGCGGCGTGGATCTTTCATTCGTACTCAACAATCGTTTTACTACATTCATCATTTCGCTATTTTTAAAGGTTCTTCTGTTCTTAAATACTGTATCAAGTTTGCCACTTCATTGTCTTTTAAAGTCATCAATAGTCCTTCTGGCATCATCGAAATGTCCGAAACGACCCGCGACTGAATGTCCGCTTTCGCTACAATTTGCTTTTGCCCTACCGCATTAAGGACAATGCGACGACCGTCTTCCTCCGAAACCGCTCCCACAAGTGTTTGTCCGTCGTGGGTCGTGACCGTCACCATTTTGTAGCTGTCCGGAATATCGTCGCTCGGGTCTAGAATATTCAATAGTATGTAGTCGAGATTCGCTCGATTCGAACCGGTAAGATCGGGGCCAATTACACCTCCTGTTCCATACATTATGTGGCACGCCAAACAGGTTCGGTCGAAAATCGCTTTTCCTAGAACCGCGTCCGCAGTCGCCATCGTCTCGGGAGTTAATAAATTCCGATACTTCTCGAACAATGCGCTCTTATCACTTGAGAGGGCCGCTACGTCTCCATAGACCTCTGAAAATTCCGAGCCGAGCATCGACTCCAACGTTCGAGCCGCGTAACTGGGGATCTCGTTCTTCTCAATCACTCCGTTTCGCAAGGCGTCAAGCAGTTCCTCTGCATACTCACTACGCGTTACTAGAGTTTCCACAACCACTCGCCGGTCGGACGCGCCAAACGTTTTGTATCTACTGAGCAGCAATTGAGCCGCTCCCGGCTGAGGCATCACTCCGAATGCTCGAATCGCCGATGTTCTCAAATGACGATCATCGAGAAACGCTTCTAGTTCCGTCGCCAAATCCGTATTTCGCTGCGTCAACAAGGACCTCAATGCACTCTCGCGTTCGTCTACCCCCGCTAATGTATTCCGCACTGTATTCAATGCTTCAAGGGCAGCGTTTTCATCCCCAAAAATCTGGGAAAGCTCCTGTAGCAATCGTTTGGCCTCGGTATCCTCGCTCGCTGACAATCGCTCACGCACGTCCCCCCAAGAAGCCGGAGCATCGACATTCCTACGTCCTTCCAAGCTTTTAAGCATACCTCGCATTAGCGAGACCTGAACCTTTTCATTATTCGAGCTCGCTATCGTGTTCGCCAACATCTGCAAAGTGCTGGACTCGCTTGCTTCGCCCATAAACGAGCAACATAAAAAGAACCCCAAAAGGGCTAAGCCTATTTTTCGATACTTTCGCATTCGTACTTATCAGTATAAAAATCTATTCTCTAATATTGATTTCAGCGACGCTGACCATTCCCTTGATTGAGATTAGCTTCACGAGACCATTTATGAGGATCAACTTCAACGTAGTCCGGATTCAACGACGGCATTTGCGCGTCTAGTGAGTCGCGCCAAGCATGTAACATAGCGGTTAGTTCTTTCGTTTTGGCCGGATTGGATTTCGAAAGATCGTTTTGTTCACCGATATCTTCATTTAAATTGAATAACTGAACTGTGTTGTTCTCGTAGTACTCGAGCAATTTGTATTCTCCCGCTCGAATAGCCCCTGCCGGCGGCTGCATCCCATGATTGCTGTAATGCGGGAAATGCCAGTAAATGGCGTCGCGATCCAAAGTCTTCGCTCCCTTTAGAATTGGGGCAATACTCACACCATCCGCGTGCTGCGACTCCACAAGAGGAAGTCCCGCCATTTCTAGAATCGAAGGATAAAAATCGTTACTGATAATAGGTTCATCCGATACCGTCCCTGCCTGTCCTTGTCCCGGCCATTTCACAATACACGGGACCCGAATTCCTCCTTCGTAAAGCCAGCCTTTCGCTCCACGCAGCGGCAAGACTGACGTTGAGAACGCTCTATCGAGCTCATCTGCAGTCACGGTCCGCGTCGGAAAATGAATATTCATTCCCGCCATGCCTCCATTGTCGGCAAAAAAATGACGATCGT
>Ga0233432_10002812_pt1 | contig 15978 bp, 14 predicted proteins | sample SI_122_August201_6_FD_179870 | JGI IMG/M metagenome (GOLD analysis project Ga0233432, IMG submission 179870) | Seawater microbial communities from Saanich Inlet, British Columbia, Canada - SI_122_August2016_10_MG | ecosystem: Environmental > Aquatic > Marine > Inlet | place: Canada: British...
CAATTCGACGCAGAGAAGGTAATGAAAAACCGGGCGAGGAGCTGGCTGACTTTGTCGGTGGATTGAAGTCTGGAGAAGCGCTCCAAGTCATTCGCAGTTTCTCCACCTATTTTCAAATGGTCAATACCGCAGAGAAAGTACATCGCATTCGCCGCCGCCGAGAATACTTAAGGGACGTTGTTCACTTTCAGCCTGGTGGTCTCGAGGATACGCTTATCAAGTTAAAGGCCTCGGGCCTGACTGCGGATGGTCTGAAGGATTTACTCAACTCGCTATCGATCGAACCGATATTCACGGCTCATCCTACCGAGCCAACTCGGCGAACGATCCTTCGTAAAGAACAAAATATCGTCAAGCATCTGGTTACCCTGCTGAACCCCACGATGACCCCACATGAGACGAATTCTGCGCTTCAAAACATTCGTCTGCTAGCGACCACCGGTTGGCAAACTGACGAGCATCCGTCCGAACAAATGACGGTTGCAGACGAACTCGAGCATGTCTTGTTTTTTGTAACGGATGTCCTGTATCGGGCTATCCCACCGTTTTATGAAAACATAGACACCGCCATTCATCGTATTTATGGCGAGGAAGGTGATGCTATCGAGGTGCCGAACGTTCTGCATTTCGGTTCTTGGGTTGGTGGCGATATGGATGGTAATCCAAATGTAAATGCAAAAACCATCCGGGCGACTCTCGCACGTCAGCGCTCATTGATACTCGACCTATATTATAACGAGTGTGCTGCTATTGGCGTAAAACTGAGCCAGTCGGCCGAGCGCATCAGTTTCGGACAGGGAATACTCGACAAGATCGACGAGTACCGCGTCGTGTTTCCGAACGCGTATCATGCTGTTCCCGCTCGCCATCGGAATATGCCCTATCGCATATTCTTGCGTCTGATTCAGCAGCGCCTGCAGAGCACATACGATGATGACGTTTTTCCGTACGAGAAAGTCAGCCAGCTAGTTGATGATATTCAACTGATCGCTGACAGCCTGACTGAGAACAAAGGTGAACAAGCAGGGCTTTTTGCTGTGCAGCGCTTATTGAGGCGTATCCATACTTTTGAATTCCACATGGTCACACTCGACATCCGACAGGACTCAGAAGTACATCGGAACGTCGTTGGCGAAATTCTTGGAGAAGAGGACTGGGATGAAATGTCGGCAACTGACCGTGCCGCCAGAATATCGGAGGCCATCGAGTCACGCGAAAGCGTACCAATAAATTTGAGTACGCAGGCACGTAAGACGATCGCTATATTTCAGGCCGTCGCATTTTGTCGTCGGAAGTACGGAGCGAAGGCAATCGGACCGTTTATTGTCAGTATGACGCAGGGCGCGGACGACATCCTTTCCGTCATTCTCCTGGCGCAATGGGGCGAGCTCCATAATAAACATGGTGATGTACCGCTTGATATCGCGCCGCTCCTCGAAACCGTTGACGATTTGCAGAATGGCCCCGATATTCTTGAGTCTTTGCTGTCCTCCGATTTATACCGAAAGCACCTCAAGCGTCGCGATGATCGTCAGATGATCATGATCGGTTATTCCGATAGCAACAAAGATGGCGGACTCGCCTCTGCCCGATGGGCGTTGCAAAACGCACAGGAAATTATCGTCGATGCCGCTGAAGCACGGGGTATCGAGTTGACGCTGTTTCATGGACGCGGTGGCACCGTTAGCCGTGGTGGTAGCAAGACCCATGTCGCAGTTATGGGTGCGCCGCCAGGAACTATAAAAGGTCGATTGCGAGTCACCGAGCAGGGCGAAATTATCAACGAAAAATACGGCTTACGTGGTATCGCTCTGCGCACGCTCGAGCAGACAACCGGATCAGTGGCTCTGGCGACTGCAATGCCCAGACACCGGGGTAATGACCGTAAAGAATGGCGCCAGATGATGGATGTTATCGCCGACGAAAGCCGTCGCTCGTATCGAAAGCTGATTTATAAAACACCTAATTTTTATGACTACTTTCGGAAAGCGACACCGATTGATCTCATCGAGCGCATGCAAATTGGCTCAAGGCCGCCGGCTCGCCGACGCCAATCAGGAATTGGTGATCTCCGCGCCATCCCGTGGGTATTCTCATGGACGCAAGCTCGCTTCGTTCTGCCCGGCTGGTACGGAGTCGGTAGCGGCCTGCAAAGAGCCATTGATCAATTCGGTGAAGATGCGTTTAGCGAAATGTTTGCGGAATGGTATTTCCATAGATCGCTGACCACTGACACCGAGATGGTGTTGGCCATATCGGACCTCGGTATCGCCGAGCTCTACTCAAAGCTCTCGGGCGACGACTTACACAATGAATTCTTCCCTACTATCAAAGCCGAATTCGAACTGACACAGGATCTGATACTAAAATACTCGGATCACGAGACGCTTTTGGGAGGCGACCTCACCCTGCAGCGTTCAATCATGCTCAGAAACCCTTACGTCGATCCAATGAGCTTGATACAAGTTGACCTCCTGGCACGCTGGCGCGAATCCAAATATGAAGATGAGGGCACCTTCAAAGCACTACTCGCAAGCGTCAACGGAATAGCGCAAGCACTTCAAAGTACTGGTTAGAGCACCGTGTCCGCTGGCCCTGCGACGATGCTGTCTAACTAGGACTCTATGAAAGACGCGTATTCGTTTAAGGGTTTGCGTTTGTTCGGTAGCTCTTCATATCAGCTCCTTTTTTGTAAGACGCTCCATTCGTCCGTGTCTTTTTCGGAAACAGCACGACCCAACACTGAGATGCCGGCCTCGTGAACACTTTCTGCTCGGCCCGAAACCAGCGGGTGCCATGGCGCCAGATCACCACCGTCAGCGATGAGACGATACGCACAGGTCGTCGGTAGCCACTGAAAAGCTTCGGGTTCATCAAGCGTTAAAGTCAAACATTCGGCGACGTGTTTCGCGCGCTCCGCGTAGTTCGAACAACGACACGTCTCTAAGTCGAGTAGTCGACACGCAACATCCGTATAAAATACTTCACCGGTGTCCTCGTCCTCGATCTTGTGCATGCAGCACAACGCACAACCGTCGCATAATGACTCCCACTCAGCATGCGACATCTTCGACAGTGATTTGCGTTTCCAAAACGGTTCGTTCATCGTCCGTTACTCTGCTCGACTTCGAAGTGAATTACCATATGAAAGCCGTATTTCTCGACTTTGCAACGATGGGACCTGGGCTTGATATTAGCGCTCTACAGGCCCTACTCCCGGAGCTGGAAATATTTGACCTTACGTCGGATATGCAGACGGCCGAGCGAATTGAAGGTGCACACGTCATACTCACCAATAAGATCCGTCTGAGCGAGGAGTTACTGAGTAACTGCCCTACTTTGCGCGTCATCGGGCTCACGGCGACCGGCACTGATAACATCGATCTCGATGCAGCCAAACGATACGGTATTGCGGTTTGCAACATCCGTGCTTACTGCACGCAGTCCATCGCCGAACATGTGTTCGGTTGCCTACTGAACCTCACCCGCAGCCTGCAACAGTACAGCGTAGCGGTGCGTGCTGGGCAATGGCAGGATTCCGCGAATTTTTGTTTATTATCTTTCCCGATTCGGGAGTTATCTGGAATGACGCTTGGCATTATCGGTTATGGCGAGCTTGGCAAGGGTGTTGCGAATCTTGCTCGGTCGTTTGGTATGGAGGTCATTGTATCTGTCAGGCCAGGAACACAACGAACCAACGATGATCGAGTCGCGTTTGAGGATGTGTTGCGACGCGCGGATGTCATTTCCCTGCATTGCCCATTAACTGCTGCTACCGCAGGAATGTTTGCCGAGATTGAATTCAAGAAAATGAAGTCAAATGCAATTCTTATTAATACCGCGCGCGGTGGTTTGGTCGATTCGGATGCGCTAGTCACAGCGTTGAAATCGGGAGAAATCGCTGCGGCGTCCATTGACGTACTATCGAAAGAGCCCCCGGTAGAAGGAAACCCGCTGCTCGATTACCAAGGGCCCAATTTGATGGTCACTCCACATATTGGGTGGGGAAGCGATCAAGCAAGGCAGGCGGCTATTGATGAACTTACTGCGAATATAGCGGCCTTCATTAGAGGTGAAGAGCGCAATCGCATAGTCTTTTCCAAGGAATATTCGAACCACCCTTAACTCATTGGCCTAACTTATCGCACACCAACCCAGTCAGCCCGTAGGGGACAAATTCCTAATCCTGTCTAACCCCCTTCTTCATTAGATATTTATTCTTCTGAGCACATCTGCAGGCCTGGCATTGACGGCGCCGCGAGCTGCGAAGTAGCCGCTTAGACATACAACGATAATGCCAGCGGATACGCCTGCCAGCCAAATCGCTGGGCTGAATTCATACGGCAATTCAAATAGCTGTGTGGCGACCAGATACGCGAGCACCGATGCGCCGGCAGAGGCAAGAATACCGGCGGCCGTGCCTAAGGCTGCGAATTCTGCCATGACACCGGCTAACGCGGTGGAGCGCTTCGCGCCCAGTACTCGCAGTATTGCGCTCTCAAAACGACGCTCATCTATGGTGGACTGCACAGCCGCAAACAATACGGCGATGCCGGCCGCTAGCGTAAATAAGAATACTGCTTGCACCGCCAAACTCGCCTTCTCGATAATGCTGCGAACCTGCTCAAGGATGGCGCCAAGGTCGATAACGGAAATACTCGGATGCGATCGAATCAGATTAATGAGCATGGGTTGGCTGCCGTCTGCGATGTGCATGCTTGAGATATACGTCGTCGGCATGCCATCCAGGGCACCGGGAGACAGTACGATAAAGAAGTTCGGCTGGAATGAATCCCAGTTTATCTTTCGAATACTGCTGATCTCAGCCTCAACCTCTTTGCCGGCAATAAAGAAATTCAATCGGTCACCGATTGTGAGCCCCGCATTCTTTGCGGCGTCGACCTCGATCGAAACCAGCGGTGGTCCGGCGTAGTCTGCTGGCCACCATTCACCTTCGACTATCTCGTTGCTCGCGCTCAGTCCGGAGGTCCATGAAAGGTTCGCCTCTCGGTTGACAAGCCATGTGCCATCTTCGTTGGGATACTCCCGATCCTTTACCGACTCATCATTTATCGTCGTCATCCGCGCACGAACCATTGGCGTAAATATGGGTATGGCAGCGTTATTCGCTTCGAATATTGTCGCTACAGACTCAATTTCATGCGGCTGTATATTAATTAGGAAGTGATTGGGGGCATCATCACCCAAGGTTTGACGCCAACCCTCCAGCAAATCGGTTCGAACAAGCGTCAAGAGGAGTAAGGCCGTTATACCAAGACCAAACGCGACCACCTGTATTGCGCTATCGCGGCCCCGTCTCGCAACATTCGCAAGACCATAACGCCAGGCAACCCCAACGCCCGAGCGGGCTCGGCCAAGTAATGCGACCATGCCTCTTCCAACGAGGTAAAGCAGGGCGGCGATTACTATTATTCCTCCAATCACTATTGCCAACATGCGCACGTCACCAACACTGCGATACAAAAGTGCGGCAACGGCTGCAAGAGCGAGGCCTGCAACGAGAATTCTAGACGGAGCTGGCGGCATAGCGTCGTGACGAAGAACTCGCAGAGGCGGTGTATTGCGAAGCTGAATCAGCGACGGTAGCGCAAATCCGAGTATGAGCACCATGGCACTCATACTCGCAAGAATTACTGGTCGTATTCCGGCCCTAGGTAGCTCGGCTTGTTGCATAAGATCGAGTAAAATTCGCGACAGCATCTCCTCCGCGGCGAGACCCACCACACTGCCGACAAGGATGCCCAGCACGCCGAGCAGGACCAGCTGTATGAGAGCGACCGATATGACGAAACTTTGTGTGGCACCCAGGCTCTTCATCAGCGCGACAGAGTCCATCCGCTTGTGAGCGAAACGCCGAGCGGACATAGCCACCGCGACAGCGCTTAATAACAAACTAATAATGGCGGTTAGTGATAAAAAGCGTTGTGCTCTGTCGGCTGCATTGTACGCACGCTCGTTGCTTTCTTCCTGATCTCGAACACGGACAGATTTGGGCAGCTTGTCCTGAATGGCTTCATTAAAATTGAAAACTTGCCGCTCATTTCCAGCGACGAGCAAAGCGTACGCCACTCGACTTCCTTCGCCGATCAATCCACTACTGGAAATATCGGCCATATTAAGCAAGACGGTTGGCGCAAGAGATGCAAAACCAATCGACTGATCCGGGCGGTACGTCAGTATGGCTGAAATCCGTAGATTGAGTTCACCGATGACCAGAGAATCGCCAACCTCGGCGCCAACTCGTGCGAGTAATACTCCATCAGCCCAGACTTCTCCTCTGGCGGGAATCCCCTCGACAGCTCGTTGCTCGCCAAAAAACTCATCGGATACTCGTACCTTGCCGCGCAAGGGATAAAGGTCACTGACGACTTTAATCGTGGCAAGCGTATTCTCATCACCATTGAATACAACCGATGGAAATGACATTGTTTCAGCCGTCTCAAGATCATAGTCATGGGCGAGCTCACTCCACTCCTCTGGCACTGGTTCTTGTGAACGAAGCCTGAGATCAGCGGCTAGTACTTCGTTGGCCTGGCGAGCGACCGCCTTGCCGATGCGGTCAGTCAGAAACCCTACGGCAGTCAGCGCGCTAACGGCGAGCGCGACGGCCGTGAGAAGAACCAGAACTTCGCCCGATCGCAGCTCTCGACCGAAGCCTCGCAATGCGAACACCAGCGCTTTCATCCGGCCACACTTTGATTACTAATGAGCTTGCCGACATCCAGCGATATAATTCGGTCGCAGCGCTCAGCGAGACTTTGATCGTGCGTCACTAGCACCAGCGTTGTGGATGAGTTGCGGTTGAGCTCAAACATCAACTCCATGATGTTAGCGCCGGTACGGCTATCGAGATTACCAGTCGGCTCATCAGCGAATAGAACCGCTGGTTCGGTTGCAAACGCTCGCGCGATAGCGACTCGCTGCTTCTCACCGCCTGATAACTGCGCCGGATAGTGGCTCCAGCGTTCACTCAGACCGACCTTCTGTATTATCTCTCGCGCCAATTTACGCGCGTCACTGTGGCCAGCCAATTCAAGTGGCAGCATCACATTTTCGAGCGCATTCAAGGACGGCATAAGGTGGAAGGATTGAAACACGAATCCCACGTTTTCAGCCCGTAATTGCGCTCGGCCATCTTCATCCAGATCGGAAAGATTTGCGGCATTCAATACAACATGCCCAGTCGTTGGCAGATCCAGTCCGGCCAGTAGAGCCAGCAACGTGGACTTTCCAGCACCAGATGGCCCGACCACCGCAACGGATTCGCCCCGACAAATCTCGAAACTCACCTCCGAAAGAATGGTCAGAGTCCCTTCGGGGCTGCTAACCTGCTTACCTAGTTCATGAGCTTCGAGAACATTAACTCTGTTTGGTGATTGATCAGACATGCGAATAATTTTATTCCTAACGATTTTACTGGTGACCGCAAGCACGGCGGGAGCTGAAGAACCAACTATTGTCATTTTCGGTGATAGCCTAAGCGCTGGCTATGGCATTGAAGTTGACCAATCTTGGGGTAGTTTGTTGCAAGCTCGACTTAAAGAGCAAGGGTACGAACATCGGGTCGTGAACGCCAGTATTAGCGGCGAAACAACTGAAGGCGGTGTCACTCGCATAGATTCGGCGTTGTCCGACTTTTCACCGGATCTCGTTATTCTCGAGTTGGGCGGAAACGACGGGCTGCGTGGGTTTCCCCCTACCAGGATCGAGAAAAATCTCGAAAAATTAATCGTTCAAGCACAGTCCTCAGGTGCTGCTGTCATTTTACTCGGCATTCGCATCCCAACCAATTATGGATCGCGATACTCAGCTGAATTTGAGGCAGTCTTCCGCAATGTGTCCGAGCGTCTTGATGTACAGTGGGTCGAGTTCTTTATGGAAGGCATTGCATTGAACGACGATCTTCTGCAGGAAGACCGAATTCACCCTAATGCTAACGCACAGCCCATGTTGCTTGATAACGCTTGGTCTATTATTAGTACTACACTTCAAAATTAACCGAAATATAGCGAGAGAAATTAAGGGGGTCGTTTTGGAAAAAATATGGCTGAAATCCTACCCTTCTGGCATGCCGGAGGAAGTACCTGCTCCACCGTTTAAATCGGTGCTAGATATTTTTGAACAAGCATTCGAAAAATACCCGGCAAATGCTGCATATACCAATATGGGTAAAACTCTCAATTATGCAGAGCTCGATCATTTATCCATGCAGTTCGCTAGCTACCTGCAAAATACGCTCGGACTCACGCGTGGTGAGCGCGTTGCTATCATGTTGCCGAATATCCTTCAGTACCCGGTAGTCATGTGCGGTATTTTTCGCGCAGGTCTCGTTGTCGTGAATGTAAACCCTCTATATACGGCGAGAGAACTCGAGCATCAACTGAAGGATTCCTCTACCAGATGCGTCATCATTCTGGAAAATTTCGCGCACATCCTGGCCAGCGTGATCGAAAAAACTGATGTCGTGCATGTCGTTACTACCGGTGTCGGGGACTTACTTGGCTGGCCAAAAAGCGTACTGACTAACTTTGTTCTGCGATATGTAAAGCGGTCTGTGCCCTCCTACAAGTTCGAACGCAGCGTTACTTTTCGACAAGCGCTCAGGTCGGGAGATGGAGTAGCGCTCAATACGGTGGATATCGGATACGCGGATATTGCGTATCTGCAGTACACCGGTGGTACAACCGGCGTATCGAAGGGCGCAATGCTGAGCCATCGCAATATGGTCTACAACGTGCAACAAACCATTATCTGGCAAGCAGACGCATATGTCGGCGACGAGCCCATTGTCGCCATCACCGCATTACCGCTGTATCACATATTTTCCCTAGAAGGGAACTGCCTGACTGTGATGGCACAAGGTGGCGAGAACGTTCTGATAACCAATCCGAGAGATTTTGAGGGCTTCGCCAAAGAAATCGCCAAGTTCGATTTCAACTTATTCACCGGAGTTAACACGATGTTTGCGGCACTCATGGATACGCCGAGTTTTTCAGATATCGATTTCAGTTACCTTCGTGTATGCATTGGTGGTGGCATGGCCGTACAGCCAGCAATTGCAAAAGAGTGGAAACAAAAAACTGGAATGGCAATTCTGCAAGGTTATGGGTTAACGGAAACGTCCCCCGCTGCTGTCATCTGCCCCATGAGCAGTGAATTTACGGGCACAATTGGACTGCCGTTGCCGTCTACTGAGATCATGATTGCCGATGATGATGGTAACCCTCTGCCAATTGGCAATGTTGGAGAAATATGCATCCGTGGCCCACAGGTTATGGAGGGCTACTGGCAACGACCTGTAGAAACGGCAGAAGCCATATCACCTGATGGATGGTTTCGCAGCGGCGATATTGGATACTTTGATGAAGATGGCTACGTCTACATCGAGGATCGAAAGAAGGACATGATTATAGTATCTGGCTTCAACGTTTATCCCAACGAGATTGAAAATGTAGTTGTCGAACTTGATGGCGTACTGGAAGCCGCAGCGATTGGATTACCTGACGAACGCTCCGGTGAGATCGTCAAGATTTTCGTAGTACGTAAGACTGAAAGCATCACCGAGCAGGACATTATTGATCACTGCAAAGCTAATCTTACAGGCTATAAGCGCCCGCGAATCATTGAGTTTCGTGATGATCTACCAAAAACAAACGTTGGTAAGATCTTAAGAAGAGAATTGCGTGACTAGTCAAAAAATATTGTCAGTTGTTCCGCTATTGCTGCTGGCCACAATCGTCGCTGCTGCCGTTCCCATACCACTCGATCCGATCAAGATTGCGCCGCATATTTACGAACTCAAATTTGAGAACGACCGTGTTCGAGTTATCGAGCAGATTCTTCGTCGTGGCGACACTCAGCCGCTACACGCGCATCCCGATCGCTTACTGGTTTACCTGCAAACCTGCGCCTGGATTGAAGACGATGGTCACGGTGGTAAACGTATGCAGAAATTCAAGTACGGTGACGTTGCCTGGGCTGCCGCTGAAACGCATGGCGGAAGTAACCCGGAGGTTGTCCAGGAATGCAGAATCCTAGAAATAGAGCTGTCCTAAATTCGTATTATGGATGGAACTCTGGGCTCAGGTCGTGAACCGCATCAACAAGTACACCAAGGTGATCGGGGTCAACGTCCGGCGTGATGCCGTGGCCAAGATTAAATATGTGGCCCGGACCGTCGCCGTAACTCGCCAAAGTGTCGGCAACCCCCTGGCGAATCTTCTCGGGGCTTTCGAGAAGCGTCCCTGGGTTCAAGTTCCCTTGCAAAGCAACCTTGTCGCCGACATAACGTCGGGCAGTCGCAAGATCAGTTGTCCAGTCAACACCCAGCGCATCGCAGCCTGTTTCAGCCAAATCAGCCAGTAGTGGGCCAGCGCCTTTGGTAAACAAGATGACCGGTATTTTCCGGCCGTCTTTCTCACGCGTTAGGCCATCGATGATTTTTTGCATGCTCGCCATTGAGAACCGGCGGAAGTCATTTCCATCCAGCACCGCACCCCAGGTATCAAATATCTGCACTGCTTGAGCACCAGCATCAATCTGGCCATTCAGATATTCAATCGTTGTTTCAGCAATTATATTCATCAAATTATCAAGAGCGTCGGGTGCCTCTTTCGCGAGTGCCTTAATGGTTGGAAACTCTCGGCTGGAGCCGCCTTCAACCATGTACGTGCCAACGGTAAACGGACTTCCAGCGAAGCCTATTAATGGCACATCACCATTGAGTTCGCGACGTATCGTGCGAACCGCGTCAAAAACATATCTCAGATCTTTTTCAACATTTGGAACACTGAGGTTTTGAATAGCACCCACGGATCGCACGGGTCGCTTAAACTTCGGCCCCTCGCCAGACTCGAAATAAAGACCCAAACCCATCGCATTCGGCACTGTCAAAATATCAGAAAACAGTATTGCTGCATCTAGCTTGAAGCGCCTAAGTGGCTGCATTGTAACCTCACAGGCCAGCTCGGGATTCTTGCAGAGATTCAGAAAATCGCCGGCTTGTGCTCGCACCTCACGGTACTCAGGCAGATAACGACCCGCCTGACGCATAATCCAAACAGGAGTTCGAGATATAGGCTGACGCATCAAGGCCCGCAGGAATAAATCATTTTTGAGTTCTGTCATCAGGGGTTCATCTGCGATTCTATGGATGCTTGCATGGCTTCAGCGACCGCGCGTGGACTTTCCGCATCGCGAATGGGTCGGCCAACCACAATGTAGTCGGCACCATTAGAGAATGCCGTTTCCACAGTAACCACTCGCTTCTGGTCACCCATGGGCTTGTTATCTACGGGACGAATGCCGGGCGAAATCACTAGCAACTTGTTATCTAGGTGCTCACGTAACTTCGGTACTTCAAGACCCGACGAAATGACACCATCGCATCCGGCATCGAGCGCTTGTCGTGCCCGTGATAAAACCAGAGCTTCGAGATCGCAGTCGAACCCAAGATTATCAAGATCACCGCGATCCAGACTGGTCAGTGTCGTAACACCGAGCACCTTTAGCGTATCACCCTTATTTTCTGCGGCGGCCTCCATCATTGAATGATTGCCATGCACCGTCACAAATGAAGCGCCGCGATCTTTCAACTGACGCACCGCCGAACCAACGGTTGCCGGGATATCGAAAAACTTGAGATCACAGAAAACCTTTTTATCTCGCGCGAGCATCCAATCGAGCAACTCGAAATATTCGCCGCTCATCATTAGTTCCAGTCCGATCTTATAAAATGTTACAGAATCGCCGAGTTCGTCCGTGAGTGATCGAGCCCGGTCGCAATCCGCTACGTCCATGGCAAAGATCAGTCGGTCTTTGTTGGAAATAGATTTGTGCTTCACTGCGGTCCTCCGTGAGATCGCGCCGAATTCTATCAGGCCGTGAGAGCTTCGTGTGCAGCGATCGCGTAACGGTCCGTCATCCCCGCGATGAAATCTGCGACGACGCGGGCTCTACCGATGCCCTCTGCTTTCCTCGCGGCACGAGCGAATTGTGCTGGCATTTTTGTTTCGTCGGCCATATAGGTGGTGAACAGCTCATTAATCATAGCTTGGACTGTGCGTGTCATTTCCAGTTTCTGTTCATGACTGTAGAGGTGTGTACGCAGAAAGCGCTTCAGTGACATATGCTGCTCATACATTGAGTCCGACATCGAGATCAAAGGTTGTGCTGCATTTCTCACGTCTTCAATCGAGGCTGGCGCGGCTGCATCGATGCGCCGACGCGACTCCTCTATCAAATCACTGACCACCGCGCCGATCATGTGACGAATAATCTCGTAAATCAGTCTGCGGTCATCGAGCTCCGGGTAGCGCTCGTGAACCACATCGAAATGTGTCGCGAATAATGACTGAGTTCGAAGTTTCGAAAGACTCAAAAGCCCGGCACGAAAACCGTCATCGACGTCGTGATTGTTGTACGCGATCGCGTCGGCAATATTCGAAACCTGCGCTTCCAGACTCGGTTGCATGCGCTTGAGAAAGCGCTCACCAACATCTCCGAGCTCATGGGCGTTTCGAGCCGAGCAATGTTTCAGGATCCCCTCGCGCGTCTCGAACATTAGATTCAGGCCAGCAAAATCTGCATACTTGGCTTCCAGCACATCGACGACCCGCAGTGACTGCAAATTGTGCTCAAAACCACCGAAATCACGCATGCACATATTCAATGTATCCTGACCAGCGTGCCCAAACGGCGTGTGACCAATATCGTGTGCGAGGCAAATGGCTTCAGTCAGTGCCTCGTTAAGCTGTAGGGCAACCGCTATGGTCCGGCCTATTTGAGAGACCTCCAGTGAGTGAGTCAGGCGGGTTCTATACAGATCGCCTTCGTGATTGATGAAGACCTGAGTCTTATAAACGAGACGCCGAAACCCTGTGGAGTGAATGATTCTGTCCCGGTCTCGCTGGTACTCTCCGCGATACTTCGAGCTGGGCTCATCGTACTTTCTACCGCGGCTATTTGACTCAATTGCAGCATACGGTGCGAGTGCTGCGGCCATCAGCCAACCACACCGAGAACGCCATGCAAGCGGCTTTCATCGAAGGACGATGTAACATGCGAATCGCCCAATGCTTTGAGCAATACAAAGCGTAATCGCTTCTGCTGCACTTTTTTGTCCATGCCCATAGCGCTGAGCCAGTCTTCAGGCTCGATTTGTGGCGCATCAATGGGCAGCCCAGCTGCTGCGATCAGGCTCTGTAGCCGAGCTATATCGGCGGAATCAATGTCGCTCAGCTGTGCGGCCATGATCATGCCCACGGCAACAGCCTCGCCATGCAACCACCGACCATAGCCGAGACAATGCTCTATCGCATGACCAAACGTATGACCAAAATTCAAGATTGCTCGTCGTCCGGCTTCACGCTCGTCTTCGGCAACTACCGCGGCTTTGATTTCACACGACCTTCTGATGGCATATGCCAGCGCCTCAGAATCTTTGTCGAGTAAAAACTGCATATTCTCTTCAAGCCACATGAAGTATGCCATGTCGCATATCGCAGCATGTTTAATCACCTCAGCAAGTCCAGCTCTAAGTTCCCGATCAGGAAGCGTACTCAGCGTGTCGGTATCAATCATCACGATCTGAGGCTGGTGAAATGCCCCTATGAGATTTTTTCCCTCCGGATGATTTACGCCAGTCTTGCCGCCGACTGATGAATCGACCTGCGAGAGCAGCGTTGTCGGCACTTGTATGAACGACACACCGCGCATATAACACGCCGCGGCAAACCCCGTGATGTCGCCAACAACACCGCCGCCTAGCGCAATGACTGTCGTGTCGCGATTAGCACCTGACGCAACCAATTGATCTAAAATTTTCTGCATATTAGCGATGGACTTATGGGACTCGCCGTCCGGCAATTCGATTATCTCGATACTCTTGCCCACAAGGTTGGGCAATAAGCGTTCAACATATAGTGGTGCTACGGTCACGTTACTGACAACCAAGCAATCAGAACCGAAAACGAAGCCCGTCAGGTCAAAGCCGCCGTTCAGAAGCTTGTTACCAATGACGATTGGATAACTGCGATCGCCAAGATTAACGGTAATTTTATGGTGGGGTATCATTTGCCTAGGTTACATGACCTGTTCGATGATCTCACTGGCAACAGACTTAACCTTCCTACCATCAGTCTCAACAACGATATCGGCGATTTCACGATACAGTGGGTCGCGCAACAGCAATAGCTGCTCGAGCGTCGTCCTTGGGTCGGCGTTCTCGAGCAGTGGCCGCTCGCGACCTTTCAGAGTACGTGTGACCTGTTGATCTACTGTTGTATAGAGATACACGACAAAACCTCGTGCACCCAAGCAGCTGCGGCTCTCAGGCTCCAATATCGCCCCACCACCGGTCGCAAGAACGACATCGTCCATTTTACTCAAGTCGTCGATCACAGCGGCTTCGCGCTTGCGAAACCCCATCTCTCCCTCTTTCTCAAAGATGAATGGGATATCAACGCCCGTGCGTGACTCAATCTCGTCATCGCTATCGACGAACGACAGATGCAAGGATCGTGCGAGATAACGCCCGACCACTGATTTGCCGGCCCCCATAGGCCCGATGAGAAAAATATTTTTTGGATGCTTCATAAGCGATAGTGTTGCATAAAAGAAAGCTAATCCGAAGGTTGGCTTTCCAAATCAATGATGGTTTGACAACTTAATAAATGCTGGAGCCTTCCTCAAGAATGCATGGCGTAACAAAGATCAGTAATTCTACCTTGCTATCAGTACGTTCCTTGTTACAGAACAGGGTACCCAGTACTTGAATATCACCCAGGAATGGAGTCTTTTTGGCCGTCTCGCGACGCTCAGTTCCTTAGATTCCGCCCAGTACAACCGTTTGACTATCCACAATGAGGACCTGCGTATCGACTGAGCGAGTGTCAATACTCGGCACCGCTCCGCCAATAACATCAATTAAGATAATTTCACCAACGTTATCTTTGCTGACGCGCAGATCTATGATGATGTTGTTATTATGCATAATCCAATGAATAAAAAAGCTAGACCACGCCACATAAGACAACTTAGATTCGCAAGATCGCTGGTTCTGGTGTTTGCGCTGGGCACAATTGGCACTTTAGCCGCCACTGCTGGAATAATTGGCGCCTATTACTATGTACAGCCCAGCCTGCAGTCCGCAGAAACGATTCGTGATATCCGTCTGGAGGTACCGTTGCGCATTTTTAGCCGCGACGGGTACCTGATCAGTGAAATCGGCGAGCGGCGGCGTATTCCTATTACCTATGAAGACTTGCCAGCGCACGTCGTGCAGGCCTTTATTGCGGCGGAAGACCGGCGCTTTTTCGAGCACTCAGGCATCGATTACCGCGGCGTCCTCCGGGCGGTCTTGCGCATGGCACGAACCGGTAACGCCTCTGGCGGCGGTGGCAGTACACTGACGCAGCAACTCGCACGTGATTACTTCCTTACGCGCGAACAGACGGTAAGCCGAAAACTCAAAGAGGCGTTTCTCGCCTTCAAGATTGAACAGGAGTTTACCAAGGAGCAGATCATGGCGCTGTTCCTGAACAAGATGTTTTTTGGTCAACGCGCGCATGGCGTCGCTGCAGCATCCAAGGTTTTCTTTAATAAAAATCTAGGTGACATCAACATAGCTGAAGCGGCTACGCTGGCTGGGGTATTACCCGCACCATCACGATATAACCCAGTTTCGAGCGCACAAAACGCTGAAGTGCGCAGAGGTTACGTTCTCAGTCGAATGCTCATGCTCGGCTTTATAGACGATGCTGCATATCAGGAGTCCATGGACTTTCCATTGGAGTCTCAATTACACGGTGCTTCTATAGAGCTTAACGCTCCGTTTGTAGCAGAAATGGTGCGCAGCGAAATGTTGAAGCGTTACGGCGAGGATGCCTATACAGCCGGCTATCAGGTGGTAACGTCGCTGGATTCGCGCATGCAAAAAGCCGCCAACTATGCATAAGT
>Ga0233432_10002814_pt1 | contig 15974 bp, 11 predicted proteins | sample SI_122_August201_6_FD_179870 | JGI IMG/M metagenome (GOLD analysis project Ga0233432, IMG submission 179870) | Seawater microbial communities from Saanich Inlet, British Columbia, Canada - SI_122_August2016_10_MG | ecosystem: Environmental > Aquatic > Marine > Inlet | place: Canada: British...
ACCAACGTTACGCTGGCGCAATCGCTGCCTGCCGACTGCTTTGAAGCAACCACCACCGCGGACGCGGACACGTGCATGCTCCCCAGTGTGGAGGAACTGCAAAGTGCGGTCAACCTGCAAATCGGGGCACCCGACAGCGCAGACACGGTCAATGTGCGCGCGGTATCGGTGGACTTTACCGCAAGTTTCAGGGGCCTGCAGGCGTACGCGGACAGCGACGCGCTGGTCGAGGCACTGGTCCTCAGCGCGAACCAACAATTTGCGCCCGACTCCCTGCCGCTGTGCCCAGAGCCCGAAATTGAGATCACAGCGCCGTGCCTTGACGTCAGCGCGGAATTGCAGGACGGCGCTGGGCGTGTGCACATTTCGGTGCGCGCCCCGCCCGAGTACCTCGAGACTAAGCAGAGTGACTTACAGTTTTACGCCGCACGCTTGCGTCAGGTGACTCCGAGTTCCGATCCCCGCGACGCCTGGGATACAAGTGCGCTTGCGCTCGGCGTTGACCTGAACGTGCAGACGCCGTCGTACATGCCCAGCGCCGATCTGCACAGCGCGCTCCGCCAAGGCCTCGGGCCGCGCACGGTGCCGGACATCAACGTGACCGCCGTGGCAGTGGACGTCGTGTACGAAGCCAGTGCCGTCCACGTGCAGGCGCAGGCGGCCACCGGCCAGCGCGATTGCACGCCGTTTTGTGCCGGCGAGTCGAGCGCGCCGGTGTTTGGTGTCCTGACACCCAAGACGTGCCCGGAAAACACGGTCGCGGGGCCCGACGCAGACTCGCTGTGCGTGTGTGCCAGCGGGTTCGCGGGGCCCTCGGTTGCCAAGGGCGAGGCAAGCGCGTGCGTGCGGTGCTTGCCAGGCACGTACACCAACGCGAGCTTTGCCGACCGCACGCGGTGCCGCGCGTGCCCAGGCGGGTTCGTGTGCCCGGGCGGGGACGTCCTGCACCCGTGCCCACAGCACGCGTCGTCGCTGCCGGGCGCACAGGACATTATGGATTGCAAGTGCAAAAACGGGTTTTTCGAGATCCAAGGCGTTTGCCAGCAGTGCACCGGGGCGCAATGCAGGCCAACGGTGTGGGGCGCGCAGCCCGAATTCACGATTTACGCGTTCAAAGGCCTCAACGACATGCTGAGCCAGGCCGAGCGCACAGGCAAGATTCGCAGCATCGCCGCGCGCATCCGCGAGGCGTACGCTGCGACATCGGTGACGCTGAATATACTCTTGTACCACACACACGTGCGTGGATTGGTCTCGCATGGACCTGCCTCGACGCCATTGTCGGACGCGAATGTCAAGTTTGCGGCATCGACAGGTGCGTACCAGGCACTCCGAAGCAATGTCAACACGGAACTCGAGCAGCCGTCGTCGACAGCGTCGGTCGCGGTGCACGCGCACGCAGTGCGGTACGTTGCCACAGTCGACCTCACGCGGCGGACGCGCGCGGACCTCGAGGCGCTCGCCCGCAGCAACGTACGTATGCAAGATTGCGTGCACGCTGCACAGCTGCTGCGCGTGGACGTCATCGGCGACGGTGCGCGCAAGCACATTGTTGTCGCCAGCAACGCAAGCCTGCCAGACGTCAATCACGCAGCCGTGCAAGCGTGCGTACAGACCGCTGTCACTGAGGCCAATCAGTTTATCAGCACGCTTGAAAACGATCTTGAAGCACAGAATGTTGCTTATCGCTTTGAACAGGATCTCGATCTCGACGTGCGCACAACGTATCTTCTCGCCACGACCGACGTCGAACAAAAACTCGCCGCAGTGCTCACAGCCTCTGCCGCCAGCCCAACGCGGCGGCGTCTGCTGAGCACAGACAGCACGGTTGCCGTGTCCGCGCTCACGTTCCGCTTTGACGTGCAAGGGGCCCTGGATGTGCTCGAGACAGACCTCGGCGCAGACGCGGCGCTCCGCCATCTGGTTGCCGACGTCAGTCAATGCGAGCCCGTGCAGACCTGCGCCGTGGACGTGCGGCTGGCGAGCACGCCAAAGTCAAGCCCCCGGGACTGCCCGGAGAACACGACGATAGCGTTGGATTCGTCTGGCGACTGCGTGTGCTCGGACGGCTTTGCGGGCCCGATATTCAAGCCGAGTGCCCCACAAGCGGACGCGTGCGTGCTGTGCCCTCCCGGTACGACTTGGCGCCCGCGCCAAGACAGCACGGGACCGGTGTGCGAGCCGTGCCCGGAGAACAAGTTTTGCATGGATCCACTCGAGTTGGCACAGGACTGCCCCGATGATTCCACAACACAAGGCACCGGCGCGCCGAGCGTCGACTTTTGCCTGTGTGACGACCAATACATTCGCCTCGAGGACAGCATCGAGTGCGTGTCGTGCAGTGTTGCGGTGCAGGAATGCAGCGCGCAAGACGAGGCGCGGCGGAACACTGCAGTCGTTGCGAAGGCAACCTTTGCAGTTCCGGCGGACGTATTTTCGGTCGACAGCAGCGACATTTTCGGCTCGCTGCACGTGGGCGACGGAAAACGCGTGCTGGCACTTGCGTATCCGATGCGCACGCGGGCCAAGGCGAGCGCAGGGCAGGTGGTGCAGAACGTGGTGACGCCGCCGGTCGACATTGCAGGCCTTCAGCTCAACCTGAACCAGCGCCTCAACCTGCCAGAGTCAATGCCCAATTTGCAAGTGCGCGCATACACGTTGCAGTTTGAGGGCACCGTGCTTGATTCCTTCCACACTCCTGCTGAAATACAAACTATGTACCAGCAGCAACTCCTCGACCTTGCTACCGGCGCGGACAACGCATGGTTTTCAGTCAGCGTCGCAGCCGACGCCGACCCTGCACAAGCACACCAGCGTCGCCGCATGAATATCAGCCTGGACTTGCTGTACGATTTCACTGCGAACACCGGCGTGCTGAACGATGTGACTGAGTTTATGCACAAATTGACGCTCCCGCATCACGTAAGCGCAGATCGTCTGCACGAGGTCCTCGACACTGTGGTGCGGTTCGACGCTACCACTGCACCCGAAGACGTGCGCACGCCGGTTGAGGTGCAAAACAAGCTGCGTGATATTCTCATGCGCGGAAAATCAACCAATTACGTGGCGCCGGCAAACGACGACGTGGTGCAGGTCGAGCTCGAGTTTGTCGTTGGCTCCAACGCACTTGATACGGCCGTCGGCGACGCGCTGAGCGCGCTCAGTGAAGCGTTTGATCCACCTGCGGATTCGGTGCAGCAACAGCCGGGGTCGAGCGTCTCGGTCGCCGTGCAGCAAAAGCCGCCGTGCCCGCCAAACTCGGCGTACGCGTCGTCGGCGGCGGTCGACTGCGAGTGCGACGACGGCTTTGCGCGCGATACGCACGGCGCGTGCGCGCCGTGCGCGCCCGGGCAGGTCTGGAGCGAGGTCGACGGCACCGCCGTGTGCACGGACTGTCCTGCCGGGAGGTACTGCAAGGTATCGACGAAAGGTCCGGAGCAGTGTCCTGACCACTCGACGTCCGAGCCCGGCGCCGACGACGCCAGCGACTGCTACTGCGGGACCGGGTTCAAGCAAGACTGCCAAGAAGTTGCTGGTCAAACATTCTGTTCGTGCAAACAGTGTGAACTGACAAATGACCCGTGCCCGCGACAGCGGCTCGAGGGCAGTTTCACGGCAAGCTTTGCGACGGTCAACAACCTTTTGGGCAGAACACAAGCGCAACTCCAGCAACACCTTGACGTGTCACCGACCAGCGACGCGCTCATCGACATGTTCAAAAACTTGATGCAGTACGATGACGACGTCAGCGGCATCGACGACATTGACTACGGCGTCGGCGGCTTGCGCTACAATGCAACGCTCAGCGAGAAACTCAAGATCATTGATCACACGTACTACCCGGCGGTCATGCACCCGGACACAGTCCGCGATAAATTGCAAAGCGAGCTACCGGCCACGCGAGGGCCCATGATTCCGCATGATCCTACACACGAGGTCGTCATGACGTTGCGCGTGCAGGATACTACGCGCTCGCGCTCGGCGATTCTGCGTGACATACAATCAACGACGAAATTGCAGACCCTTGTCCCAGCAGTAGGCAGCATTACGAATTTGCACACGCAGGTGGACGTGCAGCCCGTTCCGAACGCACCGACCGGCACGTACAACGCCACGCTTGTCTTTGACGTCGCGGGTTTCGAACCAAGTCACATCAACACCCTGACTGACGACCTGTACGACATGCAGACCGATTACGCGTCGAACCCGACTCAAGTTCCCGTCTTTGGCGACGCCCTGTATGACGTCGACGTGCGGATGCGCACGCGCGTGCATGTGCGCCAGGACGCCTGGCTCGCGCCCGACGATCTGCTGGCAACGCTTCGCGCGGCGGTTCCATTGCCCACGTTCTACACGCCAGACCTGTCCGCGTCCGTCGACGGCCTCGACCTTGTGTACAGGTACACGTACGAGGCCGGCAAGGATAAGGAGATCAGCCAGGCGATCTTGGACACGATCGCGACCAATGTGATGTTTGAACACGTGTCCGCGAGAATCACGGGGTCGACGACCGTGCTTCCGCAGCTCACGCGCGTGCGCATCGTGTCCACGGAATGCCCCGAACACGCCACGCGGCAGTCGGGCAGCTGCGTGTGCGGCCCGGGGTTCTCCGGCGTGCTCGAAAACGCGGCCGCGGGCTCGTGCACTCCGTGCGCGCCGAATACCTACTGCCCCGGGGACGGGACGGCGGTGCCGTGCCCGCCTGCGCGGTACCCGGCATGCGATCAAGACGATGAGCCGCCGGGCTGCGCCGTCGCCGCTGCGCAGACGTTTGCGCTGACTGGCACGACACCCGAGCTCACGTCTGTGCAGCAGTGCACGTGCCCGCACCCGTTCTACCGCACTGCCGACAACACATGCACAGGGTGCCCGTTTGCGGTGAACCTGACCGGGGCGTTTGTGCCGCTCCCGGCGGCGATTGCGGTGCAAACCGTCGACGACTGCCGGTGCCCGCCGCACTTTTATGAGGACGCAGCGCACGCACCCCCGCGGTGCACGCAGTGTCCGCTGGCGACCACGCAGCGCGGCGTATCCGTGCCGCTGCCAATGGACGCCGGCGCGCGCCTCATCGGCCTTGCGGCGTGCCAGTGCCCGCTGCGCTTCTACAAGCAGGGCGGCGCGTGTGTGCCGTGTCCGATGGCGCTCGACGGCGACGACAAGCCGATTGAGCTGCCGGCGACCGAGGCGGGCATCGAAAGCGTCGCGCAGTGCAAGTGCCCGTTCGGGTTTTACCTCGACGAGGAGGCGCTCACGTGCACGTCATGCCCGCGCGCGACTGACGACGATGGCAACGAGGTTGCGCACCCTGACGGCACATACACAGAACACAAGAACGACGTCGCGCAGTGCAAGTGTCCGCGGGACTTTTTCAAGAACGAGACCGGGTGCCACCACTGCCCGCGCGCGCCGGTAGCGCTCCCGTCGAACTGGCAGAACAATCTGGGCATCACGCGCGTCGAGGCGTGCCGCTGTCCGGGCGGGTTCTTCCTTGCCGACGCGCGGTGCCAGGCGTGTCCCGCCGCGGTCCAAGACGGCGCCGAGGTCGCGCTGCCCGAGGACATTGCGCTCGGAATCACCTCCGTCGCCGGGTGCAAGTGCCCGGGCGGGTTCTACCGCGACGACGCCGCGTGTGTGCTGTGCCCGGCGGCGGTCAACGCGAGCGGGGACGTCGTGCCGCTCCCGGAGACGCAGGCCGGCCTCGACGACGTCATGGACTGCAAGTGCCCCCAAGGTTTCTTCCAGAACACCTCAGGGTGTCACCACTGCCCGGCCGCCATGGTCAACGGCAGGCCGCTGCCGCCGCCCGCGACCATCGACGCTGGGATCACCGACATCAGCGAGTGTGAGTGCCCGTCTGGCTTTTTCCTGGTCGGTGACGCCTGCCTCTCGTGTCCGCACGCGGAGACCAGCGACGGCCTGGAGGTCGCGCTGCCGCCGATGCTGCCGGGCATCACGGACATCGCGGACTGCTTGTGCCCCGCCGACTTTTACAAGACCGCGACCGCCTGCGAGCACTGCCCGCGCGCCACGGCGCGCGACGACAGCCTGGTGCCTGCGCTGGTCGATGTGCCGTCGGGAATCAAGAGCGTCGACGGATGCCGGTGCCCGGCCGGTTTCTTCCTCGACGTCGCCGCTGCCGAGTGCACGCAGTGCCCCGCGGCTGTGGACAAGTGGAACGGCGCAAGCACCAACGTCAAAGTCCCGCTTGCGCCCGAAGGCTCGAACAAGGTCACCGACTGCACGTGTCCGCAGGGGTTTTACTTGAACGAGTTCGAGCAGACGTGCGTGCGGTGCCCGCAGGCGGTCAGCGCGGAGGACGTGCGCTATGCACTTACAAGCGGGCCTGGTCTCACCAGCGCGTCGCAGTGCACGTGCCCGCCCGGCTTCTACAAGGCGAGCGGCACGTGCAAACCGTGCGAAGAGAATTACTTTTGCGACGGGCAGGGCGCGCGCGTGGCGTGCGGAAGCGGCAAGTTTTCACTCGCGCTGTCACAGACGCGCGACGCGTGCCAGTGCGCACCCGGCTTCTTTGCGGACGCCAAGGACGCGGACGTTTGCGTGCGGTGCTTCGACTGCAGTGAGACGCAGCGCATCACGTTTTCAGTGCCCCGGCTCAACATCGAACAGAAGGGGCAGCTCGATCAGAAGGACACGCTGGAAAAATTTGCCGAGACCGCCAATGTCGAGGTCGGGCAGATTGTCAAAGTCGAGCAGCGCGCGTCGTTTGTGTACCGCAAGACCATGCCCTCGCTGCAGGTCAGCGGCGTGTGGACGTTTTCGATCACGGACGACTTGCAGCGCCGCATGACTGACCGGAAAACAGGCCTCGAGAACACGCGCAAGGTGACGTGCACGCCGCCGTCTCTGGAGCTCGGTTACGACGCAAGTTCTCTGCAACAGAGAAATGCCGTGCAGGATTTTATTGCGGAGGTCGCGAGCATGCGCGGGCGGCAGCTGCTCGCAGCAAAGCCGGAGACTGCCACCGTGTTCCTCGGTACGGTTGTCGACGGCGTCGACCTGCAGAACCTGGCCGCAAGCTACCTGCTCAACATGGACATCAACGTCACGCTCGTGTTCAACGCCACGGTCGAGACCGACGCGCTCCTAAACACCCAGGATTTCCAGGAAGATCTCGCCGAGGAGTTCAACGACCTCATGGGCGAGAGCTTCCGCAACGCGCCGTCGATTGACCCGGCGGACGTGCTCGTGAAACCCATCGGCGACACCTCGTTCACGCTGGAAATTCGCGACGCCGACGTGCAGGATTTGGCAAACACAGCAAAAACAAACACGGCCTGGCGCGAACAGCTCGAGATGCTCTCGGGTCTGCCGCGAAATGTGCCGACACTGGCGCGCATCGTGTCGACGACACAGCCCCGCACGTACCAGGACACGGGCGGCATCTCCGCGGCATTGTGTGCAGTCGGCGCCAGCGTGCACCCCGTGTACAAATATCGCTGCGTGTGCGCAGAAGACACCGAGTGCGTGCCGCCCCAAATGAACGCCACGTCGGGGTGCACCGCAGACATGGAGCGCCAGTGCCTGCCGATCAAGCGCAGTGGCCAGACCTTGCTCAATTTGTTGATGTACGCGATGTTTGCGGTCGTGTTTGCGTTGTTTGATCTGTGTTTGTACTTGCACTGTGTGCGGCGTCGCAAGCGCGCGTACAACCTGCTACAGCAAACGCCACCCGCGGTGTCGGCAGTGTGCTCGGACCCCAACTGCGCGTGCTCAAACCCATACTGCAAGTCGCGCGTGCAGGCTTGGCGCATGTCAACGGCACAGCAGCCGTCGCTGCCTTCAGCTCCTGCGTACACGTACGCACCGCTACCACCACCGCCAGCACCGCCGCCGCCTCCACCACCGCAGCCGCCGGTGTACCCGTATGTCCAGCCGCCGCCAACTCCGACCTACCCGTATGCCCAGCCGCCGCCAACTCCGACCTACCCGTATGCGCCGCCGCCGGCCCCGACCAGCCGGTACGCCGCACCGCCGCCTCAGCCGCTGCAGCCGCCGCCAACTCCGACCTACCCGTATGCGCCGCCGCCCGTTCAGCCCATGCAGCCGCCACCGCTGCCAACATACCCATACGCACCACCTCGGTGACCTCGAATTACATACACACAGTGGTGAGATGTTCCTGATTTTTCATTATTTCAAATAAAATAGCATTCACGCGTGCTATGGTGCTTGCGCGTCGGTCGCAGCAGCGTCACGGCATGCGCGGCACGCATGCGTACACCCGCGGCTGCCAGACCTGCAGTACTACAGGTGCACGGTGGAGCAAGACGTGCGCACTAGGTGCAGCACATAGCCGCGCGGGCGCGTAGACACACGTCGCACCATTAATATTCTGCGCTGTGTCCTGTGCACTTCCTACAAACATACCGCCCGAGACGCTGCCCTGGCTTGGCTTTAGATACGCGTTGATGTGATCCCAGTCTGTCGTTGTTTGTCGATGGCACACGTCAAGCACCGTGCGCATGTACATCAGTCTGTCGGTATCAAATTCAGTGCTGCCAACCTTGAACAACTTTGCAAGGCGAGTTGCACACACAGAACTTTTTTGGTGCAGCAATACAATGTCATCCCAAAAATACACCTGGCTTCTGTTTGAATTCTTATAATCGTTGGAAACTTTTGTCATGGCTGCAACAGAATCTATTTTTGAAAACACGTCAATTAAGACCCTAACAAAATCGTCAAAATGATCCGGACACTGGATTGCTTGTATGTCTTGAACAAGTTTGTCAACTTCACGGCATGTCTGTACAGAGCTGTGTTCTTGTTGCTCTGTTATGTCTGCTTGCAAAAGGTGAAGGTTGTCTGTTACTATATTGTCAATGCATTCGTTGCGCATGCATAGTGATTCTGCCACTTCTTTCGAGAACCCAAATTTGACTAGATATGCCTGTCTCTTCAAGTGTAAATATTGTATGTGTAGGTCTTGATACCCTTTGGGAACGTCCTTAAAATATTCTTTCAGTCTTTCGATGCTTTCATTTGTCAGTTTTCGTAGTGACAAAATTTGCCTCTCCGTCAATTGGTATTCCGGGTTTGCAAACTTTTCAAGTGGGACAGCCGTGTTTGTCCAAAAGCAAGTTTTCATTTCATCGTGACCAAACAGTTTATCAAGCGTCCTAGATCTATAGTCCAGGCACAGGTTTTTGATCGATTTCGCGTCATACGTTTCATGAGAGGATACCGTGTGTCGTACATAATGTTCAGACATGCCGACATTTTTACCTATGCTCTGTATCTCAGATTCTGTAAGCATATGCACTGAATACACTGACAGATACAAGCCAACACTTTTATACAAGCAAGAACCATGAAAAACGCGGGGTCTGCTATTTCGTGGTGGGTGTGCATCGTATTAGCGGGTGTATATTGTACTAGCCAGTAGTGCACGTTGCTACACACATTGTAGCAGCACACGGCGTGGCAGCGCACACCACGCAAGCACGCATGGCGCGCGCGTCAAAAGCAGCAGACCAGGTATGGTTGGTTAAGCGCGTGCAAAGATATATAAACAAGCACCAGACGTGCGCCAACGACCGGAGTCCGCGATGGTCGTTACCGACTCTGCGAGCACACACCTCGAAGGCTCGTCGCGCATCGCGCCGGCAATGGATCGCACAACGCCCTCCGTCGATGACTGGGCCGACGTGTTCGGGCCGAGTGCCTACGACATTATGCCCGACAAGAACCGCAACCGCAAGCTCGGCCGCGTGCACCTTCCCGACGTTTTGATAGGCCATAACCAATACATCACAGACCGAGTTGACGGTCTGATCACGGATGCGACAAACTCGCCGTTCACAACCATCATCCTCCCGTACCAGTACCTCGAGGACCCCGACCGCAAGCTCGAGTGGAACGGTACGCCTTGCGTTGCATGAATTTCTGTGTCGCGGGCGTGCTTCTGACATGTGTTGATGTGGTGTGCAGTGTGGCGCTTTGACGAGGGTCTCGCCTCGCGCGTGCCGTATGAGTCCAGTGCGCGCACGCTCACACAGAGCAAGGAGTCCTTCTCGGGCTACACCGTGCGCCAGGGTCTCGCGATCACGCTCGAGCACAACTTTATGATGAGCAAGGCGGGCATGGTCAACTTTCAGAACCAGATCCAGCAGGTCGTGCAGAGCATCCAGAACACAAACGATCTCGACGTGCACATGGCGCTGCTCACCGCGCCGAGCTACCTCGCGCGCGTGCGCGAGACCTACTTTGTCGACGAGTTCCTGCCGAAAGCGCTGCAGGACTACAAGGACAACTTTGGCTTTATGCAGAAGAACATGAACGCCATGGACATCATCGTAAGTCCGCGCGTGTGCAAATGCGCGTGCCCGAATGCTCGCGTGCAAATCTACGTGCCCTGACGCGTGTGTGTGTGTGCAGATCGAGGAGACCAAGGCCAAGATTCTGAGCTGGGGCGGCGTCGAGCCCGACTTTATGCTCTGCAGCTCCAAGCTGTGCTTCCAGCTCACGATGACGCAGGAGAAGACGCAGTACTTGACGCAAGGCGAGGACGGCAAAAAACTACTCAAACAGGGCCCGACTCTCCCCGCTTACCGCCAGCTCAAGATCATCAAGAGCAAGTGCTTCTCGCTCGACAACGGCTCGCAGCCGCGCGACATCCTGCGCCGCCGCGTGCGCACCGCCGAGTTCTATGTTGTCCCGGACCTCCGCAGCGCAGATGTGCAGATTGAGCTGTATGACGAGGGTTCTGACAACTGGGCGAAACTCGTGTATCCGGCTGACTTGGAGGTGCGATTTAATACCCAAGTTGGTGACGAGTACGATCTTGAATTTGAAAAGAATGCGGACGGTAATCCCACCGAGACAATGGCAAAACAAAACTGGCTGCTGCTGCGCCCAAACATTGAGCACTACATGCTCGGTGTGATCATCGGGCGCGGGGGGCTCGAGCACCTGGGCGCTTGTTTCTGGGGTCAGACAGAAATGTCGGTTTTCGACGACGGCCAACACGGAGTTTGGGGAATGACCTACAAATGTATGGTTTTTTTATGCGTGCGTTGCATGCCTTGGCACGTGCGTGTGTGGGCGTGCGCGTGTGTGAGTGTGTGCGTGTGTGAGTGACTCGGGCGTGTGTTGCAGATCATGAGCGGGCGATTGTCATCAACGAGCGCAACATGCATCGCGTGTGGGACGTGTCGTACGACGGCTACACCAACGGCAAAGGCGTTTCGATCATGGACTGGGGCGCCGAGGATATCAAACTCTTCAAAAGCGACCAGCAGGAAACTGGGAACGACTTTGACGGAAAAGATATCGTTGTTATTCCGATGAATATGCCTTGTACCCAGCTCCCGTCGCCCATGCCGTACAATGTGTTTACCCCCGATGGTGCGATTCAGCAACACGTCACAGACGATCTAAACGTCGAGGATATGAACACATTTACCCAAAAGTTTTTCAACAAGTCATCGTTGGGTGGTTACCAAGAAAAGTTTCAAACAATACTGGGCAAAGTGAACCAAAAGCTGAACATTGTGTCAGCGCTGCACGAGAGCCGTTCCGCCACGTCGGCGGCGATGGCAAACGAGAGCACGTTGTGCCGCATGTTTTACCAGGGCACCGTCAAGTACAGGCAAAACAACCAGGATACCATGGTCACCGGATGCGGGCACCACGGCCCGGATTACCCCGGCGTAGCATCTGTGCGCAACGGGAAGACCTTGATGGCGAGCGCGGCCCCGGCGCTGCAGGTGCACACAAACAAATAATCAACTCTTATTTTTTAATAAACACACGTGTATCCGAACTGAGAGCGGCACGTAGACCCCTTGGGATTTTTTTGATTTCTCCGAGCAACATTTCGTGCTAGCAGTCGCACCGCTGGAGAAAATTTCTGGAAATGTACCATAGTCACGGCCGACTGGTTACGGCCAGAAATCAAGATTCCGATTTCGGACCGGAAAATGGGGCTCTTTATGCCTAGAGCTCTATACGAGACCCATTTTGAAAATGCTGCAAGGGGTCTATGGCCGAGTGAGTACGGGCGTAAACGTGCTGGTGCCTTGAACCGGCATGTTTGTGTCTGCAACAATGCGTGTACGTGCCAGAGCGTCAAGCGGGCGTCGCGGTCTTGTCGAGCATGACCCACGCGGTCATGCCGTCGCGGCGCACAGCCGACCACACGACGTCGTAGGCAGCTATGCACTCGTAGCTGAGGCCCGGGGCCTCAGCGTTCAATTCGTGCACAAACAGCGGCATGCCGTCGTCCAGCACGTCCAATCCTGGTGCGTCGAGCAGCACACTGGCATCGTTTGCGCGCAGCAGGTCTTCGTGCTCAAGACTGCACGCAACGGCGTAGAGCTCGCCCTGCACCGACGCGTCGTCCGGCAAGGCCCGCGTGTCCGTTCGCGTGCTCAGTGTCTGCCACCACCGCGTCCGTTTGATGTTGTCGACGCCAGCGATGCGCAGCGCAGAGTAAATGTCAGCTTGCTCCAGGTTCCTTTTGGCACTGAGAATGCGGCGCTTGAGCATCCGGTTGTCACGTTTGCGCGTCTGTCGCCACCGCTCGAGGTTCTCGCCCGCCAGCCGTGTTCTGCGCTCTTGCTTCTCAAAGTCCCGGCGGTGCGCGGAGAACACCGACAGCGGCGGAAAGTACCGATTCAACGTGCCCAGCGGCACGCGCATTTCTTGCACATATTGTGTGTTTTTATACATTACTCCAATGTCTATCGTATCTCTTGTCGCGCATGTGCTTCGGCGTTCGTGCTCTCTGCTTTCTTCATGTTCCACGTGCCATGCGTGCTCAGGTCAAAGACATGTTCGCGTGCGTCAGGACAGCCACGCCCTGGTAGACGCCCTTTGCATTACAATGCTGCAAAGCTGCTCGCCTCAACCGGTTTTTTGCGCGGATTAAGGCACTCAGCAAGCACAGGTTGAACGTTGAGGTAAACGTAATGACCCATTCATTGATTACCAACCCGTACACCAGCCATAGAAAGTTGCTCGTGGAGTACAAGTACACCATGATGCGTTCTCGTCGCACCACCGCACCCTCGCCCAAGGCGTATGCGTTGTAGACCCTCGCATGCCTCTCTGCTTCCTCTGACTCGAGGTAATACAACTGCGTCGGGTATATCACGAGCCCAAAAAACACCAAGCACACACGCAAAACAAGCACCAGCACATTCATTTTTCCAACTTTTGCAAGTTCTTTATATAGCTTTATTTCCGTCTTTACAAGCCGTCCCTATCTTGATTCGTGGCCCTTTGGTTGTCTTCTTATGTTTTTGCCGCATGCTCGTGCCTCCATTCTTTATTTCGCGCTAGTATTCCAACGCTTACCTTTATTTCATTCTTTGCCCGAGGCGCTTTATTTGTGCCCTGCTTTTGATACCCTGTTGCTATGCTTCTTCTGCTTTCGCCTCCTCCTTGCCCCCAGTGTTTTGTTTGTCTGTGTGTGCCCACTTGATGTATCTGTGTCTCTGGTCTTTCTTGCTGGGTAATGTGTACTCATTGACATGCCTGCCCAAAAACTTGCGTTCGTTTGTTGGCGTCACGATTTCAAACTCGACCGCCTGCACGTCGCGCTCAAGCGCCAGTTTCTCGCACCATTTCTTGAGCCAAGTAAACATGGTGTCAAACTTGTTCAGGGTTTTGAGGTACCCTCTTGTCGCGGAATAGTCCTTCACAAGCACGCCGTTTGTCTTGCTCGTGACCTTGATGTGGACATACACGTCTTTCTCCACGCGCATCATGCACGCGTACATGCACACTTTGTCCCACTTTTCCAGTCCGCTCTTCTTTTTAAAAAAGTCACTCGCGGTGCACAGGGCGTGTGGCATGGCGGCAGGGCAAAAGTGAATTGCATTTCCAATGTCCAAAGCTTTAATCTAGCATTCCCAAAATAGATTTTTCACAAATTAACCAACGGTCGTTTTACTACTGCCATGCAAGCAGATTGCACGAGATGTACCAATGACAATTACTGTTCTATTTTATGCCAAGCGTGACGTGGCACTTGTGTCAAAATAGACCCCGAGCCCACTGGCGCTGCTGTACACATGCACAGTGCAAGCAATGGCGGTATTTGCACAGGGTGACTTTTTCGCGCTATTTCCGGACATTTTTGATGCTGATACCGAGCATATGCCCCTGAGCAAAGCATGCCAGGCACGGCGCCCGCCGGCCGTTGGTGAACAGAGTGGCACCTCCGCGCTATTTCCGGGCAATTTCAGCGCTGATACCGAGCATGTGCCCCTGAGCAAAGCATGCGACGCTCGGCGCCCGCCGGCCGTTGGTGAACAGAGTGGCACCTCCGCGCTATTTCCGGGCAATTTCAGCGCTTACGCTGTATCCGAAAATTTGAGCGGCGGTCGGAGCGCACGCCTGCCAACAGTAAACGCTGGCGGCATGCACTCGAGGTCGGAGGACGACAACAACGACCTCTGCTTTCTGTGCCTCGACTCGAAGCTGCAGCTGTGGGAGCGCCTGGCGTTTGATGATTCAGCACACGCTCAAGGCTTGGGATCCAGCGTGGTGGCATTTGAGCGCATCGCGGGGGACGAGGGCAAGTCGTGGAAACACGATCTGCGGCGCCTGCAGCCGTACAGCAGCACCCTCATGCGTGACCGCATGCTGCAGTTTGCGTGTCGCCACGACCTGCACACGCACCTGGTCTCACCGGGGACGGTGACGGGGTACGTCGAAGCGTGGCTTGCGTACACCAACGTGCGCGTGCTGGTGCAAGAAGTGCACGCGCGGCAGCAGCACATGCACCCCGCGACGCACGGGCTCTTGTGCGAGATGGCACACGACATGTACCGACAGGCGATGCTGGCGGCGGCTACGGGCCAGCGCAAGCGCGCGGTGTGGTTCTACGACACCAACACGCGCAAGAAACGCAAGTTCTCGGCTTGGGATGCGAGGCAGTAGCTTTTATCGATTCGTAAACTCAGGCGCCGCACGCGTCGGGGCACAGGTACGCGTGGAGCAGCAGCTTTTTATGGATCCGTAAACTCAGGCGCCACACGCGTGGGGCAAAGGTACGCGTGAGGCAGTAGCTTTGTGTGATTTATAAACTTAGGCCCCGCACGCGTCGGGGCAAAGGTACGCGTCGCGCCGGGCCACTAGGGCGTCAGTGTCCCAGTCCCACGGAAAGCGGGGCACCGACCCGGGCTCGCAGCGCTGGCTGAGACGGAAGCCAAGCCCGGTCGCTGGCTCCCACCCGCTCCAGCCGGAGAGAAACAAGCGCTGCACCGGGCACAGCCCGGCCGCGTCGGACGAGGCCAACCACGCAGCCACCGACGGGTGCATCGCGCACGCGTGCGCTTGCACCTCGCGGCGCATGCTCGACATGGCGGCGTCTTTGTCGGCGGCACTCGCGCACGCGCACCCTAGCTGCTTGAAGCGATACGCATAGTCCTCGCACGGCTCCCCTGGCAGCAGCTGCATCGCCTCACACACAAATACGCCCATGACGTGGCACCTGTTCCCGCAAATTACGCACACATATAAGCTCAAAGACGGCACGGGCAGCGATGGCGGACACACTTTCTGTTTTTTCCATTTGTTTCGCTGCCATGTCATACAAGCTGCTTTTTTGGTCCGACCGCGACGTGTCGCTGAGCGCCGTCGTGCTGCTCGCGGCGTGCGCCTTTGCGGTCACGACCCTGCTCCTCGGCGCGTCGGCGACGCTCGATATCGAGGCACGCGACATCAGCCCGCAGGCCGTCATCTTGGCGGTGAAGCAGGCGCTGAAGACGGCTGTTCTCAACACCATACGCACGCTCACAGCGTAGCTTCATATTGTGCGCGAAACGCAAAACGAAATCCCCGCACACTTTACGCGCAGGCCGACCATACGCACGCTCACAGCGTTGCTTCATATTGTGCGCGAAACGCAAAACGAAATCCCCGCACACTTTACGCGCAGGCCGACCATACGCACGCTCACAGCGTTGCTTCATATTGTGCGCGAAACGCAAAACGAAATCCCC
>Ga0233432_10002816_pt1 | contig 15968 bp, 16 predicted proteins | sample SI_122_August201_6_FD_179870 | JGI IMG/M metagenome (GOLD analysis project Ga0233432, IMG submission 179870) | Seawater microbial communities from Saanich Inlet, British Columbia, Canada - SI_122_August2016_10_MG | ecosystem: Environmental > Aquatic > Marine > Inlet | place: Canada: British...
GTTGTTGGCGAATTGGCACTTTGGGGGAGATAAGATTTATCTCCTCTAATATAAAAAACATATAAATAGTATCAAGTAATTCTTATGGAGACTATTTTATGGCACCACCTAATTCCAGAGACACTTTAATTGATTACTGTAAGCGGCGTCTCGGTGACCCTGTATTAGAGATTAATGTTGACGAAGACCAAATTGAAGATCGTATTGACGAGGCAATTCAGTATTGGCAAGAGTATCACTCAGATGCAACTGCACGGACATATCTAAAACATCTTGTAACTAGTACAGATGTTACCAATGAGTATATCCCAATATCATCTGACATTCTATATGTATCTAAAGTTCTTCCAATGAACTCTAGTTTTGGTAGTGGCGGTGTTAATTTCTTTGACATTAAATATCAATTGATGTTAAATGATATTGCGGACCTACAAAACTTTGCTGGTGATCTTGCTTATTATGAGCAAATGAATCAGTACTTATCTATGCTAGACATGAAGCTAAACGGTACTCCGCAAACACAATGGTCTAGACACCAAGACAGACTTTACATTTTTGGAGATTTTCAAGACCAAGATATTCAGGCTGGTGATTATCTAGTTGCAGAAGTATACACTGCAATTGCACCAGACACCCATACATCTGTTTACAATGATATGTGGTTAAAAGAATATTCAACAGCTTTGATTAAACAACAATGGGGAATGAATTTAATTAAGTTTGAAGGAGTTCAGCTTCCGGGTGGTGTAATACTTAACGGTCGTCAATTATATGATGACGCTACAAGTGAAATAGAAACCTTAAGACAAAGGATCAGAGAAGAACACGAATTTCCAGCTGACTTTTTTGTAGGTTAATATGGCACGTAATTTTTATTTTTCGGAAAAAGTCAGGACAGAAATTAATCTGTACGAGGACCTCATCATTGAGGCTCTTAAGATTTATGGACAAGATGTCTACTATCTTCCGAGAACAATTGTAAATGAAGATACCCTATTAGGTGATGACCCAACATCTAAGTTTTCTGCTTCTCATAAAATTGAAATGTATATAGAGAATCAAGACGGCTTTGATGGTGAAGGAGATTTGTTTAGTAGATTTGGTGTTGAAATAAGAGATGAAGCAACTTTTGTAGTTGCTAAGTCTAGATGGTCAACGCAAGTCGCAAGGGCTGATAATGCAATTCAAGGCGATAGACCTACCGAAGGCGATTTGATATATCTTCCTCTTTCAAAATCTCTATTTGAAATTAGACACGTAGAACACGAACAGCCTTTCTATCAAATTGAAAATGTACCAACGTATAAAATGCGCTGTACCCTCTTTGAATATACAGGTGAAGACCTTGATACGGGCACGACAGACATAGATCAAATCGAGCAAGCATACGCATATCAATATAAGATTGGTCTATTAGCTCCTAAAACTGCCACAGCGACTGCGAGTATTTCATAATGGGAAAAGTATCATCACTTTCAATTGTAGATTCTGGGAATTATTACACTTTTAATCCTACTGTGTTAATAGGATTACCTACTGCAGATTCTGGTGGTGCAACTGCTACACTTTCACTGGATTCTAGTGTGGCTGGTTCTATTACTTCAATTAATCTGACAGATAGTGGTAACTATTACGTTTCTCCAGTCAACGCTATCATTTCATACGACAGTTCTGATAGCGCAGGAGCTTATTATAATGCAATCATAACAAGAAGAACAATTACAACACCGTGTTCTGTAGATTCGCACGGACAAATAACATCAGTTACTATACCAAATATTATATCATATGGTAATGATTCAATTTCATTCGATTCTGCAACTGGTACTGTGTATGATTTTAGAGCAACAGCAACAGCAACAATTGATTCTGCTTTAGGTTTTGTAAATTCTGTAACTCTAGTATATGGTGGTGGTGGATATGATTCAGCGCCAAGTGTGGATTTTATTAGCGGCAGAACTACAGCATTCGATAGCCAATACGCAATAGGAGATGATATCACCCAAACACTTTCATCTGGTGTTAAAGTAAAGGGTGAAGTGCAGAGATATCAGTTGGATTCAGATGGTGATTCATCTAGATTTTTATACTTAGCTCATGTTGGTGCAGATGATGGTCAGCTTAGAACATTCGTTAATGATTTAACAATAAACAAGATTAACCCTTCAACTTCTATTGGACTCAAAGTGACCTCTGTATCAGAGATAAATACTGTATCAGAGACAGAACAGAATGATATCTTTACAGGTAATGATGTAGACGATTTCTTAGACTTTAGTGAAGATAATCCATTTGGTGATCCAGAGGCACAATAATGTTTGCAAATTATTTTTACCATGAAAGAATACGTAAATCAGTTGCCCTTTTTGGCAGACTGTTTAATAACATATATGTTGTTCGTAAAAACGCGGCTGGTGGTGTATTAAATCAATTGAAAGTTCCACTAGCATATGCGCCTCGCCAAAAATATCTAGAAAGAATTAGAGAAAATCCAAGCTTAGAAGATAACACAAAGGTTGCTATTAAGTTGCCTCGTATGTCATTTGAGATAACAGATATTCAATACGATCTTACTAGACAGTTATCTAAAGTGAGTAACTTTAATACTGTAGGCACAGACGCTTCGAAAAGACAAAAATTTTATTCGCCTGTACCATACAATATTGGGTTCTCTCTTAACATATATGCGAAAAACCAAGATGATGCTTTACAGATGGTCGAGCAGATTTTACCTACATTTAATCCTCAATATACTTTGAGTATATATCCATTTAAAGAAATTTATCCAACTTTCGTAGAAGATGTTCCAATTGTAATTACAGGTCTTTCTTTTTCTGATGATTACGAAAGTCCTATGGAACAACGAAGAACAATCATTTACACACTTACGTTTGAAATGAAAGTTCAATTTTATGGTGATATTGAGAATAAAGAAATCATTCGTAGAGCCGATGCTAGAATATTTGAATCCAAGGCAGGGTTGTCTGGCGATTCAGATATATACTTAGAAAGGGTAAGTGTTACTCCTAATCCTATAACAACGTTCGGTTCAGCAGATAGTGATTTCGGATTTTCCGAAGAAATAGTAATGGCAAATGATAGTGCATAATGACAGATGAAAAAAAGAATATTGAAACAGATTATGATTATTCTAGACAAACATATTACGACTTAATTGAAAAGGGTCGTGAGAGTTTAGAAATGATGATTGAAGTGGCACGTGAGTCCGAGCATCCGAGAGCTTATGAGGTTCTTTCTGGTATGATTAAAAACATATCTGATGTTAATGACAAGCTTATGGATCTCAATAAGAAACAGGTTGATATAAATAAAACTGATGAAGAGCCTAAACAGCTTGGCGGTACAACTAATAATCTATATTTAACAACATCTGATTTACAAAAGATGATGGCAAATACAGATGATAAAATTATTGATGTGACACCAGAAAAAGATTAATTATGTCAGATTCCTATTTAGGAAATCCAAATGTTAAAAGAGATGGAGTACTTCAAGTATGGTCTCCTGAAATTTTAAAAGAATACAAAAAGTGTATGGATGACCCAGTATTCTTTGCTGAAAATTATGTTAAAGTAATTTCGCTTGATGATGGTCTAGTTCCGTTTAAGTTATATCCATACCAAAAAGATATGTTTAGCCATTTCAATGATAATAGGTTTAGTATTGTTCTCGCATGTCGTCAATCTGGTAAATCGATCTCAGCGTGTGCATACCTATTGTGGTTTGCGCTTTTTCATCCCGAAAAGACTGTGGCAATTCTTGCCAATAAAGGCGCTACGGCTAGAGAGATGTTGTCTCGCATCACTCTCATGCTTGAGAATATTCCGTTCTTTTTACAACCAGGTTCAAAAGCTCTCAATAAAGGCTCTTTGGAATTCAGTAATAACTCAAGGATCCTTGCGGCTGCAACAAGTGGTAGCTCTATTCGTGGTATGTCAGTTAATCTTCTATACTTGGATGAGTTTGCTTTCGTAGAACGTGCATCTGAATTTTACACCTCAACTTATCCTGTTGTATCTGCTGGTAAAGAGACAAAGGTTATCATTACCTCTACTGCTAATGGTATCGGTAATCAGTTTCATAAAATTTGGGAAGGTGCAGTCCAGAAAATTAACGAGTTCGTTTCTTTTCGGGTTGATTGGTTTGATGTTCCTGATAGAGACGAGGAGTGGAAAGCTCAAACAATTTCAAATACAAGTCAATTACAGTTCGATCAAGAATTTGGGAATACATTTTTTGGCACCGGAGACACGCTTATAAGCGCGGATTGTTTGTTATCTTTGAGAGCGGAACAGTATATAGACCTATTAGAAGATACTTCTTTAAGGGTTTATAAAAAGCCCATCGAAAAGCATGATTACGTTATGTGTGTAGATGTAAGCAAGGGAAGAGGTCAGGACTATTCTACTTTTAACTTAATCGACATTAGCGTTCGGCCTTTTGAGCAGGTAGCTGTTTATCGGAACAACACTATCTCGCCATTACTCTTCCCTAATATTATATATAAGTATGCCAATTCTTACAATCAAGCTTATGTTGTAATAGAATCAAATGACCAAGGTATGGTGGTTTGTAATGGTTTGTATCACGATTTAGAATATGAAAACGTTCACGTAGAATCTGCAGTGAAAGCAAATGCTATTGGAATTGAGATGACTAGAAAATCTAAAAGATTAGGTTGTTCGGCTATTAAAGATATCTTAGAGCATAATAAGATTAAAATTGTAGATGATGAAACCATCTTAGAAATTTCTACATTCGAAGCGAGGGGTCAATCATTCGAAGCGTCAGATGGTAACCATGATGACTTGATGATGAACTTAGTCATGTTCGGTTATTTTGTGTCTGGTTCACATTTTATGAATATGACAGATATCAATCTCAAAGAATTGTTATTCAAACAGCGAATGGCAGAAATAGAAAATGATGTGTTACCTTTTGGTTTCATAGATGATGGTAGTGACCATATAGAAGTCTTAGAAGCTGGAGAAAAAGATCATTGGCAAATACAAGATTTTGATCCTCATATGTCTACGGATGGCGGAAGATACGACAGAGATTATTAAAATTATAAATAATAGCATAATTGATGAAAACAACCGTATTATGTAAACATATCATTTAAAGGAAGAAACCAAATGGCACTAGGTACACCGTCAGAAAGTCCTGCGGTTGTTGTCAAAGAGATAGATCTGACAGGTGGCGTTCCAAACGTCCAGTCAACTACAGGCGCAATCGTTGGTAATTTTCGTTGGGGACCTGTTGAACAAAGAGTAAAAGTAGACAATGAGGCAACTCTTGTCGATACTTTTGGTTCACCAGACTCAGCTTCAACAATCGATTTCCATTCAGCACAATACTTCTTGCGTTACTCGGGTAGCCTGCAAGTCGTACGGGAAGCGACAACATCAGCAAAGAATGCTCGTTCAACAATTGGTCAAACCGCAGTAGATAGTGATGGTTCACTACCTATTGAGTTTATCAAGAATGAAGCAGATTTCGATGCTCAACAATCGGCACTCGATTCAGATTCACATACTTTCGTTGCAAAATATCCAGGCGAATTGGGCAACTCACTGAAAGTATCGATATGTCCTTCAGATAACACGCAATTTGCGGCTTGGACATACGCAAACAGCTTTGACAAAGCACCAGACACTTCAAACTACGCATCTAATAGAAATGCAGTAGATGATGAAGTTCATGTAGTAGTAGTCGATCACCAGGGTAAGTTTACTGGTACTAAAGGTACAGTCTTAGAAACTTATCCATTCTTGTCAGTTGCATCTGATGCAAAGAACACAGATGGTACAACTAACTATGCTCTTAATGTTATTAATGAGCGTTCAGACTACGTAGCTCTTGTCGGCTGGGACTCAGACTATCAAGCGGCAGGTGCAGGTACACAAGTAGACAGCGGAGATGATTTCTCACTGGCAACTCCTGCAGTTGTAGAGCATGACTTAGAAAAGGGTGCAAACTCTCAAGCACTAGGAACATCAGAGTTTCTTTCTGGTTACGATCTTTTCGAAGATGTAGACCAGGTAGAAGTTGATTTCTTAATTGCTCCTAGCATGAACTCTTCAACTGATCAGGTTACTGTTGTTAACGATCTCGTTTCAACTGCACAATCACTTCGTAAAGATTGTGTCGTGAATGCATCACCAGCAAGAACCGATGTAGTAAATCTAACAAATGGTGCGACTATCACAGATAACATTGTGGCAACCGCGAATTTGTTTACTAATTCATCTTACCTTATCGCAGATAATAACTTCTTAAAAGTCTATGATAAGTATAATGATCAGTACATTCACATTCCAGCCGCATCATCAACTGCTGGTATTTGTGCCGCAACTGACCTTAACCGCGCACCATGGTTCTCACCCGCTGGTTCACGTAGAGGACAGTATCTTGGAATTACAGGCTTAGCTTGGACTCCAAATAAATCACAAAGAGATTCTCTCTATAAAGTTGATGTTAATCCAGTTGCTAATATTCCTGGACAAGGTACACTTCTTTACGGTGACAAGACAATGCTTGGTAGACCATCAGCATTTGATCGCGTCAATGTCCGTAGATTGTTCCTCGTACTTGAAAGAGCTATCGGAAGAGCCGCAAGACAGGTTATGTTCGAATTCAATGATGAGTTTACTCGTGCAGAATTCGTTAACATTGTTGAGCCTGTTCTTAGAGAAGTACAAGGTCGGCGTGGAATCACAGACTTTAGGGTCGTATGTGACGAAACAAATAACCCTGGACAAGTTGTTGATCGTAATGAATTCATAGCAAACATCTTCATCAAACCAGCACGTTCTATTAACTATGTTACACTAAACTTTGTAGCAGTTAGAACAGGTGTTGACTTTGAAGAAGTTGTTGGCACAGTTTAGGGGGTAAGATAAAATGGCTGTACTCGGCGTAGATGACTTTAAGTCAAAACTGAGAGGCGGTGGCGCTCGTCCTAACCTCTTTAAAGTGACCATTAACTTCCCAGGCTTTGCAAACGGCGATGCTGAACTTACATCATTCTTGGTGGAAGCGGCATCATTACCTGGGTCAACATTCGGTACGATTGCTGTACCATTTAGAGGTCGTATCCTCAAAATGGCAGGAGATAGAACATTCGCAGAATGGAATACAACTATCATCAATGACACCGACTTTAATGTTCGTGACGCTATTGAGCGTTGGATGAACGGTATTAATGCTCATTCGCAAAATACTGGTCTAACAACACCAATTGCTTACGAAGCAGATTTAAAGGTTGACCAGCTTGACCGTGACGGATCAACTCTTAAGACATACACCTTCCGTGGTGCATATCCTCAAGATTTGTCTGAAATTGCACTAAGCTATGGAGATAATGATAACATTGAAAGATTCACATGTGTCTGGGCTTACCAGTACTTCGAATCTAATACAACTAGCTAAGCTAAATACAATAGGAGCCAGTCACTTTGGCTGGCTCCTTTTCTCTACTTAGGAATTAAATATGGCAGAACAATCAGGACAAGAAGGCGTTAAATTATTTGGCTTTGAGATCAAACGCGCCAAAAAGAAGGAAGCTGATAAAGCACCTTCTATCGTTCCGCCACGAGATGATGAAGGCGGTAGTTATGCAACTGCCGCTGGCTCACACTACGGGCAATATCTCAATCTTGGTGATGACGATTCAAAAGACAACTATCAACTTATAATGAAGTATCGTGGCAATGCGGTACATCCAGAGGTTGATATGGCTATCGAAGATATTGTGAACGAATCAATTACTGGTTCACAGTTAGAGCAAACTTTAGATGTTAATCTAGACAACGTTGAAGCTCCCGATAGAATCAAAAAAGTAATTAAAGAAGAATTTGATAACATTTATAGTATGCTTAACTTTAAGGAGTTAGGACATGATATCTTCAGACGTTGGTATGTTGATGGGCGCATGTACCATCATCTAGTATTGAATGAAACTAATAACAAAGAAGGTATCGTTGAAATTAGACCTATCGATTCTGCGAAGATGCGTAAGGTTAAGAAGATTAAAAAGAAAAAAGACCCAGCAACTGGAGCAGACATTGTAGAAAATACCGAAGAGTTTTTCATCTTTCAAGAGAAGCCTGGGTCATCTACTAACGGTGTTAAGATGACAGTTGATTCTGTTAGTTATGTAACATCTGGTCTATTATCAGAAGATCGTAAAAGAATTGTATCGTTTCTTCATAAAGCACTGAAGCCTATTAATCAGTTGCGTATGATGGAAGATGCGCTTGTAATCTATCGTTTAGCTCGTGCACCCGAAAGACGTATTTTCTATATTGATGTTGGCAACTTACCAAAAGGTAAGAGTGAACAGTATATGAAAGATATTATGGCAAAGTATCGCAACAAGCTTGTGTACGATGCTAAGACTGGTGAAATCAGAGATGACCGTAAGCACATGTCTATGCTTGAAGATTTCTGGTTACCACGGCGTGAGGGCGGTAGAGGTACAGAAATTTCTACTCTTCCTGGTGGCGAAAACTTAGGACAGATTGATGACATAGTTTACTTTCAAAAGAAAGTTTTCAAATCACTCAATGTTCCTATCTCACGTTTAGAGACAGAAAATAACTTCTCTCTTGGTAGATCAAATGAAATCTCCAGAGACGAATTAAAATTCCAGAAGTTTATTGATAGACTTCGTATGAGATTTTCACATCTTTTTTATGGCATTCTTAAGAAGCAATTAATTCTTAAAGGTATTTGCACCGAAGAAGATTGGGAAAATTGGAAAAACGATATAACTGTAGATTATATTCGTGATAATCATTTCACAGAACTTCGTGATATTGATGTTCTACGTGAAAGAATTCAAACTTTAGATATGGTACAAAACTATGTTGGTGACTACTATTCTAAAGAATGGATTCAGAAGAACGTTCTTATGCTTTCAGATGAAGATATTGAGGGCATGAAAAAACAAATTGCGGGTGAAGAAGAATCAGAACCCAAAGAAGATGAAGCGCCTCAGGAAACCCCTGCTGGTCAAAAATTTGAATTAAAACCTGTACAAGGAGATGACAGTGAGTGAAGTAGATACAATGGAACCAGAAGTAGATCAAATGGCACAACCTAATGCTGAAGTTCGTAGCATGATTGATTATGCAATGGCTAATGAATTCAATAAAGCAAATGATGTTTTTGGTGACATGATGACTATTAAGCTGAATGATTTATTAGACCAAGAACAAGTCAGATTGGCAGATACCATCTATAACGGAGCCGAGGATGACGAAAACGATGAGGATATTGAAGACGAGGATGATGAACAACTCGAATTTGACCTTGAGACAGATGGTGAGCCTGAGTCCGAAGAATCGGATGAGGTTGAAGAACCAGAAGAAGATGTCGAAGCTGAATAAAATCAGTTCTTAAAAGTAATAAAATTATAAATAAGTGTAATGAAAAGTTTTAATCAGCTAAGAGAACTAACAGGACGCATGCCGAAAGGCAAAGCTGTCTTTGATAAGAAGATTAAGGGTATCCAAGTGATAGTCCATAAAGACATGGGCAAGTTCGTCACTTACGTTGACGGAGACCATTTGGACTCTTATAAAACTCAAAAGGAAGCTGAGAAAGCTGGTCTTGAATTTATAAAGGTATTTAAGAAATGAAGCTGATTGCAGAATACACTGAAGACCAATTAGAGGTAGTGACTGAAGCTACTGAAGCTGGTGGTAAGAAATATTCCATTGAAGGTGTATTCATGTCAGCAGAACAAAAGAATCGTAACGGTAGAATATATCCCCGTGATGTTATGGAACAAGCTGTAAGCAAGTACGTTGGTGAGCAAGTTTCAAAAGGCAGAGCGGTAGGTGAGTTAAATCATCCTGAAGGACCTACTGTTAATCTAGACAAAGTTTCCCACAAAATCGAATCTCTGACATGGTCAGGAAATGATGTTGTGGGCAAGGCGACTATTTTGGAAACTCCTATGGGTATGATCGTTCGCGGTTTGCTTGATGGTGGTGTCAAATTGGGCGTCTCAACTCGTGGTATGGGAAGTCTCGAAAATCGTGGTGGCGTAATGATGGTTAAAGGAGATTTTCTCCTGAATGCTGTCGATATCGTTCAAGATCCATCTGCACCTAGTGCTTTCGTTAATGGAGTTATGGAAGGTGTTGAATGGGTTTGGAACAACGGCATTATAGAAGCTCAGACAATTGAAAAAATTGAGACTGAAATTAAGAAAGCTCCTCGGGCTGATCTCTATGAGACACAGGTTCGTGAGTTTAAGAATTTCCTCTCGTTGCTCAAATCTAAATAAAGGAGTCAAATTTCATGACTGATGATAACTCAATCGATCAAGATGTTGACCTCCATGATGACAACGATATCGTGGAAGCATCAACTCACGATCCTAAAAATGCTGAGGCTCAGTCTGTAGCATCTGTTGATAAAGCAGGTGAAGCTACAGGTAAAGCGCCAACACGCAAGGGTGATAATACTACCCAGGATCCAATGCCAAAGACTAAAGCAGGAATCATTTCTGCAATGGTACTTAAGGCACAGAAAATGCCAAAAGACAAGCTTATCGCTAGCTATGGCGCAATGGAAGGTGTAGAACTAGAAGGCGAAGCAATTGCTGAGTCCGACACTCTTGCCGACTACGAAGCAGATTTTTCTGCGGATCTAAATGCTCTTGTCGCAGACGAAGCTACTCTTTCAGAGGGTTTCAAGGCAAAAGCAGAAGTAATTTTTGAAGCGGCTATCAAAACAAAGCTTGCTGAAGAAATTGACCGTCTTGAAGAGAAATACAACGAAGAACTGGCTGAAGAAGTAGAATCTACTAAGTCAGAGCTTGTTGAAAAAGTCGATAGCTATCTTAACTACGTAGTTGAGAACTGGATGGAAGAAAACAAACTTGCCGTTCAGACTGGTCTTAGAACAGAAATCGCTGAGAAATTCATGAATAGCTTGAAAGATCTATTCACTGAATCTTACATCGAAGTTCCTGAATCTAAGGTCGACCTAGTTGACGATTTGGCCGCTGAAGTTGCTGAGCTAGAAGAAGCTCATAATACTGCAGTTGCTAAGACACTTGAAATGCAGGAAGAACTAGAAGTATTGAAGCGCGATGCGATTATCCGTGAACATGCAGAAGGTCTTGCTGAAACCCAAGTCGAAAAACTAAAAGCCTTAGTAGAAGACATTGATTTCGATACAGCAGAAATTTTCTCACAGAAAGTTGCTACTGTTAAAGAATCATATTTTACTAAGAAAGTAACTGAGTCCGCTGATATCGTTGAAGACGAAAGTGGTGAAGATGTTGTAGTTAATTCTGCAATGATGTCTCAGTACCTCTCTGCAATCCAAAAAACAAACAAATAATTTGGGAGTCCAATAAAAATGCAACAAGTATCTTACGATCAATTGATCGAAAAGTGGGCACCTGTTCTGAACGAAGAATCAGCGGGTAAAATTCACGACCACCACAGAAAAGCAGTAACAGCTGCCATCCTTGAAAACCAAGAACGTGCTTTCGCAGAAGAAGCTGGCCAAGCCAACATGCTTTCAGAAGCCGCTCCAACAAACAACACAGGCAATGCGGCAAACTGGAATCCAGTTCTTATCGCTCTTGTCCGTCGCGCAATGCCTAATCTTATGGCATATGACATGTGTGGCGTTCAGCCAATGTCTGGTCCAACTGGTTTGATCTTCGCAATGAAGTCAAACTACAAAAAAACAAAAGCTGGCGTATCTGTTAACGAAGAAGCACTATTCAATGAAGCCGCTGTTGGTTTCTCTGGTGATTCAGCAACAACAGCAAACGGTGCGGCTGGACCGTCAGGTCTTTCAGGATTGTCTGATTCAGCAATCGCAGGTGCAACTGGACCATATGCTGGTGACCCATACACAACAGCCGAAGCAGAAGCTTTGGGTGACGGTGTTGGTGAAGCATTCGCAGAAATGGGCTTCTCAATTGAGAAGGCAACCGTTACTGCTAAGTCACGCGCACTGAAAGCAGAATACAGCTTGGAACTTGCTCAGGATCTTAAAGCCATTCATGGTCTAGATGCTGAAACAGAACTTGCTAACATTCTGTCAACAGAAATCATGGCTGAAATCAACCGTGAAGTTATCCGTACAGTTAACGCACAAGCTAAAATTGGTGCTGCCACAGCTAACACTGCAGTCAACGGTATCTTTGACTTGTCAACAGATGCAGACGGTCGTTGGTCAGTTGAGAAGTTCAAAGGACTTATCGTCCAGATTGAGCGTGAAGCAAACACAATTGCTAAAGAAACACGTCGCGGTAAAGGTAACTTCATCATCTGTTCTTCAGATGTTGCATCTGCCCTTTCTGCTTCTGGCATGCTCGACTACTCACCTGCAATGTCAACAAACTTGAATGTTGATGACACAGGCAACACCTTTGCTGGTGTACTGAACGGTCGTACTCGTGTTTACATCGATCCATATGCCGTTGCTGATTACATCACAGTCGGTTATAAGGGAACTAACCCATACGATGCAGGTCTATTCTATTGCCCATACGTGCCACTAACTATGGTTCGTGCAGTGGGTGAGGAATCATTCCAGCCGAAGATTGGCTTTAAGACACGCTACGGCATGGTCTCAAACCCATTCGTTGGCGCTACACCGTCTGATGGTTTAGCAACAAGCAAAACTAACCAGTACTACAGAATCTTCCGCGTTGACAACATCCTCGCATAAGTAATGTAATACTAATAACTAAGGGCAGCTTCGGCTGCCCTTTTTTTTACCTAGACATATTTTTTCATATAAATAGAAGTATGGCAAATTTAACAGAAAATTTTAATTACCTTCAGCCCACTAGTTTCAAACTAGTTCTTGATAGACGTAATTATCCGAATTTAGAATTCTTCTGTCAGAGTATCACTCACCCTGGTATGATTCTAAATCCTGTCGAGTTAGGTATACCTAGACTTTCTGGTATACCTATTGCAGGCGAATCTCTGACGTTTAACGAATTATCAACAAATATTATATTAGATGAAAACATGCAAGGTTATGGAGAAATGTATAACTGGATGTTGAGATTGGTGAATAATAACTTGGGTTCAGGTAGCGGTAAAGGTTCTATAGCTTCTGATACTGGTGTTCCAGATTATGCTGATATCACACTATCCATTCTTTCTAGCCATAACAATCAAACTAAACAAGTTAGATATATTGATTGCATCCCAACATCGCTTGGTGATATACAGTTCGAATCGACTGCAGATGGACAAACGTTTATTACATTTGCCGCTGGTTTTAGGTTCAATTACTTTAAGTTAGTATAGGAATAAAGATGGCTGAAACAAAAGCAAGATTTATCGCAGGAAACTTTACAACAACTGGCAAACCAGCTGATGTTAGTGGAGCTACAGGCTCTAGTGAAGGATTAACAGTTTATTCAACAATAGATGACTTGCCAACAACAAATTTAACTTCCGGTGATCAAGCTTTTGTATCTACATCTAGTAGATTATATATTTCTAACGGCTCAGGATGGTATAATGTTGCGCTAATCAATGCGACACCATCTTTAACAGTTAGTCCTTCTGGGACTATTGAACTATCTACAGAAGGTGTAGCACAAATAGTTACGATTACTGCGGCTGATTCTGATAATGCAGATGCATCATTAACACTATCTGCTGATTCTGGTGGTGACTTCTTTAAGATGGCAACTGTATCTCAAGATTCATCTGTCTTTACTATTACACCAAGATCAAAAGATTCAGCAACGTCTTTAGGATTTGATGGCACTGCCACGCTGACATTTAAAGCAAGTGATGGGATAAGTTTCGGTACAGAAACAAGCACTTTCACTCTAGCATTTTCGATACCAAACAGTAACCTCACATCTCTATTAATAAAAGCAGATACCGCAGGAACAGATAACCAAGTTGATGCTTCAACTAATGCATTAACGATTACTGAGTATGGTAATACAACATCTACTGCGTTTTCGCCATATCATCCTGGTGGTTATAGTAACTACATCACTTCTAGCGGTAGTGGATACGTTGAATGGACTAGTTCTCCAACATTCTCTGCTACAGCATGGTGTGTTGAAACATGGTTTAAACCAAATGGAATGCCAAGTGTCGCAGTAGGAACTGCTGGCCACTGGTCTATCTTTGGTTGTTGGACAGCAAATACAAATAATAGAGAATTTCTACTTATCGGTGGTAGCAGTGGTAAATTAAGATTCTACTATTCGTTCGATGGTTCGACGGCGGCCTATGTCGATACTGCTAGTGGAGTATTTTCTGACAATACATGGGTGCACTTAGCAGTCTCGTTTGATGGTACTAATTACACGGTTTATGCAGATGGAGTAAATGTTGCAAGAGTAGTCAACTCTACGCAAATAGCTAATAAAACAGCTCCGCTTGCTTTCGGTAAATCAATTGATGGAGCTGGTGCTGTACGAACATATGTAACTGGCTGGTATGCTGATGGTCGTGTAATTAATGGTAGCACACTTGAATCAAGTAATACATTCCCTGTTCCTACGAGTAGAATTGATTATAGCGTTGCAAATACTCAAGCTTTGATGCATCATTTGCCGCATAAGAGACAAGCTGTGACATACAATGGCGATGCTACTATTAAAAGAGCTGGTCCATATGATTATATCGGTTATGCAAAGGCAGATCATGGTGGTTCTGTATACTTTGATGGTACTGGTGATTATATACAAACTCCAAATGGCACATATATGAACTATGGATCTGATAATTTTACATTTGAATGTTGGATATATCCACTGGCATCAAATGGAGATCGGTATATTGTTAGTGATTATACATCAGCTGGTCAGATGGCTTCAGCATCATTTCATGTACTTTTAGATGATGGTATTCTCAAATCTTATGTAAGAGTAGGAGGTGTCAATGTTATTGGTGGATTAAATGGATCTACTACAGTACAACTTAACGTTTGGCATCATGTAGCACTAGTGAGAAATGGAAATGTATTTACATTATATCTTAATGGCGCATCAGAAGCTACTGTAACACAATCTGGATCTATGAACGTTTCTAATGAACCATTTACAATCGGTAGAGGGGGAAATTATGCAGGATTATACACACAAGGTTATATTGCTGATGCTCGATTAGTTAAAGGAACTGCTGTATATACATCTAATTTTGCGGCACCAACTGCTCCACTTACTGCAATTACAAATACTCAGTTACTCACTTGCACAAATAAAAATAATATTTGGGATACTAGTTCTGGTACAGTATTAACAAAAGCTGGTAATACAACTGCAAGTAATACACAAAGAAAATTTGCAACATCTTCTGCTATGTACTTTGATGGTACTGGAGATTTTATAAGTTCTCCAACTAGTCAAACTTTTGATTTAGCTGGAAGTATCGCTTGGACAATTGAAGGATGGTTTTATTGGAGTAGCTTGACTGGTGAACAAACACTAGTTGAAAAATTTACTGGTGGCACTGGCCCAGGTTGGACTTTATATAAACTTAGTTCAAATGCATTAGGATTTTATAGTGGATCTTCTGTTACATTCTCTAATACTATTGGCACTGTAACTAGTGGTCAATGGTATCATGTAGCTGTTACGCGAGACGCGGGAGGAACAACTCGTGGATTTTTAAATGGAACATTAAATGCAAGTGGAACATATTCTATCGGTAATAATTCTACTGGAAATCTATATATCGGATCTAGAAACGGTTCGGCAAACTATATGAACGGTTATGTTCAAGATGTAAGAATTACAAAAGGTCTAGCTAGATACACATCAGCATTTACTCCTACTACTACGGAACATAAAGGGTAAAAAATAATTTACTTTTACCCTCCTTTGTGTTATACTATATAATTATACTATAAAGGATATACTATGATTGATTTGAAATCCATACATGAGATGTGGGCAATAGACTGTGTGATTAACAATACCA
>Ga0233432_10002817_pt1 | contig 15965 bp, 6 predicted proteins | sample SI_122_August201_6_FD_179870 | JGI IMG/M metagenome (GOLD analysis project Ga0233432, IMG submission 179870) | Seawater microbial communities from Saanich Inlet, British Columbia, Canada - SI_122_August2016_10_MG | ecosystem: Environmental > Aquatic > Marine > Inlet | place: Canada: British...
GACCTCGAGGTTGCGGATGGAGGCATAGGAAGGGTACAGTTAGACACAGAGGTCAACAGTATCTTAGACAACGTTAAGTGGACATATGATGGGTTATCCAGCATTTCGTATAACGGTGCGATTAGCGGCGGGGTCTTTTATGGTGATGGGTCACAGTTAACCGGACTGGATAGATTTGCAACTACCGCATTTGTCGGTGAGGTATCTGGGAATGTAATCTCCCAACTAGGTGAATCTATTACAACTAAACAGATCTTTATCGGAGAGGGTGGAGATAAGGGGAACATCCGATTTAATAGTTTTAACGAAAAACTTCAGTTCAGTCATGATCTGGTTGAATGGTATGACTTCGGAACAGGCACAGGTGATATTACATCTGGCGAACAACTCCAAGGTGCGGCAGGACTCGCAGGTACAATACAGATTAATAATGCGGGATCATTAGCGGGTGACCCAGCATTTAGATGGGACACGTTCTCTAAGACACTAACTATAAGTGGAAATTTAGACCTAGCGGACACATACAAAGGACAATGGAGAACAGAGTTAGATGTTCCCACAACACAACAGGTTACTGACCTCCAGAATGCTATCGTGGACACCGAGAGACTAAGGGGTGACGGTTTAACAATTAAGAATGACTCCCTTAATATTACCCCAGATAATGAAACCATAGAGATTAGTGGGGCGAGATATAACGAAGCGGGTGGATCAATAGCACAACTCCTTGATTCGGATGATGGATGGGGACTTGGTTCCTCTAGTGCAATAGGATTACAACCTCACTTTGTCTCTGACGGTAAGGTTGCTAAAAATTCTTCTGGCGCATTCAACATTACGCTATCCCATGAGATCAGCGGTTCAGGGAACCTATTCTACTTATCTTTCGGTATTGGAACAGATGCTACGGCAGAGACATACTCTACCCCATCCTCTAACTTGTTTGATGGGATTGTTTCTAATCTTACTGTAAACCTTGTTAACGTTGGGACGGTCTGGGTTGGCGATAGTTATGAAGAGATTTGGAAGTTGGATCTTACTTCTGGATATGACGATCTGTTCCTAAATGAACTTAATTTCAACTATGGTGGTGGTGCGTATTATGTTAGATTCTGGGAATCGGATCCTAGGTTCGGCGGAAAACTAAGGGTAAAAAATGACGGTATCGATTCTATCCATGTTTCTGAAGAACTAGTCGATACGATAGGTGGCGACGGTCTCACTAGGGTTGGTAAGACCTTAAGCGTATCTACTGATTATCCTACATTTACTGATATTTCAGATAATTACTCAACAACCACTGAGGTAGGTCAACTATCTGCTCAAGTTCTACAGGATGTAAGTGATACTTACATTACAACGACTGCGGTTGCTGATCTCACATCGTCGTTGCCACTTGAGAATGTATTAGATACTGGGGTTAATTCAGTTTTAATTGGGGATGTAGACACTAATACTGCCGATGTAAATACTGGGATTGCGGTAGGTGCAGGCGCTCAAGCATTACATGATAACACATTTGTCTGGTCGGATGGTACCCCGTTCGGATCAACATTCAATAAGACATTCAATATCTATGCTCAGAATGGTGTAAACATATCAGGTGGTAATATAACCGTCAATGGTTTGGCATTAGCAGTGAGTGGCGCTAATCAAACCGTTATCGTACAAGGTACCCCGAATGCGGGGGAGGTTACTTTCTGGGCAGGGTCAAACCAAATAGATTCTGACGGGAACCTTACATGGGATGGGAGTGACCTTACGGTATCAGGTACGAAGTTCAGTGATAAGTTGGATACTTCAATATTCGCTGCTCTTAGCGGAGGAGGCGATGTAGGGACAGCGCTATTATCGTCAATTTCGGGTGATTTACAAGGTCAATTAGATCTTCTGCCTAATACTTACCTCCCACTGACCGGAGGAGATTTAACTGGTAATTTGACGGTTGCAGGTGACCTAGTAGTAAATGGAACCACAACTACCGTTAATTCGGAAGAGGTTCTTATAGAAGATAATATCCTTACTTTAAATAGTAGTTTGTCAGGTTCTCCTGCGCCATTCCTAGAGTCGGGTATTAAAGTTAATCGTGGGACAGAGGACCCATACTTCTTCCTATTCAGAGAGAGTGATCTTACCTTCACTATTGGGGTTAGCGGTGCAATCAGTGGTAGTCAGATGCAAGCGGTTGCTACCCGAGAAGACATCATGGGGGATAACAACCTTGTGTATTGGGATGCAGACTCTAATATTTTTAGAGATTCGGGTATTTCGTATACGGCGGTTACTGATGGTATCGGGGATGTCACCTCTGCTCAGTTGTCGGGTATTAGTGGGTTACTAGAAGATCAGATAACATCTGTACAGACGCAAGTTGACGGTCTCACAGGGGGAACATTACTCAAGATAGATAGCGAAGATTCTACTGCTGGATTCTTTACTGATAAGGTAAAGGCGGGTACTAACATCACATTTACAACTAGTCCTTCCGCAGGCGCAGGGGATAAAGAACTATTCATTAGTGCCAATTTTGATCCTAACGGCGTGTTTGGTTCAAAAGAGATACCTCTTAATGACAAGACAATACGGGTTGATTATCCTGAAGTATTACTAGAGGCAGGAACTCCAATAATTTCTTTAGTCATCCCTATCAGTGGAGACTTTCTACAAGTAACAGGTATATACAATTCAAATACGGACGGTTTCAATGTTCAGTTGTCTGGTCCGGTAAGGAGTGTCGGATATAAAATTAACTGGACGCTTAATACTAGTTCTCAGTTTGACCTTAGTAATGTTGGGCAGAGCATTGTTCCTAGTGCCGATAATCTTTATGATTTAGGCGCTCCTGATAAAAAATGGAGATCTCTGTATGTTTCAGAGAATACAATTTATATTGGAAGTGAGAGCATCTCGGTGGTGGATAGTATTAGCGGAGGAGAATCTCAGATTTCATTTAGCGGGAATGAGATCGCCGTATTTAATCAAGATGGAGCATTACCCTTAACCGCTATCCCAGCGGAACTACAATCGGGTCTGTCGTTCCAAGACATGATAGATCCCAATACCACTCAACTCCCAAATGTATCAGGGTATGGGATAGGTAACTTCTTTATCGCTAGTGATACGGGAACATTGACTGATAATATAAGTGCGTCTTTCAGTGTTAGCGAAGGTGATTGGGCAATCAATAAAGGGGACACCTGGAGGAAAATGCCATTCAAGTTGCCCGTAAGAGGCATCACAAGTGTTCAGATTAAGGAAGGTGCTATTAGGGATGACAATATATTCCCCGCCGCCGTAACCTCATCAAAAATCAGAACAGGTGCGGTCACTGTAGACAAGGTCGATCCGTCGGTGTTTAACTTGACAAACATTACCACAACAGAGATGGATATCAACAAGGTGCTTCGTCCAGATGGCGAGGGCGGGTTTTCTTTCGGGAATGTTAATCTTGATGTGGATGCTGTTGCGAATAGAGTAACTGCTCTAGAGGCACAAGGTGGTGGAGGAGGAGGCGGTGCTGGCACAGGTCTAGTCGCTGCAATCTCTGGTAACCTCCAAGCACAAATAGACAACAAGGCAGATTCTATTGGTGGTATATTCACTGCAACTAAGGACATATCATCTTCCTCATATACAGTTACGCCTGGAGATATAAGTAAGATTCTATTCTTTACCCATGAGGCAAGTGACGTTATACTAAATTTACCAGATAACCTAGCGAACCCCTTGAGTTTGACCATCGTTAAAGATAACCCTTCTGTTTACGGGGTTATATTGACTACTACGGGGACATCTATCTTAAAAGCGAAGGGTGGTGGGGTTTCAGTGGTAGACGCTAACGATGGCGCAACGATAATACATAAGGGTTCTGGCGTTTGGCACGCATTCGGAGATTTGATTTAAATGGCTAATTTATACTCGACAAGTTTTGAAAGTGGGGCCTATCCCGAAGGCATATCTGTAACAAACGGAGAACCTAACCCGTTTAGCGGATACAATGGGTACTGGAAGTGGGCAGTAACTGCTGAACCTACTACGGACAGTCAAGCGGTTATTACGGCAGACTTGGACACCGTAGGGGCAGTATGGTGTAGTTTTCGATTCAGGGCATGTGAGCATGACTTTACGAGTCCTGATCCTATCTTTGAATTTGGGAATGTTTCCGTTACATTGACAAGTTCTACAAATATCAGACTAGAGTATGATGGGAATACTGTAAATAAAGACATAACAACTATCAATGGACAAACGGCATTGGGGTCCAAGTGGGAATACATGTCAGCGTATGTTGATGTAGAATCTATCAGTGGGAATGTTATATCAGTTTCATACGGTAGTGAACCTATAACCGAATTCTCTATTAGTTCGGGAGGATCGGCATTAGATACTGCACAAACCACGATGTCTATAAGAGGACCACGGGGGACGCTATCTTCAATAGATGATGTTAGGATAGATGATTCTGGGGTTATAGGAACCCCTCCCCCAGAGATAGAGGGACATAAAGCATTACCATACGGGTTAGTTCATTCTCAATGGGTAAAGAGAGGGACTGTATTTAATTCCTCTACGGGTATGCGTGTTAAAGACATGGCATATAACACGGCGGATGGGTACTATTACTCTGTTAATGAAGAGAGTAAATTAATTAAGTTTGACCCACGAAACTACTCTAGGGTAGTACTTGCTCAATTAACAGACTCAGCGTTCAGTCCATGTGCTTACCATACTACGTTAGATAGGGTATACTTCTATGACGATGGGTTGGTAAAATATTGGGATGGTGCTGCTGTACAAGCGACAGGTAGCACCACCGCTTTTACAACCACCAAATATGCTTTTAACAACTTAATGTATAACGGTGCGTTAGGCAATGCGAGTTATCGACTTCAGACAGGATATGCGTATGGGGTAGGATTTGAATTAGCGACATCTAAGAAACTGGCAAAACTAATATTGAATGGCGTAGACTCTAATAGTGTGGGGTATTTCACTACAGTGAAAGTAGTCGTATATAGTGGCGCTAATGTGACAGGGACTGCTGCTGGGGGAGACATTCGCCCAGTCGATCATTCTGTTTATGATACGATAGAAGACGTAACGAGGATTACAAGAATGACAGGGGAGAATGAATTCGTTTTTAAAGATGTAACCTTACCTTCCGGTCCTGTATGCGTAGGGGTAATTTCCGTGGTAGGTGCTACGAATACTTCTTATACTACACTATTCTATTACGATACTGGCGTAGTAACTCCAGGCATGAATGTGTTTAAGGGAACCACCGCAGCTGCTGGGACACCACAGGGGCAACTTATTTTTGAAGAGGAAGGGTACCTAGGCGGGGGCGAAGGGGTCCCTGATGCAGATGGGGCATATCTTGTTTCGGTAAATGCTGGCGGGGAATCGGCAGATGCAATCCAAGTACATGCTATCGACGGTACGGGGACGGTAACAAAGGTTAATAATGGTGTGGCAGACCTTGACCCAGTAGGGGCAGATGTCAATAAAAACTTGAATGTATTTTACGATAGGGTTAGTAATAAAATTCTATTCCCTTTATTCCATAGAGGTTGTCTAGGTATGTTTAACTGTGAAACTAACATTTTAGATTTTTCTGGGGTAATAGGGACCGATACTGTATTAACGTCTATCCAACCTGCAACGCCATTATTAGATGATGGTCGATTTTTAGTTACATGTCATGATGTGAATAAAACGGAGAAGCAGGTCTTGAGACATAACATGCAGACCTTTAGCACTAGTTCGGGGTTCTCTAATTTCACAAGTTATAATTACCTAACAGGGTATCAATACAACTACGCCATTGGGCATAACAGGGCGGGATTTCATCCATTTTTAGGATATGCTTTACACGGTTACTTCGAGAATGACAATGTGTATAGCGCAAGGTTACCCAATGTCCTTGTTCATGAGAAGACGGATGCTCAACCTTCTCTCAATACATCGTATTTTGGGGAGATAAATCCATTTACAAATGGTATGTTTGCTTTGGATAATGGCGTCCTTGTCGAACTTAGGTTGTTTACTAATAAGGACATAGAAAACATAATGATTTCGGATAGGACTTTTTATGAGTCAGCAACTTCTAATGAGACTATTGTTCCGGTAATGTGTAATATTATCCCAGATTCTAAGATAAAGGAGGCGAATATCGTTTTGAACAATGCTATAGGTCGTAGCAACGTTACGGTAGCATCTACCGATCAAACAACTAAAACAGAAACGTTATCCGCTATTTCGAAGGATATTTCCATTAAAGTATCCGCTGAACCACCAGAATATAGTTTTATTTTCACAGATTCTCCATCATTTCCAGTCCCTAATAGGGGGACGCAGGTAGGGAGTTCGTGTTTAGGTTCTAATTTCAGTATTACGACGAACAAGGACATTTCACTTAACGGGACATCGTATGCATATTCTACCCAATCGTCTTCCGTTGGGTCTAGTCTGTACTTTTCTACCGGATCGGAGACTATAGCGGGCGACTTTACCGTTATTTACCACGGGACGTTAACTGGTCAGCACGAAAAGATGAGAGTACTGAATAACCAATGGGAATTCCCCGCTTCGACAGGGGCACTCACCACCCCCGCTGGAACGATAGCGGGGGTATATGCCAATACACCGACAACTATAGTGTTTGGTAGGTCAGGCAGTACGGTTTATTACTACAGTGGTGGAGTTCTCCAAGGCACAATAGAATATGCAGGGTCATTCACTATAGCTTCCACGGTGTACATTAGTACGGGCAGTTACCCTGGTTCTACGAATCCCCAGTGTTCAGGTGCAGAAATCTACACAACAAGATGGGTAGGTGGAAATGCTAGTTTAACAATGCCTAGTTCTGTCCCTTTCCATATAACGAAGACATAATGATACCAATCGGGATTAGAACTAATCGTGACCAGATAACTGATAGGTTAAACACTATTAGTTTAGAAGCGTTCACTGGTGGTGATAAAGTAGATTTAGATTCCATTGAGATGGAGATGTTCACGGGCGGCGATAAAATAGATTTAGATTCCATCGAGATGGAGATGTTCACGGGTGGCGATAAAATAGATTTAGATTCCATCGAGATGGAGATGTTTCATCGTCCCAGTGTAGAGTTAGATTCTATATTCATCGAGGTATTTGTATGATGAACGGGTATAAATAAATACGATGCAATTCAACGAATCGATCTTTTCTATTGTAAAGGGGGTAAGCAGTGTTCCTGTTAACTCCGCAGATATTTATTTGTACAATGACGTATCTGACGAGAGGTTCAAATACGTCAACTATTTAGGCGAAGTAAAGACCTTAGCAACTACCGATGAGATCTCAATAAGTTCTCAGGGATCTAATGGTGGCACAGGGGAACCTAAATTTCAGATTGATGAGAACGATACCTCTAGTGGATATTTCACGGATAAGATAAAGGAAGGTGCAAACGTCACGTTTACGGAGCAAGTATCTGCTGGAGCAAAAACCATATACATAAACTCGACACTGGAAGCAAATGGTATATATGGGTCACAGGAGATCCCTGTAAATGACGAAAACATAAGGGTTACATATGACCAACCTATCTCTGGTTCGGGAACTCCTATTATATCACTCGTAACCCCACTGAGCGGAGACTTCTTATTCATAAGTAGCATATACAATTCCAACGAGACTGGGTTCAATGTTATGCTATCGTCTCCCGTTAGGAATCCTGGTTATATGGTTAACTGGACCCTAAATACGTCTCAGCAATTTGACCTATCCTCTATGGGACAATCAATAATTCCGTCGGTTGACGATACGTATGACCTAGGTTCGCCTGATAAAAAATGGAGATCTCTGTATGTTTCAGAGAATACAATTTATATTGGAAGTGAGAGTATATCTGTTGTAGACAGCATCAGTGGGGGAGAATCTCAGATTTCATTTAGCGGGAATGAGATCGCCGTATTTAATCAAGACGGAGCGTTACCCTTAACCGCTATCCCCGCAGAGATTCAGTCAGGGTTATCATTCCAAGACATGATAGACCCAAATGCCACTCAACTCCCAAATGTATCAGGGTATGGGATAGGTAACTTCTTTATCGCTAGTGACACTGGCACATTGACTGACAATATAAGTGCATCATTTAGCGTGAGCGAGGGTGATTGGGCGATTAATGAGGGAACTACTTGGAAGAAAATGCCATTCAAGTTGCCCGTAAGAGGCATCACAAGTGTTCAGATTAAGGAAGGTGCTATCCAGTCGGATAACATATTTGCGGGTGCGGTAACAGAGGCAAAGATCGGAACAGGTGCTGTTACGGTAGATAAAATCGACCCAACGGCGTTTAACCTAACTAACTTCACGACCACAGAGATGGACATCAACAAGGTGCTCCGTCCAGACGGAGGCGGCGGGTTTTCTTTCGGGAATGTTAATCTTGACGTGGATGCGGTCTCGGACAGGGTAACTACGCTTGAGGGACAGACCCTTGACTCTAGGGTTAATGTGATCGAGGGACAAACCCTAGATTCCAGATTGACTACCGTAGAGAGTAATAAGTTAGACACGTCAGTTTATACGGCGTTGAGTGGTAAGGGTGGTTCTCAGAAATATGTAGAGACTATTGGGAACAGTTCTGATAATCCAATCACAGTAACGCATAATCTAGGAACAAGACACGTAACCTATAGTATTCTAAACACTTCCACCTATGCGCTGATCGATGCTGAGGTGTCAGTGCCAACTATAAATACTATGAGATTAGAGTTTTCAACGCCCCCAATTTCTGGTCAATATGACGTAACAATTATAGGATAAAATGGGAAAGATAATTGACAGCGATTTAACAGTAACTGGAGCGATCAGCGGATCGGTCTTGTATGGTGATGGTAGTAACTTAACTAACGTTGCGGCAGGCGGTGTAACGTTCACCCCGTCATTCCCTGTCAATTTGGATGGACAAGATAATTTAGAACTTTTATATAACTCTGATACCCTGACCACTGTTAATATGGAGGGTGACACTGGGTCGGCGAACATATCCGGCGGACTCTCAGGGGGGATTGTAGGAAATAGCGTTGTAAACGGAACCCTTCCAACCACAGACCATGTGTGGAGAGTGTACGATAACTCATTTCAGTATACAGGATGGACGCCGGGATATAATTATGATGTAGAATTTACAGCGGATGAGAAATCAGACACAAGCGACAAAATCATAATTTATATAACGAAAAACTTTTCTTATGAAAATGGAACAAATACTAGAGCGCAAATACCAGTAGCAGATAGATTGCTGATTTATTTGCATGATTCCTATAATGGTGGTGTCGTCTTAAGGTATATCTATAACCAATCAAGCGGTGGTGATAATTTAGGGTACAAACCATGGTCGGCAGGGCAGAGAGTAAAAATTTCTATAACTCCCGAAGGAGTAATGGTATTCAGTCTAGATGGGATCCTTCAATTCACTACCCAATTGACAGAAGATTACCATGATGTTCTTTTTACCTTAGACTCAACGTCAGACATTAACTTTTCGGATTTTCAATGGGGAACTGCTGGTGGTTCTGGGTTAAGTCTTGCTGATTCTGGGGTGACGAAGGGTACATATTCTTATTCGAATATCACAGTGGACGATAAAGGTCGATTAACGAGTGCTTCTGACGGGACAACTCCTCTTTTACCCTCCAATAATCTAAGCGATGTTTCTAATACTACGACTGCCCTTTCTAACCTAGGAGGGGTTACGCAAAGCAGTCTAGACACTAAACTAGATACCTCTGTATTTGCGTCATTGAGTGGCGGTACTGACTTGAGTAACTATTACACTAAGGCAGAAGTTGATAGCGCTATTGACGATATTAGTGGTGGAGGGGGAGGCGGTTCCTTCTCTCTCGATGTACAAGAATATAATTCTTCCCTAGGGGACACCTCAATTGCATCTAACGTGAATGTCTTTATTCTTTCTATGAGTGGCGCAGGCGATATCGACCTAGATATGAGCGCTACAGCAAACTATTCAAATTCAGTGAAGATCAAGAGGTTGGGTTTAGGTACTGGGGATATAACTATAACCCCGGACGGAATCGAACAAATAGATGATGTTGCGGGCGTGTTCGATGCCTCTAGTTCATTGGCAAATAAAGGGGATCTTTTGGAGTTAATACCTTATTCTAAAGGTTTTATCCTAGGGTAGGGCAATGGCGTTTCAGTCTAAACAAAGTCTATCTTCATATTCTAAGATTGAACCAATAGTACATGTTCCTAGTGTATTATCATTGGATATTCCTAAGAATGAGATCGTAGACCTAACCATTACCACACCGATATCGTCGTCTTATATCATATACGGGCAATCACAAATAAACATCCCCCCTAATGTAGATGCAAATACACTAGAAACTAATTTAGAGGAGAACTTTAATATAGGAGAAAGTAATATTCAGGTTACCGGAACGTCTCCGACATTTCAGTTAGAATTTAAAAATTTGTTAGGCGGGAAAGCGCTCCCATTGAGTCTTTCTACTGATATTAGCGGAAATTCAACCTTAGTACAAACACAAGCGGGTGCTGAGGGTGAGACTTATACGTTTACCGTAAGCGGATCGGAAAGTATTGTGTCGGTCATATCTTCGTCTGGACAGGATATAACTAATGACGGGGACATTAGCATCGGGAGGCAAGAATCGACGCTAAGTGTACAGAATGTATCGTCTACGGTATTGTCCGTATCTGCGTCTAAAATAATAGAGTGGAGAAATAAGTCATAATGGCAAAGTTATCGACAGAGACGTTATCCGGATTAGTGGGGGGATTTACCACTAATACCGTTACGAACGAACCTTGGGCAGACCAAGCGGTTAAATCTGTCCATGGTACCACCACGGGTCCGAAGATGGTCCAATTGTTTACCCAACAAGCAGAAGTGGATGCAAACCTTTCTACTGGTCTAGAATCTGATGATGATTGGCAATATGACGATAAGAGGGATAAAGGAAACTTCCCAATTACGCATGCTGTAAGGATTGATGATAATAATCTCTATTTTAGAAGTGAAGGAGTGAGTAACATACCAGTAGGGCAATTAGATTACGGAAGTATAGGTGTTGTTGCTGATGGAGCAACTAATACATCCACTGTAAATGTAGTGGCCGAGCAACTATCTACTAGTTCTTCCGATGCGTTTGTTATTGCTAGTGTGGACACTGGCAAAGCATGGAAAGTTTTTAATGGGATCACTCCCGCAACTGGAACGTCTGAGATGTGGGATACAGATCCAGCTCCTTATATAGGCGAATGGATTGGTTATGATTTTTTCAACATCCGACCATCAGGAGCAATCATCAATAAGATAATAATTTCGTATCACACGGGTGGTTATAGATCTGCTAACTTTGACGTTGAAGGATCTGACGATGGAACTATTTGGGATTCTCTAGTAACTGGTTTGAATTCGGGGACAGATACCGCAACTCATACTTTCACGAATGACACGACTTATAGATTCTATCGTATTGTTAATAATCATGGTTCTAGAGTTATCGTTTCGGAGATTAATTTTATAGAAGCATCGTTCCCAGCCATCACTTTGGTTGACTCTATCAATGCTGGTGGGATAGAACTATTATCTGGAGTTCTCGATCTTTCGGGAAGTTCGCAAGGAGAAGGACTTGTTGACATAATGACTGCAATCAATAATGGACCTACTGATATCACAGCAACCCAAAACCAAGATTTTGGTGAACGTATAACATTGACTGGTACAGATGAGACATTTTCTAATGCTATAGTGACGGTCATTACTCAAAACGTGGATTTGACTACATTGACCGACTTCACTTCTTACTCTGATGGAAGTGTTACTGTTCTTGGTCCAGCGATATCTGGTCAATCCGAAGATCCTCTTGGGATATTTCCTGGTGCTCAGATAGTGGATACCTTTGATAACACGTATCATATTACAGACATTACAACTGTTGAAGGTGTTTCTGGATCTGACAAGTCACATATAACAGTATTGGAAACTCTTCCAATTGATGCTGAATGGGAAGTGAAACGTATTGCTAACGTAGAGACATATAGCGACGAGGGCGGTAGTGACTTTGACACCCCTACCTTTAGGGACACTGTTTCTTTTGGTTCGGGAACATTTGTGTCGGGGTCCATAAGTATATCAAATTTAGGTTCTACTGCGCAAAACGCTATAAGCACAGACGATTATGCGTTAACGATAGGGTCTTCGGTGAAGTTCGGAATTAACTCCGCTGTTAATTTTGATGGAATGGGGTTTATAAAGTCTGATATTGCAGTGGACGGGTTTAATAGGACAGATACTGGAATAGGATCATTTGCTATATTTATTGACGGTGGATCTGCAACATCCCCAGCGTATGCGTATGTTGACGGGGGGCAAGTACCCGTGAATACTTCTAATCATGGAACTGGGACTTTTTATATTGAGTATGTGGGGGATGGTAACTTTAATTTCTACAAAAACGACACCACATTCCTTGGCCTAGTGTCTACGACGCTACAGGATGGGGATAGGGTTAAGTTGACCGCTCAGTCTGGCATGATATCTACATCATGTGCGGTATATTTAACGGATTGGGAAGAACCTTCTCTTGATGATGGGGGGTTTAGGGTTACTTCTACGCCAAGCATTAGTGCTGATAAAAACCATTTCCACTCCCTTGCCCCAAACGGTTCGGAAGCAATAATTACAAAACCATCCGCAACATCACAAGTAACTAACTTTGGGTTTAGATTACCGGATAATTCAGACTGGGCGGTAAACCTTTATGGCGAAGAAGGTTATATGGCATTTGCTACAGAGTTCAACCTTGATATGACCCCAAAGAACTGTGTTATCTATAATAAGACTCTAGAGCAAAGAGAAGTCATTGCCACTAGTATTGCTAGTGATCGTGGTGGGATAGGCGAAGACGGGTACTGGTGGTATCGAAACCTCAGTTCATTCGCAGAGACAGATATTAGTTTAGTAGAAACCGATCCGGTCGAATCCGATCCATTTAATATAGGTAATTATCAAACTAATGATTCAACTCCATACACTGTTTCTGCTTCAGTCGTTAGAGGTCCTACTTGGGCAGCGTATAGGGCGTTTGATGGTGTCGTGTCTAGTAGGTATGAAACCGGATCCGGCGTAACTTCTGGTTGGTTGAAAATAGATCTCGGGGGGTCAAATGAAAAAATATTTGGTAGATATTTCTTATTCGGTGATGCAGTTGGTTCTGAACCAACCGCTTGGACGATAGAAGGTTCCAATAACGATTCTACTTGGGATGTTTTGGACACACAGTCTAGTCAACAGTCTGAGGTAGCGGTGGGTACTAGTTATGATATTGATCCCGCAGATTGGAATTCTTATAGATATTATAGACTTAATTGGAGCGCTAGTGCGGGGTCAACCACACAAATCCAAACATTAAACTTTTTTGAAGTTACTGGTCAACTAACATTCACCGCTAACTATACTTTTAGTGCTGTAGTTGATCCTAATACTATTGTGGTTAAAGATGAACTAGATGCTTCTTATAACACCGCTACATTTGGCATCTTTGACGTGGAGACAAATGTGGATGGTGCAGGGTTTGATGCCCCTAGAGATTTGGCGACCTTTATCAATGAGGGAGACATAACTGTAACTGCGAGTTTAGATATTCGATTAACTTCCCAGAATCTTGAAGAGGTAAGTGAGATTTCTATAGGCGGAACAAACAGCACTTGGTCTCCAGCAAAAGACCAAGCGAGGGCATTTGCGGAAGCACTTGAATCCTCTATAGGTAATCGGAACCCAGCAACCTACTTCACTTATCAACATCCATCTATCCTAACCCAAGAGCAATGGGGTAAATTATTCTTTGGAACCGACAAGTTTGCTCCTTTTATTGGCGTAAGAAGCATAAATGGTGGTGCTCCAGAATTCACAAATATTTGGGCACAGTTTGCGTCTAGTTTAAAGGATATCAAACTAGGAACTGGTTCTGTGGAGGTTGTCCCAACGATTGGTAGCACAGAGATTCAACTTACCAATGTATCTGGGGAATCTATAAACGGTCCTGTCGTGGCGTACATATTGGGATAATGATTTGGGTATAAATACATACGATGAAGTTTAACAAGTCAATCATTTCTTTTGTTAAGGGAATAAGTAGCACCCCTACCCATTCCAATGACATTTATTTGTATAATGAAACGGCGGATGAAAGGTTCCGTTATGTCAATTATTTAGGGGACGTTAGGACTTTAGCGACTACCGACGACGTTTTCGAGACAACTGGGTCAGTGTCTACGCTAGGTAGGTATGTCGAGGTTATTGGTAATAATTCTGCTACTACATTTATCATAAATCATAATCTAGAGACTGAAGATGTTGTCGTCAGTGTTAGAGATGTTGACAATAAAGAATTAGTTCTAACAACTGTCCAAATATTTGACGAGAATAGGATAGACGTATTATTCGATACCGCACCCACTACAGACCAATATTCTGTTACGGTAATTGGAACTTCTACGGACACGTTTAATGCGAGTCTCAGTGCAGATTTTCAGGAGCAGATTGACCAGAAGTTAGATACGGTGGTATTTGCTGCTTTGAGTGGTAGTGGCGGAGAGGTAACACAATCTCAATTAAATGCTTTATCTGGTGATTACATAGCATCTAGTGGCACTACATTGATATCGGGGATCACGTTAGAAGATGATGGGTATATCAGTCCTTCAAATTCTGACCTAATAACAGTAGACTCCCCTTATAATGCTTCTTATAATTTTATGACATTTAGGGAAAACGGTAATAAGTTATTTTCTATTAGAAAGCAGGGTACAGATGGGGTCAATTTAGAAAGTGCTACTCAAGGGGGGTTTGCTATAACTAGAGGTAGTTCGACTATATTTGGATACGACCAATCCTCGAATGTCACGGTTGGTCGAGCAGGGCATGGTTCAAATCTTTCTCTTCATGGTGATATTACGGCATACGATGATGTTGAGATAGCGGGTAATCTAACAGTACAGGGAACAACAACTACGGTTAATTCCGAAGAGGTATTATTTGAGGACAATATCCTTACCCTAAATAATAATATAACTGGTGCCCCTCCTTCGTTCTTAGAGTCTGGTATTAAGGTTTACCGTGGACCTAACGACGACCCATACTATTTCATATTCAAAGAGAGCGACTTAACGTTTGCAATAGGGGTAAGTGGAATTAGCGGTAATAATATGCAAGCGGTTGCTACTAGGACAGACTTAGTAGATAATAATCTTGCTTATTGGGATGATAACGATAAGACGTTTAAGGACTCAGGGATAGCATATACTGACATCGACCCCGTCTCTGGTAACTTTGTTACCTTGGACACCACCCAAGAGGTTACTGGGGATAAAAATTTCTCTGGGCAAGTTAGTTTTGATCCAAATATAGGACTAGAAAACTTTGGGATTGGTAATTCCGCATTTGCGGTTCTCGACCCCAGTGCTGGTTATAATTACGCTATCGGTGATTATGCTCTCAGCAGTAATACAACTGGAAGTCGAAACTATGCTCTCGGTCGCAGGGCATTACAGAATAACACTACTGGAGACTACAACTATGCGATAGGCGAAAATACGTTGTTTACTCTTCAAGGGAGTTCTACACATAATGTAGGCATAGGTTCTTTTGCGCTCCAGATGCTGTCGTCTGGGGCTGATAATTTGTCAATTGGATATAATGCTGGCAAAAGGATCGTTTCTGGCGACAGAAACTTTTTCTTAGGAAGTTATAGCGGTGACGGTCATGGGTATGTCAGTAGTGGCGATGATAATATTCTATTAGGGTATGCGACAGGTGTTAATGGTACAGGTATAAACACCCTAGATGATTGTATATTCATCGGGTCATACATAACCCCCATAAGTGCTTCAAACACAACCAATTCTATAGCGATAGGTCACAATAT
>Ga0233432_10002818_pt1 | contig 15960 bp, 24 predicted proteins | sample SI_122_August201_6_FD_179870 | JGI IMG/M metagenome (GOLD analysis project Ga0233432, IMG submission 179870) | Seawater microbial communities from Saanich Inlet, British Columbia, Canada - SI_122_August2016_10_MG | ecosystem: Environmental > Aquatic > Marine > Inlet | place: Canada: British...
ACAGCAAGTTTGCACACAGAACACTTAAATACAATTGAGAAGATGCAAGATTTTGCAGACAAGTTAATCTTCTGTCAGGAGCACGATGTACAGGTTACCATTAATATGGTCATGGTACCAGATTGGTTTGAAAGAGATTGGGAAAACGCCCTGTTCTTCCACGAGCAAGGAATCAACGTCACCCTCAAGCCGCAATCGGATCCTACTGCTAGTAGGGTGGTTGATGGATATAAACCGGAGGACCTAAAGCGTTTGCACAACGGCATGCCGCAACGTGCATACACAGAAAGCAAAAGGGTATGGCAAGGACGTCCAAAGCCTAGCTTTGAAATACCTGCAGGTGTTGATGGTAAACTAGACACTAGTATTCCTTGGCATATGCAAGTAGAGTTTGAAGACTCTAAGGGTAAAAAATGGTATATGGATCAAGCAGAACGATTCAATGCATTTAACTTTAACAAGTTCAAAGGTTGGAACTGCAATGCAGGTTATCAAGGTATTATTATACGTGAGCCTGATGGCAGTGTTAAACGCAGTTATAGTTGCCACGATGTTCCTCTTGGTAATATTGAAACAGGATTTAAACTGTTTGATAAACCGATGCCTTGCATAACTGAAAGTTGTGTAAGTAGTGCAGATAGTAAAATACCTAAAAGGAGACCTAATGAACATTCCTATGAGTCATGAAGAAGCATGGGCTTTAAATGACAAAGTAGAAAATCATATAGGTCAAGAAACTGCTAGTGTAAGTTTATCTAGCGTAGTACCATCTGATGTATTAAAACAATTAAAAGAGTTTTGTGTAGAATACCTACAAATTCCTAAAGAGTTTAATCAAAAATTATTTTGGTATAGACAGGGCATGGTACATAAACAAAAACTTATCCAAGATTTTAGTAAACAATACATTGAACCGCATCTTAATAGCAACGAGGTATTAATAGGCGATACAGCATTTTGTATTAACCATCCGCCACACGATGTACATATTGATAATAGAGACTTTCGTGCAGATAAAGACAAAACAGGTATAATTGGAACTACAAGTGTAGTTGTACCTATTGAAATAGACACAGACGATTATCCACTGCTATATACTGCAAATCAATATTTTTATGGTCCTAGCACACGAATGCGTAATGGCTGTGAAAAAATAGATACAATGGATAGAGAAGTGCAGCGTCAGATTGATTGCGGTGTGTATTTTTGTTATGACTATGAAAAATACAATGTTAAATATTTAGAAAATGAGGAAGTACTAGATTACAACTGGTGGAAAACACATATAGACGAACCGTTTTTTGTTCCTCATAGTACATTTAGTAGATTATCAATAGAAGCCGAACATGAATGGAAGCCAGGAAACTTGATTAAGTTTGATAGCTGTAGAATACATTGGGCTGAAAATCTTCTAAAAAGATCTGCTAGTTATAAAATAGGACTTAGTTTAAACTATGGCATTGTGTTCAAAGAGCTGGACTGATATAAACATAGACTTCGGTGAAAGAAAAATAAAACACTGTTGTAAAGCAACTAGTGAACAGTATTCTGCATTAGATACACATTTTATAAACAACAGTCCTATACTACTCGAACGTAGAGAACAGTCTTTAAAAAATATACAGCATCCACAATGTGCTTACTGCTGGAATTCAAATAGTGCTTATAGAAATATTTATAATAAGCAATTAGACTATAATAAAAATGCAGATCAATTAGTAGAATTTATTGAACTTAAATTTGATAATGTATGTAATTTAGGTTGTATATATTGCAGTGAAATAGATAGTAGTACTATTGCTAAAGAAAAACAATTAGAAAAGTTTATTACTAAACACAATCCGAATGATGTTGAAATAGTAACTAACTATATAAAGAGTTTAAACAAAAAAATACAAATAAACATGTTAGGCGGTGAACCTACGCTTAGTAAAGGTTATCACCAATTTATAAAAAGTTTAATTGAAACTGATGCAGACAACAGTAATATAACTTTAATAACAACTAGTAATGGTAATATGCATCAACATGTGTTATCTACTTTGCTAAAATATATGGAATGCACAAATTGGAATTGGGTTTGGGGATTTAGCGGAGAAAGTACAGAAGACATTTTTGCAAATGTTAGACACGGAGCAGATTGGCAACAATGGAATAACAATTTAAATACATTATCTTCTCATAAAAATACATCTATTATTAGTTTTAATCCAACAGTAAACTTGTTAACTGTAAAGGATCTGCCTAATTATATAAAACGTATATGTAAAATAGACAAAATTTTTATGTTAAATGGCAATTTTGTTTTAGAACCAACTGAACTTAGTATAGCAAAAGCACCAAAGTCTTTTATAAAGTATGTAGAACAAAGTAAAGAAATATTCACACAAAATAAAAATAAGTGTGCTAATGGGCAGCAAGTATATAAATGGTTTGATAGCTTAATAAATATTATTGGAACACAAGACTTAGATACTGAAAATTTAAGTAATTATTTAGAAAAACAAAATAAACAAAAAAAATACACATTAGATACAAAACTATTAATGGAACAAACATATGAATAAATTTGAAAAACTTGATCTTCCTGTGTTTGATCTTTACAAAGAATTATTAGAATTAATAGACAACGGACAAATAGAATACGATAACGAAACTGATCAGATATGCTTGAATACAACAGAACCGCAGTCTAACAATTATAAATTAGGAAGAGGTAGTTTAATTTATGATTGGGATTATAGTTATCATGCTGACGGTAAATTAGTAGTACCGTTTCGTAAGATTCCTTTAAAAGAACCTGACTTTAAATATCTGTGCAAGCAATTTGAAAACACTGCATTTGAAACTGTATATAATGCGTTACAAGAAAGATATAATTTAGGAAGAGTTCGCATAATGATTTCTAAACCAAAAACTTGTTTAAGTTGGCACAAAGATAATACTCAACGTATTCATTTTCCTATGAAAACACAAGAAGGGTGTTTTATGCTTATAGACAACGAAGTACAACATTTAGAACAGCAACAGTGGTATATTACGAATACAACTATACATCATACTGCTATAAATGCAAGCAAGGAAGACCGGATCCATCTAGTAGCAACATTATTAGATAAATAATAGCATAGGAGATTAACTATGCAAACTACTTACAATGATGTAAAAAAAGCTGTAATACGTAGCCAACACTGCCAACGTAATTGGGATTTAGAAAAAGAAATCTCAGAAGCTGATTTAGAATTACTAAAACATGCTGTAGCAAATTGCCCAAGTAAACAAAACATGGCGTTTTACAAGGTGCATTTTATACAAGATCGAAATGTTATTGAAAGTATCCATTCTAAAACAGATGGATTTACATATAACTTTGAAACAAGTGAAACTACAACTAATAGTCAAGTTTTAGCAAATTTATTAGTTGTATTCGAAGCAACTAATCCTTTTTATATTTCAGACGACGAAGTAAGAAACGACGAATGGTATGAAAAGAAAATTAAAGGGCAAATGTCTAGTACATCTGCTGAAAACTTAATAAGAGATACGCATGTAGCAGTAGGCATTGCTGCTGGATATGCTAATTTAACTGCTAGTATGTTAGGTCTAAATACTGGTTGCTGTAGCTGTTATGATGCAGATGAAGTTGCAAAAATATTAGGTGCAGATAATAACATTATGTTGTTAATGGGCATTGGCTTTAAAAATGAAGATAGAAATCGTAGAGAACATCACTCAAGCGATTTTGTCTTTCCTACAAAAGCAAAACAAAAAATTCAAATTATTGAAAAATAAAAGTGTTAGACTTACTTAATGTAAGTCTAACCACGTACTTCCGTTAAATACTTGTAACTTGGCAGTAGTAGTATTGAAAACTACCATTCCTGCTAGTCCTGTTAGCTGATCTCTTTCTGCTGTACTATATTCGCCAAACTTTACTGTAGCTGGTGCTGTAATAGTTCCGTCTGTACCGTCGATAATAGTTGTACTGTCGTCTAACCCTACACTACCGTTTACATCACCTTTGAACGTTCCGCCATCGCTTGCAACATTGTTCCACTTTGCTCCTGCATATACTTGAAGCTGTTGTTCAGTTGTATTAAACAATAACACACCGTCTTCTTGTGCTGCGGAAAGACCAATACCAATTGCTACTGTGCTATAGTTTGCTTGTTGAATTGGTAGTGTATTTTCTAAGTATACTGCTGATGAATCAACAGTTAATGGAAACTTCCATATATCGTTTTCTCTTAAGAATAATCTATTTGCACCTGGGTTATAAATTAAATCTCCGTTTTCTGGTGTAGTTACATCTGCAGGTGCTACAGATCCTAGATTTAATTTTCCGCTATTAATATTTGTATTACCTGTGATATTTACTTGATATCCATCTCTGTAATTAAATCCAGCTAATGATACTTTACCATCTACAAAGGATGATGAAACATCTCCGGCATGAGAACCTGTGCTATCATGGCTAAGGAACATTCCACCTTTGGATGCACTTATAAATGCGAAATTTGTTCTAGAGTTATCAGTAGTATCAAACTTATCAAATTTAACTCTACCTACCCAGTCGTAAGTGCCTAAATCAGTTGCTGTTCTTCTTTCGTAGATGTGACCACCTTCGTTTTGCTCTCCTGCAACTCTTACTAAGTTATTCTGCGTGTCTGTTCTTCTAAATTGCAATTCGTCAGATGTAATTTTATTAGTAAACAACTCACCAAATCTGTTTATTATAATGGTACTATCTTCTGCATGTAATTCACCTATTACATCACCAAAGAATTGATTTGCTGTAACAGATTCGCCAACTGTAATATTTTCGGATGCAGAAATATTATCTGTTGTAATAGTATCTATATTTAAAACACTAGTTTGACTGTCTAATACAGAAGCACTATCTGGTCCTACTAAATTAATATAATATGTACCACCTTCAACAACTAGATCGCTTACATCTAGGTTTGCTGCACTTAAATTATAAATTTGGCTACCATCACCTACTAAACTTGCTGCTGTCACTGTACCTGTTGCAGTTATAGATCCTGATGTAGTTATTTGTCCACTAATATTAATATCACCAGAGCCAAATATTGTGTTAGATGCTAAGTCTAAATTTCGTGTAAGAACATCGGGGCTATCATTTGTTGCACCTGTAATCCTTATGCCGCCGACTGTTGTGCCGTTTCCAACATAAAGTTCTTGTGTATCTGTGGTCCAGATCATTTCCCCATCTGCGGGGGTAATTAGTAAGCGTTCTGCATCAGTACCGCGTCTTAATCGCAAAGCCATGTTAAGTTCTCCTAGGTGACAGTTTATTATCGTACATTGTATTTATCACTATAAGAAATTATCTATTTGTTATGTTTGAGGAACTTTGTAGTTCGTTTGGCAATATCGTATTTAATTTTTTCAAAATCCATTTCAAAATTTACTTCAACAATATCTTGTTCGTATTCAGAAAAAAAGTCGTCTAGAACTTCGTCAACAGGAAGATCTGTTTTTTCTTGCTCATCGATATCTATTTCCCAGTGTTCGCCATCACTAAATTCGACATGAATTGATTTCATATACGATACTGGCAGGTATTTCATGTCAACAGTATTAAATATATCCTGCCAGTATTTTTCATTTTTTTTCATTTTTATGCTGATTCAGTTGTTTTCTTTGTACTTTTCTTTTTTGTTGGTACTAATTCTTCTGCTTGTTCTCTAAGAGCCTTCGCTTCTTTAAACAACGCATCAGCTTGAGAACGATATTGTGCTGCTAAGTCTTCATCGCTTAGTACACCATCGCTTGTACTTGAAGTAGTTGCTGGTGTATCAGTGTATATTGAAGTAGCATCGACAACTTTATCGTTTGCTGCTGTTTGTACTGGTACAGTGTTACCTTTCTCGTCTTTTAGTGCAAGGTCATTTATAGTACAACCTTTTTGATCTGCCATAATTTGGTTTAATTCGGCAAGATTTACACTAGTAACAGTGTTTGGAGTCATTTCTACCATCTTAGTTGGTACTTTTTGAAACTTTCCGTATTTTTGGAAGCCTGTTAACATATTGCGTCCGTCTGGCAATTGGTTTCTTGCCATTGCTTCTGCAAATTCGTATGCTGACTGTCCACTTGCAGACTCAACTGCTTTAATCAAAGCATCGTGTTCATCTGCACTAAGGCTTTCTGTTGCAACAATTAAGCAATTTTCCGGATCTCCGGGTATAACTCTATATGCTACAACAACCTTACGTTGGTTATGGGATATTCTCCCTACATGTTTAATGTTAGCCATTAACCTTCTCCTGGGCCTTCATCGGCCGGTTCTTGTGCCTCTTCGGCACTCTCCTGTGCTGCCTTGGCTTGATCTTCAACTGCTTTTAGAAACATATCTAATTTGTTAAAGAGTGTACCAACGGCTGCAAGTTCTTGTGCTTTGAATGTGCCACGCTCGGTAGCTGTTTCAATTATACTACGCATAACTGCTAAATCTTGGATATTTAGATCGTTTGCATTTTGTTGTTCTGTCGCTGACATGTATAGTCTCCTTATATAATATTAATTATCTGCGTACTTTTAATTATATTTTAAATGTGGACAAGCTAACATAAAAAAACTTAGTTCACTTGCTTTTTCAAAGCCAACTGTGTAGACTTTAGAAATAGCATTGTCTTTTAGTGTGACATTTATGCCAAAGAAAAATCTACCAGTTAAATTGTCTTGTATCCATTGCACCATTGCAATTTCTAAATTATACGAACGTGGTAATTCTGTCCTAACAAAGTGGTCAGGACAAAATGACACACGTCTTAGTTCTAAAACATCTAATTCTTTAATAAGACGTTTCAAGCGGCCTCCTCATAATGTGCAGTAATACCAAAAGGTGCCTGCAACTCTTTGTTATGATTGCTGTGAATAATAAACACAGTATCGCAATAATTTTCGTCACCCCAGCTATCCCATGCATAGCCGTCTGTAAACATAATGAACTTTTTTGGTTGAATATCGTTGTCTTTCATATATGTCCAATTTACTACAAAATCAGTTCCGCCACCGCCGGCAACATTATACTCAGTAATTTCACGGGCATCATCACCAGAAAAGTCGTCTTCGTTGTATACTTTGGTATCAAAACACCATACTTTAATTTTGTAGTCTTTGTATTCTTCCATAATACCTTGTATTTCGCTTAAAAATACACCTGCTTGTTCATTACTAATAGAACCACTCATATCAATAGCAACACAAATATCAATTGTATCCATAAAGTTCATACCTGGAAGAATAACACCAGTATGCCAGCCTTTGCGTGACGGCCGACCAAACGTATAATCGTGTTTAATTGTTGATTGTATTTGTTGACGCAATAGTTCACGCCAGTTGATCTTCGGTTCTGTAAGTTCTTTAACCATCCGCTCAATACCTGCAGGAACATTACCAGCGCCTGCTGTTTGAGCTGAATTAATCATTGCCTCTTTTACTTCGTCTTTAATCTGGTCAATTTCAGCTTGTGAATATTTTGGACGACCTTTAGACTGCCCTTCTTCGTCACCGTCGCCTTCCATGTCAAGGTGTTCGTCTAACATTTCTCCTAGTTGTTTTACAAACTCTTCGCCATTCTTTTTTGCTTCGTCGTATAATGTATCATAAACTTCTTCAGAAGTCCAACCACGATATTTAAAATCTTGATAACAGTCAACAATTTTAGGCTTTGTACCAATGCGTCCGTCTACAAGTTCGTTGTTAACAATATAATCTGCGGCGATATTGTATAGCATAGGATTGCGATTATCTCTCCGTCCTAAATGATCATATACCATATGATAAATTTCGTGTGCAAGTACAAACTCAACTTCTTTATTATCCATTGCATTAAAGAATTGAGTATTGTAATATAAATTGCGTCCATCAACTGCGGCGGTCATTAACCATTCATCTGCTGGAACAATTTTCAATCTTGTTGCCATGTTTCCAAAAAACGGATGACGCAATAGCAAACCTACACGAGCAGTAATAATACGTTCGTGTACAACGACACGCATTTCTTCTAGTTGTTCTGCTGTAATATCTGGGTCAGGTTGCCAAGCCTTTAACTTTGTCTGCGTGTCTTTTGCTGACATTTTCATTGCTACAACGTATGGTGCAAAATCTAACATGGTATACCTTTCATCATTGCTATGTTTAATATAGCATTATTTACACTTTTGTCAACCAGAAAATTGGACAACTCTATAAAGAGTTGCCCAATTTGCACCATTAAGCGCTCTGTGCAGCCTTGATATACTTGCCATACCTGTCATGGAACTCGTCAAAACAAGCAACTTCGTCTGGATCAATTGGAAGTGAATACTGTGTAAGAGCAAGTTTGATACCCATTACAACCAATTCAGTTTCAAAGTTATCCATTGCAAAACGCAAGAAGTTATTTACTTTATCGTCAAACTTCTTATCATTAGCATCCGCCGCTTCTTTAAGTTCATAACAAAGAGATACAGTTAAGGAATACTTTGCACTGATTTCTTTTGTTAGTAACTCTTTCACCTTACCTTTTAGAATATCGGTAGGGTTTGGCATGTTTGCAGCAACTTTACGGTGCGCCATAAACTTGACTGCAAGGCCTTCGCCTACTGCACCAGCAACTAGATCTGTTGTAGTGCCATCGTCAAGTTCGTCTTCAAGCAATTCTGAAACAAATGACCAGCTACGAGGAGTAGCAAAACTACGGCTTGAACTCTTTGGATCAAAATCGTATAAGTCTTGTTTTGCAAATTGCAAATAACCTACTACATCCTGATGTTCTTTAGCATCGACAGCCCAGCCAAACCAGTCGTCGAAGTTAACACCCATCTCTAAGTGGATAAAGCGGTTAGCAAGTGGAGCAGGCATACGGTAAGTAACACCTTTGTCTGCTTCACGGTTACCAGCAGCAACGATAACAACGTTGTCTGGTAATTTATATTGTCCTACACGACGATTTAGAATCAACTGATACGCTGCCGCTTGTACAGCTGGCGCCGCTGAGTTCATTTCGTCTAAGAACAGTACAATATGATCATACTTTGATGACATTTCTTCGTCTGGCAATTCTGCAGGTGCGCCCCACACCATTTTGCTAGAGTTACTATCAAAGTATGGAATTCCTTTAATATCTGTTGGTTCCCACAATGACAAACGAATATCAATTAGTTTACTATTTGACATTTGATTTGTAATTTGTTTTACAATATCAGACTTACCAATACCTGGAGGACCCCAAATAAAGACAGGACGTTTTTTGCGCATTGCAAAACCAAGTGCAGTTTTTACCTTGCTAGGTGAAAGTGTTCGTGCTTCGGACATTTCGTATTCCTTTATGTTAATCAGTGCTTATGTAACTAATATACACAATACTGACAACATAGTCAACCTCTTTTTGTAAGAATAATTAAAAAACTTCCAGGATTGTTTGTAGTTGGTTTCCACTCTCTTATATATTGATGATTATTTGCCCAAGTTGGAAACTCTCTTGCCATAATACCTTGTCCTGTTATTACAGTACATCTTTTTATATTTTTAAAGTAAGCATCGTCGACTAGTATTTTAAATTTGCGCCAACCTTCGTGTACATGATATCCGTGTAAATCAATTCTCATTTTTGTTTCTGCTCATAGCTTTTGTAAGTCCGTACTTACGTAGATCGCCACTAAACAATGTTAATTCTACTGCTTTTTTCTCATTTGTAACCGTAATACTTCTATTTGTTAAGTAATATGGGCAATCTATAAATTTATCTAAAAATATAATAACTTGTGTTGTCATTGGCATATCCTTTGGATAAGGTATATCGTATGTTGCAAGTTCTATTTTGTTAATAATTTCAAAACCTGTGTCTGTTAATCTAAGACCACCAGTTTCTTTTTGTCTAGTATTATACCACCATAAAGGCATACTAGCTTTTACATTTTGTTCGCTAGTGCTTTGACCAAGTTCTTTTAAAAATATTTTGGTGTAAACAGTTTTATTAGACATTTTCTATAGTTTCACCTGCTGTAAGTTTTACAACAGTGAACTTGTCTGATTTAAACATTTGATTTAATTTTTTTGCAAGGTTGTGTGCATGACCAGGATTTGAAAAACTAGTTTTTTTGTATTTTGGACCAGGATAATTTGTTAAAGCATTCGAACTTTTTAGATTGAATGGCTCATTATTATAGAATACTGCCCATATTGCGTCAGCATGTAAAATTTGCTCACTCTTATAGGTAGCTGGATTTGTATACTCCATTAATACATTGGGCTTTGGCCTACTCATATGCGTCTCCAATTATGTACGCATATATTTATCTTTTTATACGCCGTTATCTACCAATCCGAGTTGGCACTGCCTAGTTCGATTGTTATATCTTCTACAGATCCGCCTGAGTTTTCTTTTACAAATTTTTCTAAATCGCCATTCATTCTTGCCATTACTATGCCTAGTGTAAATGCTAAATTTTTTGCAGTTGCTATATCTAACTTTACTTCTCTAGCATTACCACTGTCTGCAGATTTTACTTTTTGTAAAAACTGTTGTATAGGTATTGTGTTAATAGGCTCGGTTGACATGTCTTAGTTTTTCTTTCATTTCTAATTCAGTCTTAAATGGTCCAATATATTCATTGCGTTCAACTGTAATCAATTTAGGACAAAAACTTTTAAGCCAATTTACATTAAACTTAATCAAATAAAATCCTGCACAGTATACACTTTTAGATTTTTCACTTTTTGTAAATAACGGTAATTTACGTTTAATATCAAACATACTGTTATAAGGATTGCCTTTTGCAGGATATCCATGTACTTCGTATGCTTCGTTTGTATTCTTCTTTGCTAGTTCTGCAATAGTAAATTTCAAGCCACTATGTTTTTTTAGTTGCCTTTCGTTTTGATATACAGTAACATCACCTTTTTTTGCTAAAATATAACCATCATCGTTTTTACTAAGTGTACCAATTCGTTGACCGTTATCTTCTACAATCCAGAATTTATTTTCTAAAACTGTTTTAGCTCTTACACTCATGCATTATACCTCGCTTGCAATGGTTCTGCGTACTGTGCTGCTTGATCTGCAATACGTTGCATATCCCACTTAGCACAAAATTTCATAAGACGCATACCTACTTGTTGTACTTCTTTAGGCTTTGCGTTTTCTTCAATAGTGTTATTAATTATCTCTCTAATATCGTCAGGTTGTGCTGTCAAGTCACATAGTACAACATTACGAGTATAATCATCTAGTACACGATGTTCAGCACCTTCATGATCAGTCCAACGTTGTAACATCATGTTATTCCAATTAAAGCCTTTAGTGTCTTTGTCTTCAAATGCTTCAATAAGACCTACTTTGTTTTTAGTGCCTTTCTTACGTACACCTGGGTATGCACTAAACACATTGTCACTAGTGTCACCACGCATACACTTTTCAAACAACATAAATGCAGGATCGGGTGCAGGCTTAGCCTCTTTAGTCTTTTTATCTATTACAGGATCGCCTTTCTTGTCAAAGTAACCTTCATGTGTAATAGTAACGTCTTGAATGCCATTGTACTGTTTTACGTTAGGTGCAATAAGTTGTGCAAAGTCGCCGTCTGTACTAATAATAACATGATTATCATTAGGATGTGCTTGTACCCAACCAGCAATCAAGTCATCTGCTTCTAGTTGCGGATGTCGCATAACAGTGCAGTTAGTCTTTGTAGAAATAAAGTCTTTAAACTCATCAAAACATTCCCAAAACACTGTGTCTTCTTCTTGTTGTGCTGGTGTAAGCGCATCTCGGTGTTCTTTGCGATTGCGTTTGTAGGGCTCGTAATAGTCCTTACGCCAGCTACGACCTTCTAAACAAAACACAACATGATCAGCATTGAAGTCACGCCACGCTTTCTTAACACCTGCAAGTGTGATATGAAACGCCATACCTACTTTAGTGTCTATGTCGCCACGTACTACATGCCTAGCACGGAAGAACGTGTTAGCAGTGTCTACTAGAATATAAGTTGCCATTAGTTTGCCTTTGTGTAATTTATAATACTATTATAGCACCAGATTTGTCTGTTGTCAAGCATTAAGATACTTCACTTTTACCCTTGTCAATTGGCACAACATTAATGTAGCCAGCTCCTCTATCTGTATCCATGCCTTCTTGTTGTAGCATATTATATACAATGTCACGGAACCATCTATCAACAACTTCTTCTTCGAGATCTGCTTCGGTACCGTAACCATTCTGTATTAGTTCTTGAATAAAGTATTTGTTCCAATCTAGCTCAAAAAACCCATTACGAATATTTTCTTCGTTTACCTGCAAGTCTAGTACATTTACCCAAGGTTCTTTGCGTTTGGTCGCCGCCGCCTTAGGGTCTGTTTGTTCGAGAACTTTTAATTCTTTTTCTTCTTTAGCAGTAATACCGCTAATATCTTTTAGCCACTTCTTCATTACCATCCAATCCTTTCCCACGGAACATCTTTATCGCCAAAGTGTCCGTATGTACAATTTTCGCTATAGTTAGTATAGTTGAACAAATCAAATCTGTCAATGATGCCTTTTGGAGTCAAATCAATCTCACGTTCAATAAATTTAGCAATACTGTTGTTGTGTCCGTTTGAATCAACATAAATGCTTGTAGGTTCTTTAACACCAATAGCGTAGCTCAACTGGATATTACACCAGTCTGCCATATTGTCTGCTACTACATTCTTGGCGAGCCATCGTGCCATGTAGGCGGCACTTCTGTCGACTTTGGTGGGATCTTTGCCACTAAACGCACCGCCACCATGAGGAGCAAAACCCCCATAAGTATCAACAATAATTTTCCGCCCAGTAACACCTGCATCACCGTCAGGACCGCCAATAACGAAATTTCCAGTAGGGTTAAGATGCCATGTAGTTCTTTCATCGACTAAGTCTCCTAATTCTTCCATTGCAGCAAGTTTACAAAGATGTCTTGCTTCTTCTACGTTGCCTTCTGTGTGCTGTGTACTTATCACAACTTGATCAATACGTTTGATTACACCGTCACGTCTAGCACCATAGTATTCTACGCTTACTTGACTCTTTGCATCTGGGCCTAGTATTTTACCACGTTTGGTCTTTAAGTTTTTTAAGATCTCGTGACTATAATGAATAGGTGCCGGCATCATACTAGGTGTATGATTACAAGCATAGCCAAACATTAGTCCTTGATCGCCTGCGCCAAAGTCGTCTGTGCCTAGTGCAATGTCTCCACTTTGTGAGTGAATTTCATTGTAGATACGCAAGTTATCCCAATGAAACCCATCTTGTTCATATCCAATCTCTTTGACTTTGTCACGAATAATCTGTTTTACATTGTCTACATTAAAGTTTTTCACTTCGCCTGCTACTGTAACCATGTTAGTAGTTACAAGTGTTTCGATGGCCACACGAGTAGTCTCGTCTCCTGCTTTTAACCCAGCATCAACAAGTGCGTCTGATATTTGGTCTGCAACTTTGTCTGGGTGTCCGTCACTAACACTTTCACTTGTAAAAATATAATTGTTCAAATTTGTTTCCTTATCTTGTCGTACTGTTCTTTAGTAATCTTCGTACCTTGTAAATATTCAAAGTCTTCTTTACTAAGTCCCCCAGGCATTTCCGAATAAGCTGATATGGAGTCTTGGGCTAAATCTCCATCCTTTTTCCATGCAGAGGTTCGCCACTTCTTGAACGTTAAGGGAATATTCTTCACTGCGTCCACCCATTGGCATAAGATATACTGGACATTCCACCCCGGCATCCCTGTACTGCTGAACAGCTCTAGCAACTTCGTTAACGTCACTCTGATCAGCAACAACAAACTTAAAATACATGTCGCTGTCATCAACACAGGTATACTCACGAGCAACATCAGGCTTAATAGCATCATCCCAAGACTCGCCCGAAACGGATAGTTTGGGAGAGCAGCTAAAAGTGATCCGAATTCTGTCATGGTTGTTGAGGTAGTTGTAGAATTCATCGTGTAGATACTGTGTAGTGTTGGTTTCAATTGTGACATTTTTAAGATCCTGCATACTTGGGTGTTCAAAAAGCTCGACATATAAACGCTGCCAAGCAAGTAGTGGCTCGCCGCCTGTAAGGATAAGATGTACATCTTGTCCATTATCCATTGTCCATTTGCCTTCTGGCAACAAACTAAGTAAGTGTTCAACTACTTCATCTATAGTTGCTAGTTTATTAAAGTCTTTAAACTCTGGATAGATACTTGCATATGTATCACAACCTGTATGCACAATAGGCAAGTCATTAAATTCTTTTGTTGTTTTGTGTACACCTGCATCAAGCAATGCCTTAACTTCTGCATTGTAACGTTCGCCACGAGCATGTTGCTCCCAGCGATCGCCTACGCTTTTGTCAACACCAAAGTTCATACAACGGAAGTTGCAACCAAAGGTGCGTAGGAATACACTAGGTACTCCTACAAACTTGCCTTCGCCTTGTACACTGTAAAATGCTTCTGAATATCTTAGTTTCATTTGCAAGCAAACTCCTGTTGTAATTTAATGTTGTCAAAAAACTCTTTCTTTGTGCTTGCATCATCTTTAAATGCGCCACGCAGCACAGTAGTCTGTGTAAGACTGCTATGTGCCATAATGCCACGGTTCTCACAACAACCATGTGTTGCTTGAATATAAACACCTAAACTTTCAGCGCCAGTTGCTTTCTGTATTTCATCTGCAATTACAATATTCAATTCTTCTTGTAGTGTTCCACGTCTAGCACACCATTGAGCAATGCGAGTATACTTGCTTAAACCAATTAGTTTATCAGCAGCAAGAATACCAATATATGCTACTCCGACTACAGGTTGATGATGATGTGAACACATACTTCTTAGTTCACTGCGGACAACTAGCATACCATTGTAACCGTCTTCGTCATTAGGAAATGCTGTTGCACTAGGCATAGGATCATAACGTCCTGCCATTAGTTCGTTAATGTACATTTTAGCAAGTCGTCTTGCTGTATCCATTGAATTAGGGTCGTTATCTGTATCAATTACAAGACTTTGTAACACACCTTCAAACTTGATTGCAAGTTCGTCAATTAATTCGTTGTGTTCGCCGTCTTTGATATAGTCACTGATGTTGTCACCGGCCCAATATCTACCACCTGCTTCTTTGATTCTGCTTCTAATCTTTTGCGAGGCGTAAGTGTTTAAATCTGTTGTCATATTATTCTCCGAGTTATAGACGAGGATGTCATAAAAATATGGTATACTCTAATTATTAGTATACCATATATTTAGGTTTTTGTCAACTAAAATGTTCATTTAACATTTCGATACGATCTGTTGCTGCTGCCATTTTATCAAGTTCTTCTTGAATAGCTTCAACAATATCGCTATGTTCACCAATACCAACGCTCTGATGCATATACACCAAGATGTTTGTTTTTGCTCTTTCAAGCTCTCCTTCGGCATGCATACGAGCTGCCTTTACTAGTTGTTCACGCATTGATTTCTCCTTTTAATGCTTTTATAGTTTGTTGTTTCTCTCTATCTCTTACAAAGAGATCTTCACCGGCATATGTACTACATTTATCTAGTGCATCTTCAACATGCCATAGTAATTCATATAAATCTTTTTTACAACCCCAAGTAACAAATCCGTCCATTCGAGGATCGCTTTCAGCAAAACTAATTTTGTTTACGCCTTGTTTTAGGTCACTTAGACTCCAATCAACAATCATTCATCGTATTCCCATGGAAACACAATCCAAGTGTCTTTTTCACTTGTGTCAATTTCCTTCCATGTATAATCAACTCCGTCAAACTTTGTATGTGTCTTTTCGCACATTGTAGCAAAACGTACATTTTGATTCCACACAGTGTCCCAATTAGGATGGTCAGGCAAACAACCTGCAGGCCAATCTTGTTTAATCCAGTTGAACGTAGCACCAGTATCATTGATGTCATCTACAATAAGAATGTTTTTTCT
>Ga0233432_10002825_pt1 | contig 15952 bp, 9 predicted proteins | sample SI_122_August201_6_FD_179870 | JGI IMG/M metagenome (GOLD analysis project Ga0233432, IMG submission 179870) | Seawater microbial communities from Saanich Inlet, British Columbia, Canada - SI_122_August2016_10_MG | ecosystem: Environmental > Aquatic > Marine > Inlet | place: Canada: British...
AAACGTACTCATCGCTCCAAGAAACATACCGACAAGTACCTTCGGATTCATTAGTGTCACATCATAAAAACGCATGAAGTCAGCCATTCTCGCTGCTCGTATCTCAACGAGGTCGTGTGCTGCCTGAAGTGATTTCGTCTCAGGCATTTCCTGTATGACAGAACCGCCTGGAAGCTGTTTGTAGTCGGGAATATCTTTAAGGAGTTGTCGATTATCAACAAGGAGCCATGTTTGGTTTTCAACAGGTGTTGCACCAGCTTTCACGAGCACCTTATCTGACACCTTCACCCAAGACCCGGCCTGTGCAGCACCACTCTCAGTCACCGTGACAGCTGACTCACCCCATCTTTCAAATCCAATCCGGACTTCTTCGACATAAGCCGCTAGCAGCGCTAAGGCAGTCAAGGCCGCTGAACCAATTGCAAAACCTTTACCCGTTGCAGCTGTTGTATTCCCAAGTGCATCGAGGGCATCGGTTCGCTCTCGCACAACCTCTGGCATCTCTGCCATCTGGGCATTACCTCCAGCGTTGTCAGCGATTGGGCCATAGGCATCAGTTGCAAGAGTAATACCTAGCGTAGAAAGCATACCGACGGCTGCGATTCCTACACCATAAAGTCCAAGTGCGAAATCGGCTGGGTCAGCATAACTAAAATTATTTGCAAAGCCGAAAGCAAGCAGCGTAGCCACGCCAGTAACCATCACTGGAGCCCACACCGAAAGCATTCCTTCAGCAACACCACCAATAATAATCGTAGCCGGCCCGGTCAAAGCTTGATCAGCGAGTTCTTTTGTTGGGGCAAACTCATTACTTGTTGAATACTCCGTCCACTTCCCAATAAGCCACCCTGCTACCAGACCTACAATCACGCTCATACCAACACCGATATAAGACCACCCGAGTAACAAGAACGTGAGCACAACAGCGGCTCCGACGATTGCAAGAGTCGAAAGATTAATACCACGCGCCAATGCTGCTAAAAGGGATCTTTGTGACGCATCTTCTTGCGTCTTGACCTGCCAAATCCCCCACACAGATAGACCAATACCTGCCGCAGCAATCATAATTGGCAAGAAGAGTGCTCTAAGCTGCATGTAGTAATCGGCTTCTGTGACACCAGCAAATGCAGCAACGCCCAGTGCCGCTGTAGCAAGAATGCTGCCGCAATAACTTTCATACAAATCAGCCCCCATACCAGCTACGTCACCAACGTTATCACCAACATTATCAGCAATTGTTGCTGGGTTACGAGCATCGTCTTCCGGAATGTCTTGCTCAACTTTACCAACAAGATCAGCACCAACATCTGCCGCTTTGGTAAAGATCCCACCCCCAACACGGGCAAACAGCGCTTGTGAACTCGCTCCCATTCCGAAACACAGCATGGTGACTGTAATTTCTTCAAGTGACAGTGGCGATGAAAACAATGGGACGACCCAGTACAAAATAAAGAACCACACAACAATATCGAGTAAGCCGAGGCCAACCACAGTAAGCCCCATTACAGCACCTGATCGAAATGCCACTTGAAGACCATCATTGAGGCTCTTCTCTGCACCGGCCGCAGTTCGATTACTTGCAAGTGTCGCCGTCTTCATACCGAACCAACCAGCAAGGCCAGAAAACAGACCTCCTGACAAAAACGCAAACGGCACCCAGGCACTTTGCACATTGAGACCGAAAGCCATAAAGAGGAGCACTACAAAAATAACAACAAAAAAACCAGCGACTACTTTGTATTGCTGCCGAAGATATGCATCCGCACCCGTCCGAACATAACCGGCAATTTCAATATTTTTTTCCGAACCACCTGGCTGACTTTCCATCCACTGATAGAACTGCCACGCCTGCCAAAGGGCATACCCTGAGCCAACGATTCCTGCGATCCAGAACAGCCCATAAAGGCTGAAAAATGATACCGATGGAGATACTCTGTTCGCACCAGAAGCTTGGACAAAGGAGGGCGTGAGCAATACCATAGCGGCGACTGCAGAGAAAGTTTTCACGGACGTTCAACTCCGGGGAAGTGTTTGGGTGTAAGTAAATTCTCGTGCGATATCTCACCAAGAAGTAAACTCATGATAAGAACTCTAACTCTTGTAAAAAAAACATGTCAAACTGATTTGATCAGTTGTATCAAATTTTCTCAACAAATCATCACCGCAGCCGGCATAAAGCATGCACTAAACTGACGGCAATCATCCAGAACTGTCGCCTTTTGATCGACCGTCAACCACGGATCGACCGATCGAATAGTACAGAAAGCCACTCGAAAGCATTTCCGAACGATCAAATAGATTTCGCCCATCAAAGATCACATGCCTCGCCATAACGGCCCTCAAGGCTTTAAAATCAGGCCGACGAAAATCCCCCCACTCTGTCACGATTGCAAGTGCGTCCGCATCAGCAGCAGCATCAAGCGGACTTGAGGCATACTCGAGTTTACTACCATATAACTCTCGAACATTGCCCATTGCTTCCGGGTCAAAAACTCGAATCTTCATTTGGGCGGCGAGAAGCGTATCTATGAGCTTGAGCGACGGAGCGTCTCGGACATCGTCCGTGCGAGGCTTGAAGGCAAGGCCCCAAAGAGCAATTCGACGGCCCGCAAGATTACCTTCAAAAAAATCTTCTATTTTCTTTCCCAGAACCTGTTTTTGCTTAACGTTCGCTTCGTGCACAGCCTGCAAAATTTTAAATTCACTCGACCGCTCGCGTGCCATGGCTGCAAGCGCTTGCACATCCTTTGGAAAACAACTTCCTCCATAGCCAACGCCAGGAAACAAAAACGAAAACCCGATGCGTCTATCATGACCGATCCCCCGCCTGACATCATCAACATCGGCTTCCATTCGCTCACAGAGATTAGCCACTTCGTTAATAAAACTTATCTTTGTTGCCAAGAGTGAGTTGGCTACGTATTTTGTCATCTCAGCACTTTCCGGCGTCATCACGAGGAACGGCCTCTCAGTTCGCAGGAATGGCAAATAAAGCCGCCGTATTTTTTCAGCAACTTCAGGAGTACGTACTCCCACAACAACACGATCAGGTCGCTGAAAATCTTCGATTGCTGCCCCCTCCTTTAAGAATTCGGGGTTGCTCGCTACCTGACACACCCGGCCCGTAGCTTGGAGCAGTCGTTGCTCAATGTTAGCGGCAGTACCAACGGGCACCGTGCTTTTTGTGATGACAATAGTTTCTTCACCAAGATCGTGGGCGATTGATTCTACCGCAGCCTGGAGCGCGGACAGATCAGCAGATCCGGTCGCCGTTGGTGGTGTTCCAACCGCAAGGAAAACAATTTCGGCAGCTGCAATCGCTTCGTGCGTGTCACTGGTAAAATGCAACCGTCCGACTTTTGTGTTGCGTTCCACAAGCTCTTCAAGGCCTGGCTCATAAAACGGAACGCTACCATTCCTGAGAATAGCAACTTTTTTTTCATCAACATCCAGACACGTGACATCATTGCCGCTGTCAGCTAGGCATGTACCAGTTACGAGCCCAACATACCCGGTACCGACTATTGTTATTTTCACTTTGAGTTATCCCAACTTCAGGGGCAAACCAACTCTAGGGGCAGGCTGGCTTCAAGACCAGACTATGCGTTCTCTGCGCCGCCCTCCGTCGCATCTTCTGCGCTGCCCTCTGGCGTGTTCTTAGCATCACCCTCTGGTGCGATCTCTGTCTCCGGTGCGATCTCTGTCTCCGGTGCACTCTCTGTCTCTGGTGCACTCTCTGTGCTGCCTTCTGGTGCTTCCTCTTGCTCACTCAGAGGCACCGGAACAACTGCTGCAAGTGAATCACTATCATCCAGCCGCATGATCCGCACTCCCTGCGTATTTCTGCCAATAGATTTGATCTCTCCGACATTCACCCGTTGTAGTTTTCCCCGGGCAGTCATCATGAGCACTTGCTCGTCATCCTGTACCGAAACAACTGACACAACCTGGCCATTACGGGCTGTTGTCTTAATGTCGCGCACGCCTTTCCCACCACGACGCTGCGTCCTGTACCGCATGCCACTCGACTCTGATTCAGACTCTTCTGGAGCGGGGGACGCCGAAGCTTCTTCCTCAACAAGTGGCGTACCTGCACCAAAAGGCGTCCTTTTGCCATACCCTTTTTCACACACGGTAAGAAGCGTTGCAGACGGATCAGCGACAACTATCCCAACAAGACTGTCACCTTTCCCAAGCTTAATACCCCGTACACCACTCGTGTCACGACCCATCGGACGAGCATCCGATTCTGGAAACCGAATTGCCATGCCGGAAGCCGTTGCCAACACAAGCTCATCACCTGGCTTTGTAACAACAGCACCAACAAGCTCATCACCCTCTTTTAATTTTACTGCAATGAGGCCCTTCGTTCGCCGTCGACGATATTGCTCAAGAGGCGTCTTCTTCACTGTACCACTTCGAGCCGCAAGCAATAGGCATTGGTCCGGATCATCGAAACCAGAAACTGCTCGGCACTCTGCAACTCGCTCACCCTCTTCGAACTCCAATAAATTGACAAGATTCCTACCTTTTGAATCACGTGCAAGCTCAGGCAATTCAAAGACACGCATTGAGAAGACCTTACCTCGTGTGGTGAACACCAGCAGCCAATCGTGTGTACTCGCTACGAAAAAATGCTCGACCGGGTCTGACTCATCGACCCGAGCGCCCGTGAGGCCTTTGCCACCTCTTCGTTGTGCTCGGTATGTATCTGCTGCAGTTCGCTTCACATAGCCGGACCGGGTGATTGTGACAACCATCGTTGATTCCGTGATCAACTCTGCCATGTCACGAATGTCAGCAACTTCACCGCTTATCTCTGTCCTTCGAGGCTCTGCATACTTTGAATCAATCGCAAGGAGGTCTGCCCGAATTAACTCACGAATATTTGCCTCATCCGACAAAATCCGAAGGAACTCACGAATCTTGCTCAGCAGTTCACTATGTTCGCCTCCGAGCTTCTCTTGCTCGAGGTTTACGAGCTGTCCTAGGGTGAGACGCAGCACCGCATCTGCTTGGACTGGAGACAAACCGTACGTGTCAGACTTGCCCCGCTCATCTTGGAGAAGTTCAAACCCTTCGTCACCAAGAGCTCGTTGGAGCAACGACGCTGGCGCCTCGATCTGCATCAACCCTTGCTTCGCTTCCGCCTGCGAAGAAGAATTACGAACTATCTTGATTACTTCATCAATATTCGCCAGGGCGACCAGAAGACCTTCGAGCGTATGCTTTCGGTTTCGTGCACGAGCGAGAAGATGTTGCGTTCTTCGACGAATCACCGAAGTGCGATGACGCAAAAACTCTTCAAGCATATTTTTAAACGAAAGCATCCGTGGCTTGCCGTCAACAAGTGCGAGAAAGATGAGTGAAAAAGTTGTTTGAAGTGGCGAATACTGATAGAGCTGATTCAAGACAACGTCCGGGTCAGCATCCCGCTTCAACTCCAAAATCAGTCGTACCGGCTCTTTGAGATCACTTTCATTACGAATCCCAGAAATACCTTTAATTCGATCATCACTCACTTGATCAGCAATCTTCTCCTCAATTGCATCACGGGTTTGCTGATACGGTATTTCGGTAATAACAATCCGATTACGATTTTTGCCAAATTCTTCAACGTGAGCCCGAGCCCGAAGCGTAATTGTGCTTCTTCCAGTGAGATACCCTCGTAATAAAGCCTCTCTGCCCATTACGATTCCACCAGTCGGGAAGTCCGGACCAGGAACAATCTCAAGCAGTTCTGCCATTGATGTCTCTGGATTATCTATCAGCTGCACAAGTCCACGACAGACTTCACCAAGATTATGTGGAGGAATACTTGTTGCCATACCGACAGCAATGCCACCTGCACCATTTACGACCAAGTTGGGAAAGCGACTTGGCAGCACGACAGGCTCTGTATTTCGCTCATCATAAGTCGGAACAAAGTCGACCGTGTCGAGATTGATATCGTCGAGCATCTGGGATGCAATTGCTGACAATCGAGCTTCGGTATACCGCATAGCTGCAGCAGGCAATCCGGCGATTGATCCAAAGTTTCCCTGCTTGTCAACGAGCACGTGCCGCATGTTCCATTCTTGCGCCATGCGGACAAGCGTTGGATAGATCACGCTTTCGCCGTGAGGATGATAGTTACCACTCGTGTCGCCAGATATCTTCGCACATTTTACCCGAGAAGAACCTGGGGACAGATTCAGATCATTCATAGCAACCAGGATCCGTCGCTGTGAAGGCTTCAAGCCATCACGAACGTCAGGGAGTGCCCGACTTACAATAACGCTCATAGCGTAGGTCAGGTAACTCTCTTTAAGTTCTTGCTCAATTGGCAAATCAATGAGTCGGGTACCATCCTGAGATTGGTTGGTAGCTATCTCTTTCGATTGACCGTCATTCGTCGGTCCACTGCCATCATTCGCTGATGGCTGCTTATTTGAAGCATCATCAGCAGGGGTGTTTTCATCAGCCAAGGGGTGCGTTCTCCCGGGAATGGACCGCTTCAAAGGGCGGTGACTTGATCTTGAACATACCCGCCCCAAGCAGGCGGTCAACCGGGCTTAATATACCTAAAAAAACGTGACTTTGTACGGCTTGACCGGCATCGCTCCTGCTTCTACCCTCCTGCTCCGTTCCTTTCATCCACTTTGGGCGACGCTGGTGATATTCAGAAGCCCCTTTATTGCAATCCTGATCATCATAATTTCGGCAGTTACCACACTTTTGCCGGGGCTGGGTACGGCACCACTTTGGGATGAGGACGAGCCCAAAAACGCTGCCTGTACATTAGCAATGCTGGATTCAGGCGATTGGATTGTGCCCACTTACAACGGCTCGCTTCGTGTAGAAAAGCCTCCATTGGTCAATTGGGTACAAATCGTAGGCATTTCACTTTTTGGTCGTAATGAATTTGGTGTCCGCATAGGGTCAGCCTGCTTAACAATCGGCACGTGCTTGCTTACCTGGTGGATTGGGCGCCTTCTCGCAGGACCGTTTGCCGGCCTTCTGTCTGGCCTTGTCATGTCAACATGTATCTGGACAGCAGTAGGTGGGCGAGCCGCAACCCCTGATGCATCACTCGTATTCTGTACCACCATGGCTGGAGCAATTTATGTCCACGCTATTCAACGGAGCTCTGTTCTTCAAATAACTCGTATGCACGCTATCGGCATCGGGCTGGCGTGTGGGTTTGCTATCCTTGCAAAAGGTCCCGTTGGCATTGTTTTACCAATGATGGCATTTGCGCTGACCGCAGGTGTGTTGCACAGCAAATCTATCTTCACAAGCTACAAATTCTGGATTTGCAGTGTTGCAACCTCTCTCCGTCCTCTCACAATTCTTGCGGTAGCTACAGCCGTTGCATTACCGTGGTATGTATTGGTTGGATTGCGCACGAATGGCGAGTGGATTCGAGACTTCTTACTCGTTCATAATGCCGGAAGATTTATGGCTCCCATGGAGGGGCATTCTGGATCGTTTCTATATTATCCAATGATACTTGCCATTGGTTTATTCCCTTGGTCAATTATTCTACTTGCCGTTCCCGCTCATGCTGTTTTTCTCTGGCGAACAAATCGTCTAACAAGTTCTCACTTTCGTGCTGTTACTTTTTCTGGGTCCTGGGCTCTTACCTGGATTGGAACTTTTGCGATCGCAGGAACGAAACTTCCTGGCTATATCTGGCCTGCATACCCGGCTATATCAGTCATTACCGCTCTTTATATAGCTGACTGGCTCCGCGGACGTACCGGCTGGGAAAAATTGATTTTCCGGAGCATGACCTCCGAAAAAGCCGCTGATTTGGTGATGAATATCGGCTGGCTCGCACTTGCCGCCGTTGGTATCTGTCTAACAACAAGTATTCCTCTTGTCCTACAAAAAATTGCGCCCGGAAATGAATGGCTAGGACTGCTTGGGCTACTTCCAATCATTGCCGCTGCTGCTGCTTTCTTGCTCCAGCGTCGAGGGCACGCCGGGCTGGCTATAGGTGCTCTCACAACTTTTTCAATTCTCTTCGTAGCGACTCTCGGTGGTCTTGTATCAGTAAGACTTGCTCGCCATCAAGGTACTTCTACTCTCCTAGCCACCTTATCGCCGTCGGCACGTGAAGGAAACTGGGCGAGCATCAAGACACCTCGACCAAGCCTGGTCTTCTATACGCAAAAAAACGTTGACAAACTTGAAAGTATCAGCGCGAGCATTGAGCATCTTCGTACGAATCCTTCAGCAAAACTCGTAGTCGAAGCCGATGAACTGCCCGCTATCCTGCCCCACATTCCCGCTGGATTTGGAATACTTTGCGAAAAACCGGGATCCATTGATATGGGACTCGCAATCATTGGACGAATCGACACTGAAAATACGCATTCACTCGCTCAAAGTCCGCCTTCTTACTAATTAGACTACTGCCCTGCTTGGAGTCATGTTCATGAACCGGTTCAATTCTTTTATAACACGCCACTCCCAGATCTTTGTTTCTGTCGTAGCAATCGTTGTACTTGCCTCTGGGTTCATTGGGATACCTTTCTGGGATGAAGATGAACCACGATTCGCTGCAATCGCTCAGACCATGGTTGAGACTGGCAATTGGACAGTTCCAATATTCAATGGTGATCTCGCAGTTGACAAGCCAGTGCTGATGCATTGGTGCATGGCAGCATGCTTTTCAATATTCGGGACAAATGAACTCGCTGCTCGTCTTCCAGCCGCCATTGCAGCACTGTTGACATCTCTTGCTCTTCTTCGGTTCGGGACACGCTGCTTTAACTCCTCAACAGGCATTGTCGCAGCATTTGCCTACCTCGGCTGCTTACTCGTCGCAATTGAATCTCACGCAGCGACGCCAGACTCTATTCTTGCGGCCCTTGCTACGTGGGCGACTCTTCTGCTAGTCGAGCCATTCCTCACAGACCGACAAAAACGAGACCAACAGAAATTTGATGAAAATAGAGAGTCCGCAGCTCACTTGATTGCCAAATCTTCTGTCGGTACGTGGCACGCTGTCCTTGCAGGTGGATTACTCGGCCTCGGAGTCCTCTGCAAGGGACCAATTGGCTACATTGGGCCACTCGTGGTAGTTCTCAGTTGGGTCTGGCTTGCAAAATGTTTGACTGCTGAGAAAGAACAGAAAAGCGATAAAGACCTCAAAGAGCAATTGCTTGCAACAGTCCAGCAGGTACTACAAAACGGAATTCCAGCTGCTTTCCGCACCCTACAGCAGACTCGTTTCCTCGTCGTTACCGCGGCAGCAATACTTATTGCTGCACCCTGGTATATAAGTGTCGGCATCCAGACCGATTGGGAGTGGACGAAGGGATTCTTTTTTGTTCATAACGTTGGTCGATTTGTTGCTCCTATGGAAAAGCATTCGGGCGGTTTCCTGTTTCATCCACTCACAATGCTTATTGGCTTTTATCCGTGGAGTTGCTTTCTACCTCTCGCTCTCTTTACTGCACTCCGTCGACTCTGGAAGGCTTGGCGTAGTGGAACAAAAGCACCGACAGAAAATTCACATGCGCTTGCATTGAGCCTGATTCTTCTCTGGATGAGTGTGTGGATAGGTGGATTCTCCATCGCAGCTACCAAACTTCCGAATTATATAATGCCAGCCTACCCTGCGGCGTCTCTCCTTGTTGCTGCACTTGCCCTTGAAGCTGTCAAACGAAAAACATGGCTTTACCCAAGATGGATGAGTATCGGTGTTGCAGGAATCGCTTTCGGAGGAATCGCAACGAGTGCAACGATTTTGGTTGCCTCATTTTACGGATTAACAGGAAGTGAACCTGCCGCAGTTATCGGACTCATTCCCCTAGCTGGTGCTGTGTGGCTCGTGTGGGGTTCACGAGGACGGCCAGCATATGCTGTAAGCACAATGGTTGTTCTCGGGCTTCTCTATTCCGCCCTGGCCATTGGTCCCACGGCAGCATGGATTAGTCGTGCCAACACGCTTCCAGGCTTAATTCGGCAGGCTCATGCACACGCTGGGGGACGTGCACGAATAGGTGCCTATTCTCAGATCACACCCAATCTTGTGTATTACGCCAAGGGCATTGTTCAACGCTGGCCTACTGATACTGCGACACAAGCTGTTGCCTTTTTATCGACGGGAGCTGATGCCGTAATCGTGATTCCAGAAGACCAATTTGACGAATTATCTTCTTTGCTACCAGAAACAACCGAGGTCATCGGCCGTGCTCGACCATTATTTAAAAATCAAGACTTTCTTTTAGTCGGCAACTCACAAGAAGCCGTATCAACACCTGCAAAACGAACTGCCTCAGTTCGGAGTATGACAAAATGAGTGACCCGGAATGCCGAGACTCGGCAACCTATGCCCAATCCACTGAGCGTCCGTCACCTGGCCTCCTGTCGATTGTAATCCCTTGCTACAACGAAGAGGCTGTGATTGAAGCGACTCACGCCAGAATCTGTAGCATTGCACCAAGACTCGGTATGGAAATGGAGATTATTTACATCGATGACGGAAGTAAAGATAATACTCTTGAGAAGCTAAAACACCTTGCAAGCGGTGACGCACGCATTGTCGTACTCGAATTATCTCGAAACTTTGGGCAGCAAGCCGCCATGTCCGCGGGCCTCGAAACAGCACAAGGAGATGCCGTAGTTATAATTGATGCCGATCTCCAAGATCCACCAGAAGTCATTCTTGAGATGATCGCCAAGTGGCGAACTGGCATTGATGTTGCTTACGGACGACGAAAGTCACGTGACGGCGAGAGTGTCTTTAAACTTGTTTCCGCTAGCATTTTCTACAGATTTTTTGCTGCAATGATGCCATATTCGGTGCCTGTTGATACAGGTGATTTCAAGTTGTGCGATCGGGCCGTAGTCGACACAGTCTGCGGACTTCCTGAAAAACGTCGCTATCTCCGAAGCCTCGTTCCCTGGGCAGGATTCCACCATGCACCAGTGGACTATGACCGAGATGCACGAACGGCCGGGGAAACGAAATACTCCGTTTTCAACCTGCTTTCTCTAGCGGCAGATGCTTTGCTTCTGTCTTCTGACAAGCCTGTACGAATCATTTGGTTGTTAGCGATTCTATTCGCTTTCATAGGTGCATCTGGACTAGCCGTTAGCCTGACCTCTTCGACACAAACACAAACTGGGGTTTCTGCAATTATTGCTGTTGTTGGGCTGTTCTCAGCAGCACAAACAACCGGAATTGCAATCATTGGCGAGTATGTTGTGCGATGCTACAGAGAAGCACAAGGCCGACCACCATTTATTATTCGAAGAAAGATTAACTGAAAAATTCGTCAAACAAGAATACTGTGTAACAGGAAAAAAACGGGTTAGTAAACCTTTAGACGATGCTCTTACTTTCCCTACCTCCATACACTACGTTTCCTCTGCGGGCTCAGAGTGCTGCTTTAATTGCGTCTGTTAACACTGCGTCTTGTGGCGACACACCAGATTTGAATCGGCCGATCACTTCACCGTTGCGATTGATCAGAAACTTCTCGAAATTCCAACCCACTTCACCCGACGGGCTGGACGTCTCTGTAAGTGTTTTGTAGATCGGTGATTTATCGGAACCCTTGACTGTTATTTTTGAAAACATGTCAAATGTAACACCATAATTCTTTGAGCAAAAAGATGCTATTTCACTATCACTCCCAGGCTCCTGGGCACCGAAATCATTTGCTGGAAAACCCAGAATAACAAAGCCTTTGTCTTTAAAAGTATCATAAAGTTTTTGCAAGCCTGCATATTGGGAGGTGTAACCGCACTGACTTGCCACGTTAACAATCAGTACAACCTTACCGTCGTACTCGCTCAAGTCTTTATTCGTACCATCAATTTTCTTCATCGAGCCGATTAATGGAGATGCAGCATTTCCCATCGAAGACATGGCAACCATTCCTATTACCAGCAGCAAACCTAATGCAAATCTTATTAGGGACACGGAAATCATGTTCACTCCTTACAGGATCATTGTTTTTCTATTACGCAAGCTGTGCACAGCGGGAACTCTAACGACGTACTTCATTCCACAACGAACACCACTGACTATTATCATAGCGAATGCTTCAGTTCTGGCACCTCTTAAAACAAGTTTATGAGGCGGGCCCAGCCTGCACAACCGCCACACCAGCTTCATTCGCATAAGGCACAAAATTCTGGCGAAACTTTTCCGATAGAGTGCGTGCGGCATCTTCCCAGGCGGTCGCGTCAGACCATGCATTTCGAGGTACGAGTATTCGGTCTGAAACACCTGGCACCCGACAAACTGCTTCAAGCCCAAAAACTGAATCACGTTCGGTCGGCATATCATGTAGCGATTCCGCGTGAATGGCATCAATAATGCAACGCGTACTTGCCAAATCAATCCGTTTCCCCAAACCGATCCCACCTCCAGTCCAACCGGTATTTACTAGCCAAGCCTGTGCTCTGTGTAGTTGAATTTTCTCTGACAACAAACGTGCATAGACTACCGGGTGGCGAACAAGAAAAGCCGCGCTGTAGCATGGAGAGAAGGCCAATTGCGGTTGGAGCACACCCATTTCTGTTCCGGCTACCCGGGCCGTGTATCCTGATAGGAATTGATACATCGCTTGTTCAGGCGTAAGACGACTTATTGGCGGCAACACTCCAGAAGCATCACAAGTCAAAAATATTATATTGCTTGGATGACCTGCGAGAGATGGCAGTTGAGTATTCTCAATATACTCAAGCGGGTACGCTGCTCTGGTATTTTCTGTTATCGCATTTGAATCATAATCTACCTCCCGAGTTACTTCATCATAAACAACATTTTCTAAAACCGTACCAAAACGAATTGCTTGATAAATCTCGGGCTCTTTATTCATCGCAAGCCCAATACACTTTGCATAACACCCCCCCTCAACATTAAAGACTCCGTCGTCACTCCAACCATGCTCATCATCACCAAGGAGCCGTCGACTTGGGTCAGCCGATAACGTGGTTTTACCAGTTCCAGATAATCCAAAAAAAAGTGATACATCTTTCGATGCTCCCTCATTCGCCGCACAATGCATGGAGAGCACCCCTTTGGGTGGCAACAACCAGTGCATGAGTGTGAACACTCCTTTTTTCATTTCACCGGCATACTCAGTACCGAGAATAACTTGCTCTTTCCGCTCAAGTGAAATATCCACACTAGTACGACTCGTCATCTGCACTGTAAGTGAATTTGCGGGAAATTGACCTGCGTTATAAATAACACAGTCTGGAGTGCCGAAGTTCTCCAACTCCTCATGCGTTGGACGAATCAGCATGTTGTGCATAAAGAGAGCATGGTACGCGCGGGCGCAAATCACACGAACTTTAATGCGGTGAATAGGATCCCAGCCGGCAAACCCATCAAATACATAAATCTGATCTCGTGTGTTGAGATAATCTATTGCTCGCTGGCGATTAAGAAGAAAAGTATGTTCATCAATAGGATGATTTGTACTACCCCACCAAACGTCTTTCTCTGATTCTCTATGACGAACAACGTGCTTATCCTTGGGACTTCTGCCGGTTTTAGCACCTGACCGTATCGCTATTGCACCGCTTGAAACAACACCTGCCCGCTCCCGCGTAAGTGCATCCTCATACAGCCTCGCTGGCGATGCATTTCGCACCACCACCGGTACGGTTATTTCTTGAGGACTTAAATCAACATAACTTGGCACGCTTCACTCCAGCAACATTTTTGTTTAGGGGAACTAACAAGCTGGCATCTTCCCAAGACCAAACCAGCAAACATACCTATCTACATAATGCCAGATGCTAGCACGCAAGCAGTCAAAAGAAGGCCGCACCCAACAATTAGCATTACCATCCCAACCGGGCTCGGCTGCACACGTAAACGACGACACATCCTTCTCAAACGTCGGCTCAAATCAACCCACGCTTCACCAGCTTCACATGACTGAAGGACCACTATACTCACGGTTCGGAAGGAGCCATTTCCCTCCACATATGCTTGAAGGCCAAGAGTCGGTAAAGCAACACTCTCGCCCGCCCATCGAACTACTGGATCAACTGCAGCTGCATTCTGTGCTACCAGAGGTCGAATTTGCTCGACTGTTGCGTTGTAAATAAGCAGACGGGGCCTGGCGAAGAGAATGCACACTGCGACGACTAAAGCGTACAAAAGAAGAAGAATAACTTCTCCCCATGGTGACCCGCCTAATAACGGCTGAATTGCCGCGAGTGGACCTACCGCTACGAGCCCCGAAAGTGCCACGCCAAGGAACACGCTATCCCATGCCGCAGATATGACAAGCGGCCGGTGACGAAGCTGAAGTCCACCCATGATGCAGCAGTAAAGCCCCAAGGGTACGAGCGCTATCCAAAACGGAAGGCTATCAAGCCAGAAACTCATGACTCGTCCTCGCTCGAAGCGGGAAATTGTATTTCAGATTACTGAAGAAAAGCTAGTGTAGACATTACAACCAACCAGCCAGCCTCAACAACTATCATAACCACCAAGCAGACATAATCACGCTTCCACAGCAGCACCAATTTTTGCTCCTCAATCAAAGTGATTCCGGCAAGGCGAAGACAATGTCTTTCATAAATGCATCTTCAAAACTATACACATCATGAAAATCATCACGACTATCGTCACTTGTCTTTCTCATTTGGCCGATATCTATCATGTTAAAAACAATTTCACCGAAGTCTGCTGTAACACATATGCCCCATGATCCCAATACTTTAGTAGCGAGGTATCCATACTGTTGCTGAGCATATTGTCGGGCTGCCTCACACAACTCCTGACCACTTACATGCTTTTCACTTTTCTTTTTTCCTCGACTTAGCTGCACATCATTATTTTTTTCTTGGTCGCCCATGCCGAGAGATTCTTGAGCAAAAGAAAGGGCTTCAAGAATAAATAAGTATGCGTCCAACGAATATCTTTGGTCTCGTTGGAGCAGGTCTGCCAAGGGATGGTTAGGATCGACAAGAGGCATGCGTTTCTCACAAAATAGTGGTCAGAAATAACATACCACATACACCGGCAAATATCGCAAAAGCTGTTCTTAATAAATCAGCTGCCGGGAGCCTGCTCTTCAATAAATGTGTATCCCAACGGAGTCAGTGGCCTCGAAAAATCACGGATCAGGTCGAGACCACGATCGATCAGGCTTGTTCGAGGGTCAAACTGGTATACATCTCGATCTTGGCCACCTGGTTTAAATATCTGAATAGCAAACGGCATCAGGTCTGTTGCCCGAAGAATGAGCTCCACTTTTGAAAAGTTTGCAGCGTCTACTTGGAATTTAGGCAATGCTTCAAGCCATATTTGATCAGTCACTGTTGCTGGTGTAATAATTCGCATCGAGTACCGTTTTTTCAGAGTATCTGCCTTGGCTCCAAAAACAAACGGAAGAGGGCCTTCACTAATCGCTCGGCCTCGCATCTCAGGTGGCAATTTTGTTTCTCTAAGTTGCCGCTCACTATGCCGAAACTCATAAATGCTTGTGCCATTGCAAACCCAGTGTTCACCAGAATTTGAGGGCCTTGCATCGTATATTCTTTTTTCAGGATTCCATTGTTTAGATGACTTGACATGAAAAAGCCCTTTATCAGGAGCAGCGTATTTAATTTCTCCTGAACTTTCAGAAAAGGCTAATCGCTCACCCGAAGTATCCGCAGGGCTCCAGGCGTTGTACTGCCATTTATAAAAAGTACACGACCATGTTGTCACCTTTGCATTCCGTGCTTCCCACGCAATCAACAATTTCTCAAGTGCCGCTTGTTGCTCAGGACTGAGCGTCGAACCCGTAGACTGTGGAGCACCTTGCTGACAGAAGCCTTCAGGACAACCGAGGCCCAAAAAAACAACCACGAGCATCCAGCGATACAACGTGCCAGACAACACCCTGCTTGGAAAATCAACTCGTCTCACGGAATGACCGTTGCAATCTAAAGGCACATCAATCTCCTCACTTATTTCCCGGACTTTAGCAGCCTGACA
>Ga0233432_10002826_pt1 | contig 15951 bp, 16 predicted proteins | sample SI_122_August201_6_FD_179870 | JGI IMG/M metagenome (GOLD analysis project Ga0233432, IMG submission 179870) | Seawater microbial communities from Saanich Inlet, British Columbia, Canada - SI_122_August2016_10_MG | ecosystem: Environmental > Aquatic > Marine > Inlet | place: Canada: British...
TAATACCATTTAAGTTATTTAGAATTTCTTTTTCTTCTAGTAAGGATCTAGATTTATCTTTAAGGGATGGGTCTCCTACTTTACTGGTTCCTCCTCCGACCAAGACAATAGGGTTGTGGCCAAAATCTTGAAGGTGTTTTAAGAGCATAATTTGTATTAATGAACCGATATGAAGGCTTGGAGCCGTACAATCAAACCCTATATATGCTGAAACTCCTTTATTCATAAAGGATTTATCTAAACTTTCAGCGTCGCTTATTTGATTTAAAAAGCCTCTTTCATTAATAAAATTTAAAAATTCTGATTTATATTTATACATTTATTTTATTCAACTTTTTTAATCAATACTGAAATCTGAACTAACTAAACGTGTATCTAAATAATTATTTACTTTATTTACTAAAAGATCACCTTCTTTTTCAAAAAAATGATTAGCCTTCGGAATACTATTGTATTCAATTTCTATATTTTTTTGCGCCTGGAGTTTTTCAACAAGTCTTTCGACATCCTCTGCCGGCACCACCTTGTCTTCTTGGCCATGAATAATTATACCCGAAGATGGGCATGGAGCTAAAAAATTAAAGTCATACATGTTTGCAGGAGGTGCAATTGATACGAATCCTTCAATTTCTGGTCTTCTCATTAAGAGCTGCATTGCGATCCATGCACCAAAAGAATACCCCGCAACCCAACAGCCTCTTGAGTCAGGGACTTGGGATTGAAGCCAATCAAGTGATGCAGCAGCATCCGACAATTCACCAATACCTTGATCAAAAGTTCCTTGGCTTTTTCCAACAGATCTAAAGTTAAACCTTAAAACTGAAAACCCTCTTTTTAAAAACGTTTGGTAAAGATTATATATAATTGGATTATTCATATTACCCCCAAACTGAGGCAATGGATGTAATATTAAAGCAACAGGAGATCTTCTTCCTTCAACTGTATTAATTCTTCCTTCTAGTCGACCGTCTGGCCCACTATATATAACTTCTGGCATTTTTAAATCCTTACTATAATGATAGTATTAACAACCTAACAAATTAAACGATTTTCTGTATTTCTTGACAAAATTACTCGGAAAATATATTTAACTCTCAATAACTCTTATTGTCTTCTATCACATTGATATGATTGATGCATAAGAATTTAATAAAAATTTATATTTAGGTTAAATTATGAAGTTAACTACAAAAGGAAGATATGCAGTTTTAGCTCTAACCGAGCTTGCATTAGCTAAGGAGAATTCCCTTGTTAAAATAACAGAAATTGCTGTTAGGCAAAATATCTCCTCAACATATTTGGAACAAATATTACTTTTGCTAAAAAATTCCGACTTAATCATTGGTGTTCGAGGCCCCAATGGTGGCTATAAACTATCCACATCACCAGAAAATATAATGATATCAGATATTGTTAATATTGTAGAAGGTAGGATGGAGGCCAAAGGATGCGTTTCTAAGTCAGGATCGTGCACGGGAGTATCTGGAAGATGCCTGACTCATGATTTATGGGATGAATTAAGTAGGCATATTGAGCTATTTCTTGGACAAATTTCTCTAAAAGATATTATTGCTGGAAATGTTTTAGGAAGGTCCTCTCCCCCTAAAGTTTTGGAGTTAAAGTAGTTTATGAAAGACTCTAGAATATATTTTGATTATAACGCATCATCCCTTATCAGGCCTGAATCGGTTGATTCAGTAAATAAAGTTCTTAGATCATACGGGAATCCATCTTCTGTTCATAAAGAGGGCCGCTCTATGCGCACACTTATTGAAGATTCGAGAGAAAAAATATCAAATTCTTTATCTACTTCCAGTGATAATATTATCTTCACAAGCGGAGGTACTGAAGCAATAGATATAGCTTTAAATCAAAACCCTGGTAGGATAATTATTAATTCAACGGAGCATATTGCTGTATTTGAATCGGCAAAATTATTAAATTGTAACGTAGATATTCTTGATGTAGATAAAAATGGTTTAATAAGGGTTGATTTATTAGAGTCTCTGTTAAAAAAAGGACCCGCACTTGTTTGTGTAATGTATGCAAATAACGAAACAGGTGTTATTCAACCAATTGAAGAAATTTCTAAAATTGTTAAATCTTATAACGGAATTTTGTTTTGTGATGCGGTACAGGCTTTTGGAAAAGTTGATATTTCGTTTGATCAACTAGGGATCGACTTAATGGCAATTTCTGCTCATAAAATAGGTGGATTTTCAGGATCAGGTGCCTTGGTTCTAAATAATAAAATTAGTGATTTAATTCCTAAAGTCTCTGGTGGAGGTCAAGAATTTGGGCTTAGAGGAGGAACAGAGAATCTTCTTGGTATTATTTCATTTGGAGAATGCGCATCGGTTATAAAAGATATGGCTGATGAAAGAAATAGAATTAAAGAGTTAATAAAATTATTAGAGGACAATTTGTCCTCTTTAGGGGCTAACATTTTTGGTTATAATGTGGAACGATTACCTAACACTTCTCTCTTTTCATTTGAAGATTTTAAGGCTGAGTCATTGTTAATGAGGTTAGATTTAGCTGGGTTTTCAGTAAGTTCTGGTTCAGCTTGCAGCTCAGGAAAAGTGAAAGTAAGTCACGTTTTAAAAGCTATGAATATAAGTGAAAGTATGCAAAAAGGTGCGATAAGAGTAAGTCTTGGATGGGGATCAAGCAAAGAACAAGTTGAAAGTTTTATAAGTTTTTTTGAAAATATTTTTAATAAAAAAGTCAAGGAGTAATCTGTGTCAGATAACCAAGAGAAACTATCAGAAAATGATTTTAAGGACCCTTATGAGTTTGGATTTGAGACTGATATAGAATCTGATTTTGCACCAAAGGGTCTTAATGAAGACGTTATAAGGTTTATTTCAAATAAAAAAAATGAACCTAGCTGGTTACTTGACTGGAGATTAGACGCTTACAAGAGATGGTTAACTATGACTGAACCTGATTGGTCTAGTGTTAGATATCCATCAATTGATTATCAGGACTCTTATTACTATTCAGCACCCAAAGATTCAGAAAAGTTGGAAAGTCTGGACGATGTTGATCCTAAGCTCTTGGAAACTTATAATAAACTTGGAATTCCATTAAAAGAACAGGAATGGTTAGCTGGAGTTGCTGTTGATGCTGTTTTTGATAGTGTGTCGGTTGGAACAACATTTAAAGAAAGATTAAAAGAAGATGGAGTAATTTTTTGTTCTTTTTCAGAAGCCGTAAAAGATTATCCAGAACTAATAAAAAAGTACCTTGGTTCAGTTGTACCTACAACAGATAATTACTTTTCAACATTAAATTCAGCTGTTTTTTCAGATGGTAGTTTTGTATATATTCCTCCAGGCGTTAGATGCCCTATGGAATTATCAACTTATTTTAGAATCAATGCGGCTGGAACTGGACAATTTGAGAGAACATTAGTGATAGCAGATAAAGACTCTTATGTTAGCTATTTAGAAGGATGTACTGCCCCAATGAGAGATGAGCATCAACTTCATGCTGCCGTTGTTGAGCTAGTTGCTCTTGAGGGTGCTGAAATTAAGTATTCAACTGTTCAAAACTGGTATCCTGGCGATGAAAATGGAAAAGGTGGCGTCTATAACTTTGTAACTAAAAGAGGTGATTGTAGGGGTGATAATTCAAAAATATCATGGACTCAAGTAGAAACAGGTTCAGCAATTACATGGAAATATCCTAGTTGTATTTTAAGAGGTAATAATTCTTCCGGCGAATTTTACTCTATTGCTGTCTCAAATAATTATCAACAAGTTGATAGTGGAACTAAAATGATTCACCTAGGAAATAATACATCCAGTAGAATTATTTCCAAAGGTATTTCAACTGGTAATTCGTCTAATACATACAGAGGTCTTGTCTCTGTTCACCCTAAGTCAAAAAATAGTCGTAATTTTACTCAGTGTGACTCCCTTCTTTTAACTGATAGTTGTTCAGCAAATACTATTCCTTATATAGAATCAAAAAACTATGAATCAATTATTGAACACGAAGCTACATCATCTAAAATATCAGAGGAACAACTTTTTTATTGTCAGCAAAGGGGCCTGGATGAAGAAGAGGCTGTATCTCTAATAGTCAATGGTTTTTGTAAGGATGTTTTACAAAAATTACCTATGGAGTTTGCAGTAGAGGCTCAAAAGCTTCTTAGCGTTAGTTTAGAAGGAAGTGTAGGATAATGAATAATTTTCTTAAGATTCAAAATCTTTCGGTTAAGGTTGAAAATAAAAAAATAATAAATGACCTTAATTTAGATATCAAGAAGGGAGAGGTTCATGCGATTATGGGTCCAAATGGTTCAGGAAAATCAACCCTTTCAAATGTTCTAGCTGGCAAGAGTGGGTATACAATAATTGAAGGTTCAGTCGATTTTTGTGGGGAGGATTTAATCTCCCTTGAACCAAATGAAAGAGCAAATAAAGGTATATTTTTAGCATTTCAATACCCTGTTGAAATACCAGGTGTTACGAATATTAATTTTATTAAAACAGCCTTAGATAGCAACAGAAAGTTTAGAGGTTTAGATCCTATAAAACCAGGTGATTTTTTAAAGCTAGTAAAAGAAAAATCAGAGATATTAGGAATTCCAGAGGATAGGCTTAAAAGACAACTAAATGTTGGTTTTTCTGGTGGAGAAAAAAAGAGAAATGAAGCCCTTCAACTTATGGTATTAAATCCATTATTGGCAATACTTGATGAAACAGACTCAGGCCTTGATGTTGATGCTTTTAAAATTGTTGCTGATACAATCAATTCAACAAGAAGCAATGATAATAGCCTACTTGTGATTACTCACTACCAAAGACTTCTTGAGAGGATTAAACCAGATATAGTTCATATTTTTATTGATGGATCTATTGTCGAGTCTGGAGGGCCAGAATTAGCCGCTGAAATCGAAAATAATGGTTTTGAAAGGTTTGCTAATGCTTAATAATCTAGTTTTAGAAAATTTTGATCAATCTTTTTTAAAGTCACCCTCTTTGATTGATGAGAGAAAAAAAGCATTCTCTAATTTAAAAAAAATAGGAATGCCAAATAAGAAAGTTGAAAATTGGAAATACACGGATCTAGATAATCTTACTAAATCTATAGAATTTAAACCAGGAATAATTAATTTAGAGCTATCAAATCAAGAGTCTAAGGGTATTAATGTTAGGGAGTTTGATTATTTTATAAAGAACAAAGCTCAGTACCTTAACCCAATTAAAATTCTTGAGAATGAGGGCGTTGTCTACTTAAATATTTCCTATTCAAATGAAGCCAAGGTAATAGAGATAAAGGAAATACAATCTCAACCCCTAATTATAAATATTATTAGCGAAGGACCTGGGTTTTCATTACCTCGTTTAAAAATCGATGTTTTTCCTGAAATTGAAGCTGAGATTCATCTTATTTATCTTGGCGGTGAGGGTTTTATAAATCAGTTAACTGAAGTCAATCTTCAAAAAAATTCTAAAATTAAGTTATTTCGGGTCAATAAGTCATCAGCTGTTCACTCTGAAACTTTTCTAACTTATTTAGATTCAAATACGAATATTTCATTAGTAAATTTATCAATGCCTGAAAATAATTCTAGATTTCAAGTATATAACTCTTTTCAAGGTAGGAATTCTTTTTCTAATTTTAAATCAGTGTCTATTCCAAAAGATAATTGCCATGATGATTTTCTTGTCCACAACCTACATAAGAGTTCAAATTGTGAGAGTAATGTAGGCATTAGATCTATACTTAATAAAGGCGCTGTATGCTCATTTCAGGCTTTGGTAGATGTTGAGTTAAATACCTCCTCTAGTAAGGCAGAGCAGGACTGTAAGGCTATTTTGCTTCATGAAAACGCAACGATGAATGCTAAACCAGAAATGAAAATTTTTAATGATGATGTTGTTTGTAAGCATGGAACAACAATTGGAACGCTAGATAAAGAGCAAATATTTTACCTTCAATCAAGAGGTCTCGATAAGATTTCTGCAGAAAAAATTTTACTTCAAGGGATAATAAAAAATTATATCTCCGATGAGTCTCCTTTAAATTCATTTTTACCAAAGGTTTATCAATGATTTATGATGTTGAAAAAGTTAGAAATGACTTCCCGATATTGTCTCGCGAAGTATATGGAAAACCTCTAGTTTATCTAGATAGCGCTGCAAGTGCTCAAAAACCAAAGAAGGTGATTGAACAGATTAAGGAATTTCAAGAAACTGATTATGCTAATGTTCATAGAGGCATTCATTTTCTATCAAATGCTTCTACAGATGCATTTGAATCAGCAAGAAAAAAAGTTCAAAAATTTTTAAATGCAGATAAACAAGAAGAAATTATTTTTACCCTTGGGGCAACAGACTCTATTAATTTAGTAGCGAACTGTTTAGGTGAAAATTTCTTCAAAAAAGATGATGAAATTATTCTTACAGTAATGGAACATCACTCAAATATTGTTCCGTGGCATTTTCTTAGAGAAAAAGTGGGCGTGAAAATTAAATGGGTAGACTGTGATAATCAGGGTAATATTTCTTTAAACGATATAAAGAAAATTGTAACAGACAAAACAAAATTTATCTCTATCACTCAAATGTCTAATGTACTGGGTTCAGACCTACCGTTGAAGGAAATTATAAAGTTTTCTCATGAAAAAAATATTTTAGTCTTAATTGATGGATGCCAAGGAATTGCTCATATGCAGACTGATGTAAAAGATCTAGACTGTGATTTTTATGTTTTCTCGGGTCATAAATTATACGGACCGACTGGTGTAGGGGTTTTATATGGAAAGCATGATATCTTAAATAATTTACCACCTTGGAGAGGAGGAGGTGAAATGATTAGAGAAGTAAAAAAAGAAAGTGTTACTTTTGCGGATTCTCCATCTCGATTTGAAGCAGGAACACCTAATATTATTCAAGCAGTAGGATTGGGAGCAGCAATTGACTATTTTCATTCTAAAGTAAAATCAGGCTTATTTGATTACGAGAAGAAAATTGCACAATATTTTCATAATGAAATTCAGGCTGTAAATAAAGTAAAAGTTTATGGTGAAGAAAATTTATCTAGCCCAATGATTTCTTTCACTGTTGATGGTGCTCACCCTCACGACATTGCAGCAATTATTGACAGAGAAGGAGTTGCTATTAGAGCTGGCCATCATTGCACTCAACCATTAATGAGTTTTTTTAATTTAAACTCAACTGCTAGGGCTTCGATTGGGATGTATACTGATAAGAATGATATTAATTTATTTATTAAAGCCCTGGATAAGGCGATCACATTTTTTGACTAAATTGAACCAAAGTACTAGAATTAAAATATGAGTAATTTAAATATGAGTGATGATCAACAAATAGATAATAAGCCTAGTAAGGTATCTCTAGATAAAGATGATTTGGTTAAAGCTCTTAAAACAGTTTATGATCCAGAAATTCCTGTTGATATATATGAGTTAGGGTTAATTTATGACGTTAGTTTAAAGGAAAGTGGGAATGTTGATGTTAAGATGACTTTAACTGCTCCTGGATGCCCGGTTGCCGGTGAAATGCCTCAATGGGTTGAAAATGCATTAATGTCATTAGAGGGTGTTAATAAAGTAGTTGTTGAGATGGTATTTGATCCACCTTGGGATATGAGTTTAATGTCTGAAGAGGCAAGGTTAACTCTAAATATGTATTAAAATGAAAAATATAACAAAAAATAATTTATTAAGTCTTACCTCGAGGGCTATAAAAAGATTACATGATATTAATAGAGACTCATCTTCTAATCACGTTGCTGTAAAGTTAGGAGTTAAAAATGGCGGCTGTGCCGGAATGGCTTATACCATGGATTATGTTGAAGATATTGGTGAGAATGATGAGGTGATTAAAGTTGATGATATCACTCTTGCTGTAGACCCAAAGGCAATCTTATTTTTATTAGGAACTGAGATGGACTATGAGGAGTCAACCTTAAATTCAGGATTTATCTTTAATAACCCAAATCAAACTGATGCATGTGGTTGTGGTGAGTCTGTGACTTTAGTGGAAGCTGAAATCCCAGTTGAATTGGCCGATAAACTAACTACTTCCCAGTAAAATTTGCATCTCTTTTTTCAAGGAATGCTGCTACACCTTCTTTGAAGTCACCTGATTGGCCTGCAGCAAATTGAAGCTCTCTTTCTAGATTGATTTGCTCTTCATAAGAATTATCAAAACTATCCCAAAAAGCTTTTCTTATTAAACCTAATGACATTGGCCCATGTGATAATTCTTTAGCTAATTTTAAGGTTTCATTATGAAGTTCATCATCTTCATAAAGTCTGTTTATTAGTCCCCATTCCAATGCCTTTTCTGCAGTTAATCTCTCTCCAAGAATAGCAAGCTCTTTAGCCCTGGCCATTCCAACTAGCCTAGGAAGAAGCCAAGTTGAACCTCCGTCAGGTACAAGACCTATTCTTCTGAATGCTTGTAAAAAGAAAGCAGATTTTCCAGCAAGTATCATGTCTCCCATTAGCGCTAATGACATCCCAACACCTGCAGCAGGACCATTAACTGAAGTAATTATAGGTATCTTTAAATTTTTAATTCTTCTTAGGATAGGGTGATAAGATGTTTCTAAGCGGTGCCCTGCATCTTGCCTGCCAGTATTAGATCTATCAGATCCACCAGATAGATTAGCCCCAGCACAGAAACCTCTTCCTTCTCCAGTTATAACAAGACATTTAATATTTGATTTAGGGTCTTCGACTTCATTCAAACAAGACCACAGGCCATCTAACATTTCATCTGATACTGCATTCATTGCATTAGGATCATTAAATCTCATGATCCCGGTGGTCTCTATTATTTCCAATGTAACCTTATTAAATTCTTGCATCTTATTCTCCAAATATTTTTAGATTTTAGATATAATGATTTATTTTTTACAAAACACAAATATAAAATTTATAAATTAAACTCTTTATACAGGTTAGCCTTTTCTCTAATAAATTCAAATCTTAGCTCTGGTTTATTTCCCATTAGATCAGTAATTGTTTTTTGTGTAATTTCTTTTTCGTTCTCGGGAATAACGACCCTTAATAAAGTTCTATTTCCTGGAAGCATAGTTGTTTCTTTTAATTGAGCAGGCATCATCTCACCAAGACCTTTAAATCTATTTATCTCAATTTTATTTGATCTATTAAAGTTCTTATCAATTATAGCTTCTCTATGTTCATCATCTCTAGCATAAAAAGTTTTTCCTTTTTGAGTTAATTTATACAGAGGAGGAACTGCAATAAATAGTTTTCCTTCGTAGATAATAGATGGGATCTCTTCATGAAAAAATGTTATTAGTAAAGAAGCTATATGTGCTCCATCAACGTCTGCATCAGTCATTATAATTATTTTATCATACCTAAGATCATTTTCTTGATAGGACTCCCTTAACCCACACCCAAGAGCTAAAATTAAATCAGCTATTTGTTGATTTTCTCTTATCTTTGTTTGATTTGAATTTGCTACATTTAATATTTTTCCTCTTAAAGGTAAAATTGCTTGGAACTTTCTATCACGAGCTTGTTTTGCTGATCCACCAGCACTATCCCCTTCAACAATAAATAGCTCTGTACCATCCCTGCTTGTTTGAGAACAATCAGAGAGTTTTCCTGGTAATCTTATTTTTCTGATGGCGGTCTTTCTTGAGGTTTCTTTTTCTTGACGCCTTTTTAACCTCTCTTCTGTGAAGCTAATAATCCATTGCAACAAACGTTCAGATTGTTGAGGTGAGTTAGAAAGCCAATTTTCAAACCTATCTTTCACAGCATTCTCGACAAATTTTTGAGCCGATGTATTTGATAGTTTATCTTTAGTTTGGCCTTGAAATTTTGGGTCAGGTATAAAAAGAGAAATTACAGCAACCATTGATTTCGATACATCATCAGAATTAATAGCTAATCCTTTCTTGTTTCCTATTCTCTCTGAGTGTGATCTTAAGGCCTTAAGTAAACCATTCTTAAGGCCTAGTTCGTGGGTTCCTCCATCTGGTGTAGGCACAGTATTGCAGTATGAGTTCAAAAATCCATCAGAGCTCATTGACCAATTTACAGCCCATTCAATAGAATTATTTTTGCTATCTTTTTCTTTTTTTCCAGAAAAAGATTCTTGGGCAATAAAGGTAGAGTCTTTTACTTCATTAACAAGAAAATCTTCTAGACCTTTTGAAAAATTAAAGATCTCAGATTTAGGAATATTAATTTCTTCTGCGATTATTTGATTACAAGACCATCTAATCTCAATTCCTGCAAAAAGATATGCTTTTGATTTACAGAAATTATAGAGTTTTTCTATATTAAACTTTAAGTTTTTATCAAAAATTTCCTCATCAGGCTTAAAGGTGATCTTTGTACCTTTTTTATTAGTTTTTTGATCTAGTTTTTGAATATTGTTATCAGGTATACCTTTTGAATATCTTTGTGTATAAATATTCTTATCTCTATAAACTTCAACCTCAAGACTCTCCGATAAAGCATTTACTACACTTATTCCAACTCCATGTAACCCGCCTGATGTTTGGTATATTTTATTGTTAAATTTACCTCCGGCATGAAGCGTTGTTAATATAACTTCTAAGGCTGACTTCTTAGGGTATTTGGGATGTTTATCAATTGGAATCCCTCTACCATTATCAGAAACAGTTACTTTATTATTTAAGTCTATATTAACTTCAATAAAGGTTGCAAAACCAGCGACTGCCTCATCCATTGAGTTATCTATCACTTCCGCAAATAAGTGATGCATTCCATTACGATCTGTTCCCCCAATGTACATACCAGGTCGTTTTCTGACTGGCTCTAAGCCCTCAAGAACTTCAATATCAGAGGCGTTATATGTTTTGTTTGATAGCACTTTTGAACCTAAATAAATTAATGAAACTATATGCGTTAAAAATATTTAAAATTTTAAAAATTGAAGCGTATACGATTCGTAATATTTAGTTAAAAAAATAGCCCTTAAAAAGGGCTATTTAATTATAAATTTTATTATTTATTATTTTTATTTTGTTAGAGTACCAACAATATGATTGATAATTTTATATGGATCAGCATTTGATGCAGGTCTTCTATCTTCCAAATAACCATTCCAATTATGTTCTACTGTATAGATTGGTATACGAATACTAGCACCACGATCACTAACTCCGTAGGAGAAATCGGTAATTTTTTGTGTTTCATGAAGGCCGGTTAATCTTTGGTCGTTATCAGAGCCATAGTTAGCTATTGCATCCTGATGAACCTCTCCTAGCTTATCACACATTGTAGAATACAATTCTTCAGTACCATTCTCTCTCATTTCTTTATTAGAAAAATTAGTATGCATTCCTGAGCCATTCCAATCGCCAGATTGGGGTTTAGGATGGATATTTACAGATACATCAAAGTCTTCTGCGACCTTATGAAGAAGGTATCTGCTCATCCAAAGATCATCACCCGCCTTAATACCTTTTCCAAGACATTGATATTCCCACTGTCCAAGAGCAACTTCAGCATTTGTACCGGTAAGTTCAATACCTGCTTCTAAGCAAGCTTCGAGATGTGCTTCTGAGATATCTCTGCCCTTCACATTGGCTGCACCAACGCCACAATAGTATTCACCTTGTGGCTTTTCAGGAATTCCATCTTCCCAACCCAAGATTGTTCCATCGGGATTCGTAAGAAAATATTCCTGCTCAAAACCAAACCACCACTCATCGGATGCAACTTCAGCAGCAGCAGCCCTTGTATTTGTTGGATGAGTTTCATGTTCTCCTGTCTGAACTTGGCACATTACTAATTTATCACCATAAAGAGGATTGGTATATTCTGTAACTGGTAAAAGTAAGCAATCAGAGCTGCCTCCCTCTGCCTGTTGGGTAGAGGAACCATCAAACGACCAATCTGGAGGTGTTGTTTCTCTTGTTACCTTTACTTTACTTCTTAAAAATGGTTCCGGTTTATACCCATCTAACCATACGTATTCGTACTTTATCATTAAGTCTTCTCCTTATTTAATTAAAAAAGCTATATTTTTATGCCTTAACAGTGGAATATCATTTTGATAAAAGACCATTATTAAAAAAAATACTAGCCCCTAAATAACTATAAACAAATATTTTTAATAGAAGTTACACATACTACACACGAGTATTTTACACATAATTTTATTTAGTTTTTGATAGGTATTTATTTTTTAAATAGCTTCATCGCCAGTTTCACTGGTTCTTATCCTAATAGCTTCATCAATTGATGAAATAAAAATTTTACCATCACCAATTTTACCAGTATATGCAGCTTTTTTTATTGCCTCACATGCTTCTTCAAGTTTTTCATCTTGAACAATAATATCAAGAACAATTTTTGGAAGAAAATCAACACTATATTCTGCACCTCTATAAAGCTCAGTATGACCTTTTTGTCTTCCAAAACCCTTGGCCTCAGTAACTGTTACTCCAGCAACATCAATTTCCTGAAGTGCATCTCTGACCTCGTCAAGTTTAAATGGTTTTATTATTGCCTGTATTTTTTTCATTTTCCTCTCCTTCTTTAATTAATGAAATATTAATAATTATAAAGCAATAAATATGCCATTTATTATAATTGATTAATTTAACTTCAAATAATTAATTTTACTTTTTTCTCCATAAATATAATTTACCAATATACAATATAGTAAAGTAAAATTTTTATAAGGAATTATTATGATAAATCCAAGAACACCTGTTTTGGTTGGTTCAGGCCAAATTACTCAAAAAATTGATAATTTATCTGAATCAAAAGACCCAATTGACCTAATGAGAGATTCATCAGTTTTAGCAATTAATGATACAACTGTATCCGATTTAAGTAATCATATTGATAGCGTTGTAACAATAAGATTTATTTTTGATTCGGGTGCGGGCGCTAGACCGCCTTTTAGTATCTTCAAGAATCCGCCTAAATCGTTAGCCGATCGTCTTGGTATAAAGAATGCTAAAACTTTTTATGGACCAACAGGAGGAAATACCCCTCAATATCTTGTAAATATTATGGCTGAAAAAATAAGCCAAGGTGAAAGCGATGTTGTTTTATTATCAGGGTCAGAATGTTTTTCTTCAATGCGAAAAGCTTCTAAACAAGGAATAAAAACTGGATGGGGAGAGGACTCTGGTGGACAAAGAATTGACTTAGGATTTGAAAAACCTGGCGGTACTGATAATGAAATGAAGCATGGTATTGCCATGCCTGTTAATGTTTATCCGTTATTCGAGACTGCAATTAGAGGCAGAATGGGTCACTCAATAGAAAAACACCAAAAATATTTAGGAGAATTGTTTTCTCCGTTTACAAAAATAGCAAAAGAACATCCTAATGCATGGTTCCCGATTGAAAGATCTGCAAATGAAATTTCTACTGTAACTGAGGCAAATAGATATATTGGTTACCCTTATACAAAATATATGAATGCAATTATGGAGGTTGATCAGGCTTCGTCATTAATCATGATGAGTGAAGAAAAGGCTAATCATTTTTCAATACCTAATGAAAAAAGAATTTATCTTCACGGATGTGGCGATATCAATGAAGTCTGGAATGTTACAGAAAGACCGGAACTGCATAAATCTAAGGCTATTCGACTTATGGGCGAAAAGGCCTTTGAGATGTCAGGATGGAATATCGATGAAATTGATTTTTTAGATTTGTATTCATGTTTTCCCAGTATGGTTGAGCTGGGGAGGGAGGCTCTTGATATAGGAAGGAATGACTCAAGAGACCTTACTGTCACAGGAGGGCTTCCATACTTCGGCGGTGCTGGCAATAACTATGTTACGCATTCTATTGCTACTCTAATGGACAAATTAAGAGAAAAACCTGGATCAAAAGGACTTTGCACATCTAACGGTTGGTTTGCTACTAAGCATGGTATCGGCCTTTATTCCAACGAACCATATGAAGGTGATTGGAAAAGAGAAGATCCAAAAAATTATCAGAATGATATAGACTTAATGACTAAACCAGAGGTTGATGAAAAACCATCAGGAGATGGAAAAATTGAGACATACACTGTTGCAAATGGAAGAAATGGACCTAATTTAGGGATAGTTATTGGCAGGCTTGATTCTACGAATGCTAGATTTATTGCTGTAACGAAAAAAGAAAGTGATTTGGAATATCTGATATCCCAGGAATGCTTAGGAAGAGATTGTAGCGTTAATCAGCTTGAAGGTGGTTATAGTATTGTTAATATTAAATAATGATAAATATTTTTCTAATTCGACACGGAAAAGCTTCATCTGGATGGAATTCTTTGGACCCAGCTCTTGATAGCTTTGGAGAGCAACAATCAAAAGAATTGATAAAAAAATTATTAAATTACGCTTTAGACTCTTACGATATATTTTCAAGTCCTTTGTTGAGATGTAAGCAGACTTCTTTACCTTTAAGTAGGTTTTCAAATAAAAAAATAAATATTGAAAGGAGGGTTTCCGAAATTCCATCGCCTATTTCTGATTTAAATAAAAGAGTTGTTTGGTTACAAAGAGTTTTACCCTTAAATTGGAGTGAGCTTATTAACGATAAGGATTCTCTTACATCTGGTTTAAATTACAATTTGTGGAGATCGGATATAATGGATTTTTTATATTCATTAAAAAATGATTCATTTATTTTTACTCATTTTGTGGTGATTAATTCGATTATAAGTTTTTTAAATAAAAGTGAAAAAGTTGTTTTTTTTAATCCTGATAATACATCAGTTACCCACTTAACATTTGATGGAGAGTTTATGAAAATTATTTCATTAGGAGAACAATCTATTACTAAAGTTAATTAAAAGCCAAAATAGCTTTTTAGTTACATACGCAGACAAATGGTTCCATAAAAATTGAAGAAATACCTAGACCTATTATGATAGCTAATGATATGCCAAGAATAATAGAAACTTTTTTTACCTAGTCTTCTTGGAGATATTTATGAAAAATTTCAAAATTACAAATCTTTCGGATAAAGATATTGAAGGTATTAATCAACTTTATAATTACTATATAAACGAAACTGCATTTACTTTTGATATTAAAGAAAAAAATTATGAAGAAAAAAAAGAATGGGCAAAAACCTTTAGTGATGAAGGGCCTCATCAATGCTTAGTGGCTTATTACAATAATAATTTTATTGGTTTTGCCAGTTCTAGAACTTTTCGACAGAAAGAGGCTTATTTTAGCTCTGTAGAAACAAGTGTTTACATAGATCAAGCTTACATTGGTAATGGATATGGGCGATATTTATTAAGCGAATTATTAAAAAGAATTAGTAAATTTGGAGTTTTAAGAGCTTATGCCTTTATAACTAAACCAAATAAAATGTCTGAAAAGTTACATAATTCTATCGGTTTTGAAACTATTGGAACCCTTACCAAGGTAGGTAAAAAGTTTGATAAATATTGGGATGTTGGAGTTTTTGAACTATCCCTCCCAATTAAATGATTATTTCTCTAGATATTCTCTTAAGGTACTGTTAAAAACCCTTAGTATTTTTCGCGGGCGTGGTGGAATTGGTAGACACGCAGGTTTTAGGTACCTGTGCCGCAAGGCGTGGGGGTTCAACTCCCTCCGCCCGCACCAATAACTTTAAGAGAACAAAAAATGGAAGTTAAAGAATTAAAGTCAAAAGGATTAAAGAGAGAATTTTCAATAACTATAAAATCTGATGTTATTAAAAATTTAAAAGAAAAAAAACTTGAAGAAATTGCTTCAAAAGCAAAAATTGATGGATTTCGTCCGGGAAAAGTTCCTTCTGCTCATATTGAAAAGTTGTATGGCCAGAGTGTGATAGTAGAAGTTATTGAAGAAAAAGTTTCAAAAGCATCGCAAGATGTTTTAGAAGAAAGAAAGCTTAAAGCAGCCGTTAAACCGGACGTTAAGCTTGATTCAGAGATGACTGATGTCATAGAGAAAAATAAAGATCTAGTTTTCACAATGAATTGC
>Ga0233432_10002830_pt1 | contig 15943 bp, 18 predicted proteins | sample SI_122_August201_6_FD_179870 | JGI IMG/M metagenome (GOLD analysis project Ga0233432, IMG submission 179870) | Seawater microbial communities from Saanich Inlet, British Columbia, Canada - SI_122_August2016_10_MG | ecosystem: Environmental > Aquatic > Marine > Inlet | place: Canada: British...
TTTCCCTTCAGGCATTACGCTGTTTCCGCGGTTAGTATAGACTCGTAAAAGTTGATTCGAGCTAAGCTGGGTAGAATAAGTTGCACTACCTACGACAACGCTATCCACATAGCTTTTTATGACTTTGTTGTCCCAATCAAAAAAAGCGTTGAATATACGATAATTACTGGAAAAATCAGCAGAAGCAGCAGGGGTTGAACCGCCCTGAGAATTAACTTGCGCCCTGAATTGATTGGCAGAAGCTGCATTCAATTGCCAATTTGGGATAGTACCTGCTGACGCTAAAATAGAATCATTAAAATTATCAACAGTCTCTACCTTGGTTAAAATAAAAGCTTGTAAATTTCCAGCTGCAACTGAATAGCTTGTGTTGGCGTTATATCCGTCATCGCCGTCGATATAAACAGTATCGAGCCCATTTAAGTCAGAAGAAATTAAAGCATGACCCTTATCAGATGCGGAGTTTGCTGTTAAATTAAGATTGTTACCGCTTTTATCTCTAATTTCCTCAACAATAGAATTTGTAATCGTTAAAGTGGAACTATCAGAAACATCATACCAAGATTGTGTAGATATAGCCGCCGGAGTCCATTGCGGTAAAAAAGGCCTAAACCCAGAATCAAAAGAATATGAAATTTCACCCTGCAATCCATAATAATAAAGTTTTCTATACAATTCTCTTCCAGTATGGTTGAGGTAGTAATTTTTTTGATCAGGTTGAGCGCTAAGAATAGCACTTATTCTGGATTCGAAACCACTAAGATCGCTGCTCAGCTCTGTTCCAGTGCTAACTGCATGGATTTCTTGTAAAATTTTCGGAAGACTGTCAGGCATAACAATATTATTACACTTATCGCCTCTTACTTGGGATAGCATAAAACCCAACAACCATAAAGCATAAATCAAGAAAAGACGATAACATTAATCCGCCAGTCATTTTAACAACTTCCCAGTCTTTACCGCCAATAATCCAACTAAAAAGACCCCATTTAGATCCATCACCTCTAGGAACGATAATTTCATATGAAATGCTTGGGTTATGGGCATAGTAAATCATCAGGTAGCACATGGTAAAAGTAATACTCATAAATAAAATACGACGAGTAACTTTTACGAAAGGATCACTTGCTTGTTTCGCCTGGTTGTCAAGCATGGCTTGCATCATGGCGCTGTCTCTGGCTGCTAGCATCATCTGATCTTGCCGCTTTTGCTCAAGCCATGAATTTATTAAATTACACGCCAGCTTTATTGCGGCGCCTAAAATAGTATTAAATATTGGCCCCATTAATCGGGGATTTTATCAAAGTCAGCTTTGCTACAAAATTTGGTGAGCTTTGTGCCGTCATCATCAACAGCCTTTAGCGAATACCTGATGGAAAGCTTGCCAGTTTTTGTGGTTTTTTCCATCGACTTTTTTGTGACTTCAGACTCTTCGATCTGAACTTTTTGTTTTTTTCTTACGTTATAGAATTCAATCATGACTAATATATATACACTTAATAACCTTCAGATTCTCCGCAATTTTGAATTTGATCGTAGATCCAGGCGTAGGTTTTTTCAAGCCCGTCTTCTAATGTGATAGAAGGCGCCCAGTCCAGAACTTCTTTAATCATGGTGTTATCGCTGTTACGGCCACGCACTCCCTGAGGAGCATCTAAATTGTAGTTTCGTTTGAGTTTAACTCCTGCAATACCTTCAACAATATCAACAAGTTGGTTGATGGATACCATGCGGTCACTTCCGAGATTGAGTGGGCGAGAGTCGCCTTTTTGCCACATCAATTCCATACCAGCAATGCAGTCATCGATAAACATAAAAGAACGAGTTTGTTCACCGTCACCCCAGATTTCAATCTCATGCTTGCCACTCACCTTAGCCTCAATAACTTTGCGGCAGATTGCGGCGGGGGCTTTTTCGCGACCACCACGCCATGTTCCAAATGGACCATAAACATTATGATAGCGGCAAGTGCGGGAATCGATATCGAAATCTTTACCGTAATAATAGGTAATTAATTCGCTGAATAATTTTTCCCAGCCATATCCATCGTCTGGGTTAGCTGGAAATACATCAGATTCTTTTAGCGCCTGAGATGACTCATCTTTAATTTCAGACTGAATAGCCGCTGGATAAACACAAGCCGTTGAACTATATAAAACTTCTTTAACTCCATTATCTCGTGCCGCCATCATAATATGAGTTTGAATAAGTACATTTTCCATACAAAGAGCTTGGTTATGTTCAACAAAACCCATGCCACCCATATTACAGGCAAGGTTATAAATCCTGTCGACCCCAACGCTTAATTTGTAGCAATTATCTTTTTCTTGCAGATTGCAGTCTGCATGATTTTCTGCGCCATCAAATGTCTGATACCACATATCGATAGGTTTGATGTCGGCCGCAACAACTTCATGCCCTTGCGCCAGTAAATCTTTAACTAAATAACCGGCAATAAAGCCGCCTGCTCCTCCAACTAGTATTTTCATGATTATTATTTAATTTTGTTGATCCAATTATTAAAGTCTAATGTTTTATAATAAGGTTTTATTCTTTTAGATAATATATTATACTGTTCATTTAAGAAATTTTCAGTAATTTTTTGATAATCTTTCTGGTGATCTAAGAATAAAATTGGCAATTCAGAGTGATCAAATTGATCGTACATCGAATCTTTTATTACAATAGGTATGGCTCCACAATAAAGAGTATCATAGAATCTAAACGAATCAGGCGCTGTACCCCTGGGACATATCACAAACTTACTTCTTCTTAATTTAATAAAAAAATCTTCATTAGACATAAACCAGGAGCGTTTAAGGCGCCCTTCGCCTCGAACCCCAATATTTTCAAGAGTGTAAAGGGGATTGTCTTTGATAAACAAATGAATAGCCTTCCTTATCCAGCTAGTATTTAATGAAAAATTAGCATAAACTAAAATATCTCGATCTCTGTTTTCGGTATTTTTATGAAAAAAATCTCTTGCCCTGAAATCCCTACCCATTGGAAGGAACTTAATAATATCGTGAGAATAGTCGACGTTATTGCAATAAATTTTTTTAATGTTATCAGGTATATCTATATCTTTACTTAGGCAGCGATCTGTTTTGCCGCAAATAATTGAATAAGTAAAAGGTTTTTTAGATATAGGTTCAAAATATTCAAGTATCTTTTGGGGGTTAAAAGTATACCTATGACTGCCAATAAAAAGAATAGAATCTTGATTTGGTATATCTTTGGTAGAGTTAACGGTAATGATACCGTTTTTTTTAAAAAAGGTTTCGTTAAATAAAAGCAGTATGTCTTCCATTGGAAGGGTTACTTTTTTTGAATGCAGAATTGGTCTTGCTGGTTGTCAAAATCCTCTATTTCATCAAAACGATCTTCGAGGAAACTATCAACTGCAGGTATTACACCGAAATCCAATAATCTTAATTGAGCATCACCGTCGACATATGCATTACCACATAAAAACCCTTGAGGTTTTAATTTAGGCCACCAGCCTTCGAGGTCTTGGTTTACAAAAGAATAAGAGTGGTTTGCATCCAAATATACCCAATCTAGTGATTCGTCTTCAAATTGATCAAGCGCATCAACAGAATATTTTTTAATGATATTTACCTTTGGCTCTGTAGAAAATCTAGAGGAAACTTCTTTGAAAATTTCATCCATATCATCTTGTGGAATAGCATGCCATCTAGCAGGAACATCGATAATACTATCCCAAGGGTCAATTAGATTTAATTCTGAAGGAGATTGATCTAAAATGCAAGACGAAAAATCACCTTTAAATACTCCGACTTCTACGCATTTAGAGTTGGGGGTAATTAGTTCTAACAAGGATTTTCGGCCGCTAGATAATTCAAAATAATAAGGGAGTGGAAATTGATCAGTCATAAGTTAAAATTTATATTTATATTTGTTAATGTCTTCTTCATATATATTGTACACCTCTCTTTCACTATCTTCCGTATATAATCGTCTATAATCTGAATTATTTGTTGAGTTGGTTTTGCGAAGGGGCTTGGTAGAAAGTTTTAAATGAGATAAAATCTTAAAATAGTCTTGTTGAATATTTTCAAAGCGACCAACAAAATCAATCGGCTGATCAATAAAATAATGAAAAGGTTGAAAGTGGATGCCAGATTCAAATGAACCTTCTTCTCGTTTCATCAGCTTCATAAAATCATTGATGTGATGAGCAAAATCATTGAACTCCATGTCATTTGCGGCATCAGATATTATACTGTTTCTTTTATACCAACGATGCCCTGGTTTAAGTTTGCGGAAATATTTATACGCCGAAACTATTCGATCATATGGATTCCTTACAAAAGTGAAAGAAAAATAATCTTTGTATTCAGAATGGTATGATGCTGGTGAATGACCAGAGAATCCTACTGAATCTAATTTAAGCTGTTGATTTATAGAGCTGCCCGCACATTTAGGTATATGTATGAAGATACATTTTAATTCATGAGAAATCATATTCTTGTGAGTTTTCTCCAGTCAACCTTGCCATCAGTTGAGTTGTTAAATATAAGACTTCCGTAACCCTCGTCGGCTTCTTCTAAACTTTTAGCGCCGCAATAGTTTAAAAAATCTTGTTTGTAAGCAGCGCCATTAAGCGAGTCGAATACTGGAGGCCTCATAAGTATTTGGTCAATGTGGTCATTCCATGGCAACTGCTTTAATATTTTAGATACAGAATTAATATGAAAAGCTTGAGCAACTGTACCCCACGATGGCATAAGTTTATAAAAACCGTCAGATATATGTCTCGATTCATCAAATTGCAATTCAGGTGAAAACTCTATAATTTTCCCGTTGATATTTTCCTTGCCTGTTGTTATAAAAAATTTAACAAAGTCAAAACTTAAATCAGATGCCCTGTTTAATATGGAAGAAAATACAGAGGTGGCGTCCTCTATTTTAATTTCAACATCATCTTCTATAACAAGAAGCCAAAAAGGGAAGTCGGGATAAAAATTATAATTACGATGATAATCTTTCAGTAACTTAACATAAGACAAATTACATCCCAGTTTGCCAGGAAGCCATTTCCACTGATCAATATATTGATCAGTATGATAATTATTTTTTCTATCAATTGATTCAAAATGACTGTAATGATCAATAGCATTTACCGCATTAAATAATTCTAAATTATCCAAGTTTAATTTAGCCTGATTGAAATTAATAAGACGATTCTGGTCTTTAGTGAAAGTGATCATGTAAGATTTAAAATTCATCTTAATATATTTTTTGGGCAGTCTTTATAACCATGAAGGGATTATTTTTTGTTTTGTGCTGATCTAGATCTAGTGTTTTTGAAATGTAATCAAAAAACGGATAATGGCCTGCGCCAATAGTCCTGTCTTGAGAAGTTTGAGCTTGTACTTCTAGTATTTTAGTGCCTGGCTCGCAAAAAAATAAATTGCTCATGCATGCTCCGTGTGCGCAGATAATAAATTTAGCTTGATTGAATAAAAAAACCTGCATTCGAAAAGGCATTTCTTCGAGAACAACAGAGCGCATCCGACTTCCGTATATATTTTTTAATTTTTCTTCAACTTTGTCCACCCCTAATATTTCTCGTCTTTCTTTTCCGTTAGTTTGATTGGGGTTCTCTAGTTTTAATTCTTCGTCACTTATTAGTTCGGTAGGCTCTCCCCTTTTGATTAATAATATTTCAGGGGCCGAACAATAAAGCTCGTCCATTTGATCAATCAAAGCTTTAATATCTAAACGGTTGAATATGAAGTCCCTAAAAGATTCAAAATTAGCAAAGTCATTTTCGTCTTCTTTTCTTTGGCAAACAATATGTTCATGATCAAGAGAATCAAAGGAATCTAGCGTTAATTCGTGATTTTTTGCTCCAGAGATTTCTTCGTAAAAAGATGCGAAGTTTCCTAATGTTTGATGAATGCTTTTTAATCTGAAGACATCGGTATAACCAAAAACTCCAGATAAAAATTCAGGATACAAGCAATCACAAATAAAATGTGCATAGTGGAATAAATTCCCTCCAGTGCGCTCATTGGTAACTTTAATAGGCTTCATTTCGTTTAATTACACTTCTTGGGAGTTTCCCAAGGATGTTTGTGGATAAATTTTCTTGTGCTCATTTTTATTGCATGCCAAGCGTTCGATGATTTAAAATTTAAACAAGAAGGATCAGGGAAGCGAGAGTTTAAATGTCCTGACAATTTTAATACATAAGGGGGTGTATTACTTAACATATCTTTAGCATTTGGGTTATCGCCCCACCACCCGCCATACGGCTTATCTGACGATAAAATATGAGGACCGTGCATGGAATCTAAATCCAGCCCTGTCGCATTAATAGTCTTTAACCAGTCGTTTTTAAATTTAGAGTCCAAAAAAAATAAGTCTTTAAAAATAGAATCCATCCATAAAAATGTATGTATTTTTTTTCTTTTGGCCCAATAGTTATCACACCCTGTTTTCCATAAGTCCATAATGTAAGAAAGTTTTTTCGACAAAATAAACCAGCTAGCTCCGCCTATATAGTTAGTTTGATTGTCAATGCATGAATTATGCATCCAGAAGTCAGAAGCACAACAAGCTTCGAGTACCCAAGGATCTAAGGGCTGCATACATAATAAAGTTGAGTCCGCCCAAGCGCCACCATGGTTTTTCAATAAAGATAAACGTATGATATCACTTTTAGCCTGAGGTTTGATGTGTTTAGATTGGTCATATATATAATCTATATCGTCGCAATAATCTTTTAAATTATCAAGATCAATATAATTAATCCTCCAATCTGGGTTATTGATTTCCCAGGAATGCGCAACTTGTTTTTGCAACCAGGGCGCATTGTCCCATCCTTGTAACCATAATAAAAATATATTTTTATTCATTAATATAATTTTTAAGTTTTATACCTATATCATGTTGCAAAATATCTGGTTCAAATGATCTTATTTGATTATAAAGATTTGTTAATATTTTTTTAATAGAATCACTGTAGGATGGATTATCTGCTACATTATTAATTTCATTAAGATCTGTTCTTGAATCAAAAAGCCATAAATCTTCGTCAAGTGAGACAATCAATTTTAAATGATTATCTATAGCCGCCAGCCAATTCCAGTTCCTACTATAAACAATCCTGTAATCGTCAACTTGATTTGATGGGTTTGTTATTCTTTTTAATTGACTGTCACCGTCAAAAGATTTTGTATTGAAAGCTATACCGCATAAGTCTAATATTGTCGGGCAAAAATCAACCATAGAACAAGGAGTGTTTATTATCTTGCCACTAGAGATAGAAGAAGGGTCGAAAATAATCATCGGGGTATTAATTGAACAACGATAAGGAACAGCTTTATTGTGCAATCTATGCTCGTAAAGGAGGTCGCCGTGATCAGATGTAAAAACTATAACAGTATTGTTTAGTAAGTTACTAGACCTCAAATGAGATATAATCTTACCAACATTATCATCAATACATTTAACCATTCCAAAATACTTTGCAATGATACTTGTATTCCAGTGCTTTGCTTTGTCCCCTCCTTCTGCCCATCTTGGTACTTGATCAGGTTTAGAGACGGCATGCCTCATGGTAAATGGAAGTTTGAAATCAAGATCATTAAACATAGATCTATAAGGCTCTCTGACATCATTGGGTTCATGGGGATCAGGAATGGATAAGGTCAATAAAAAAGGATTGTCATTATTATTTTTAATACATTCTATAGCCTTATCAGATAACCAATCTGTTGTGTAGTTTTTTTTACTTACACTGCTAGTGCCACATTTTTTATCGAAATCAAAGCTCCCATCATCGCTCTGTTTGATAACTTTATAATGACCGCTATTAAACATGTACTGTTTATGATCAAATCCAAAGCTGTGTTTAGGGCTCCATCCAGGCTCTTCTGGGCCATCTAGATGCCATTTACCTACATAATAATTGTTGTACCCAAAATCTTTAAAATAATTTGCAAAACTAATCGAATTTCTTTTTAAGTGTTGACCTACCCAGGTTTTGGAGTTGTCAAATTTTATAACTTTAGTGTAATGTTTGCCAGTAAAGAATGTAGCCCTTGAGGGTTGGCATATCGGAAATGGTGTTATGAAATTTTGAAACAAGCAGCCATTTTCAGCAAGCCAGTCAATATTAGGTGTTTCAACTTGAACATTATCCCCCCAAGGAAAAGCTTGATCTCGAGGCATTAAGTTGCGATAACAGCCTAAAGTACGAAGGTTGTGCTCATCAGTATGTATGATGATTAAGTTTTTCATAAAAGATATCAAGTGTTAAGTAATATATAATTTTTAAATCACGAGGTTATTTATTAATATTAAATTTTAAAATCATTTCACCCTCCCAAGGATCAATTTCTGAGGGGAATATGTCAAATTTAGATAAATATTTTGCCACCGCAAGATCTTCATATATATCATCGTACCTGACTTGATTAAGTTCGGCGAAATCTTTCCATTTGTTTAACGCATGCGAGCTTAGGAAATAAGTAGTGCCCCCATCAATCCAGTCTATGTACTCTCCATCATATCGCTTGTTGTACCAAGGGGAATCTTCTCTCACTCTGCCAATATGCCAGCCTCTTTTACCGCCTTTATGCCCAGGCTTAAGTTTAAAACCGCAATAGTGATGGTTCTTTAATTCATTGTGCAGATTCGCTTCGCGATGAACATTCCATTTAATGAAGTCTATGTCGTCATCTATTTTCCAGAAATAGTCATAAAGGTCTGTATATCCACGGTTAGATAGATAAGTATAAATCGCAAACATTTTCTCTGGAAGGTCTTCGTATAGATCCCTGCATTTTAATTGAATAACATTTTCTTCTAATTCTTGTTTTTCTTCGCCGCCAACAAAAATCAAATAATCACCGAGATTCCATTTATCAACACGAGCTTTTATCTCTTTAACTCTATGGATATATTTATGGCAGCATACAAATACTTTTAGAATTTTTTTCATTAATGAATTATTAGTCGATCAAAAGCCATTTCTTATACTGTTTCATTTTCGATTTTTTGTGTTTGCCTTCAACCCAGTTGAAGTGTATTATGTATGGATTAATTTTGTTAAAATTATTATAATAAAACTTTCCGTTTGGAAATAATTCTAGGGGGAGCTTCTTATGATTAAGTTTATGTAAAATTTGATTTACATAAGTCTGGTCTCCCCACCAGGTGCAATCTTTAAATTTTTCAGTATGCTTTGGGTGAAAAAGGTCTAGTGTGGCACTAGTTGATTTAATAAACATAAAACCAGAACAGGCGGGTTCATCGCTTCGGATGTCGTTTTGAATTAGAAGATCTTGTTTATTAATATTGTTTAACAAATAATCAATAAACATGCTGTTTTCAAAAACCACATCGCTGTCGGTGAATAAAACATATTCTGAGGATAGCAAGTTTTCGTGAATAATATGAAATTTCCGCCGCCAAATGCTATTAATTTTTCCATCTCCTGTGTTACAAAATTCATCGGTGCAATTTTGGTTATCAAGCAAAATTGATTTATGCCCATTTTCAATTAATAATTCGTGACCTCTTTTCCCGATACAGTAACTCACTAAGTTTCGATTACAGTTAGATAATTCAAGTGACTTAAGACAATTAAGAGTAAAGTCAATATATCCCGAATTAGTAAGAGTAATAAAATTTATTGATTTTTTATGATTATTCATTTTAAAATTAGCTCATTAATTCCATTTTTTATTAAAATACCCTTTGCCGATTGATTTGGTGCTATCCCTATTAATGGTCTCGTGGTCCAGGTGGTAACCTATGCAATTAGTATTGAGTATAATATCGTTGCCGTCTAACTCCGCTCTTCTAGCAAAGTCAAAATCTTCTCCTCCCCAGCCTCTAAAGCCTTCGTCTAGACCGCCAAGCTTTATGAAAGTGTTGGCGGGACAAGACCAATTACCGCCATACATATACCGTGGTGGAATTTTTTTACCATGAACTAAGTATGGGCGCTTAATTTTATCGATAAAATCTTTTCTTCTATCGTGTGTTGCAAGTGAAGTGACATCTTCAAATTTATCAGCAATCATATGATTTGTAATAGAGGAGACTTTATCAATTGGGATTGATGGATAAATACCAGCAACTAAATTATTGCTAAACTTTAAATGCTCTTCAATTCTTTTGGGGTGAGATATAATATCCGCATTACCAAAAATTAATCTATCTCCAGTTGCTAGTTCGGCGCCGCGATTCCATATATATGCAAGTCTATATCCTTCGTTTGGATGGCTAAAATACTTTATGTTTTCTTTTTCCAAGTATTCTATTGTTCCATCTGTTGATCCATCGTCTGCTATAATAATTTCAAAATCTTTTTCTGTTTGGTATTTTAAACTTTCAATGCTTAACTTTAGTGCAGATAAATTATTGTAGGACGATAATATGATAGAAGCTTTATACATAACTAACACTTCCTCCTGTTTTATTTTTATTCCATTTTTTTAAATTATATTGCTCGCCCCATTTTCTGCCAGCATCTTCAAACACACCATTAAAATTGATGCGTTTTACATTTTTTAAATGGCTGGGGTCTTCTGCTCTAGTTTTTTTGTGGTGGTTAATAAGAAGTTGCTCTGGGTCTATAGACTCTTCTGAAGCAGCAAAGGGCTCATATACATTTTTTACAAAGAAATCTTGACTCCAAATAGTTGGGTTGAAGGAGAATTCAAAAAAGTGATGGAAGTGAAAGCCAATATATTCGTAGTCGCTATCTATTAACTCTCGCATGTTAAATGGGACAAGTAAATCCCAGTCATCCTCCAGCCACATTACATATCCATCAAGATCGACTAGATCATCGTATGCAGCAGTTATAACATGTTTTGCTGCTGAGTAAAAGCATGCCTTATTTGACATATGTATATCGTGACCATGGTAGCTATAATTAAACGTTTTAAGATTATTTAATGATGCTTCTCTTTTATTAAATGGAGAATCTAAATTAACAATCCACTTGTGATCAATCCCCTGTTTTTCAAGCATATCAAAAAATGGCCGCAAGGTCTGGTTGTGTAAATCAGGCCTATCAATCGCTGTAGTTAATATAATTAAATCGTACATAAATAATGCCGTTTATTCTCCAAATTTATATCCGAAATACTCAATATCCTTGGAGTATTGCTGCGCTACAATGTCGCGAGTTTCTGAATCATAATATTCCGTATAATGTTGATGCTTAGTTTGATTTTTGTGAGGTAACCGCATTTCAGGAATACCAATATCTTTTAAGAAAGTAATAATACTATTAGGTTCTTCTACTTTAAAAAAATTATTAATCAGAAGATTGTTATTTGAGTCAGAGATGAAGCTATACATGGAGCTTACTGGATAGTTTTTAACAAAATCTTTAAATTCTTTGTAATTATGCTGACCGTTTCTAAGTCTATAAGTCCAAGATGAGACTTTTTTTGCCCAGGGGTTTCTCACTATGGTGAATTTTAAATAATCATCCCAGTCCCATTTTTGAGATTGAAAATGTTCATATAAATTTTTGGACGTGGTGTGGTGTTTGTATGGAGAATTTTTATCGTTAACACTAATTATATCACTATAAGGGTCTAATATAGATCTGACGGATGTGCTGCCAGTCTTAGGTATAGAAATAAAGATAAATTTATATTTATGTGAGATTCTCATTTTGAGAAGACTTTATTACTTCTAGCCACTTTTTGTTTACGGCGTCTATAGAAAAATTTATTATACTGAAATTGAAAGCATTTTCTATAATTTCTGCAACTGCTTTAGGATTGCTGTTTGCCCAATTAATTTTATCAACAAGATCGGATAGATCTTTTTTGATTGGTATGTAATGCTCCATGGGAACCAAATCTTTTTCATAGTATGCTTTATGAAAGCGCTCCTGTAAAAATGTCAAACGATGAGACTGAAGGAAGTATTTAACTCTTGGGCTCCAGCCAGAAGCCTGCAAGTCAATAAAATAACTGTAACCAAGAACTGCATCTTCTAAAGAAATAAAGTTTTGGTCGTTTTTATTAGGCTTTGCAAATTTTGCATCAATTATATCTGGATACTGCTCGCTAAGATCAACTAAGGGGCCGCGAAGTTTTGGGTATTTTGTGCCGCGCCAAAACAGTTTTAAGGAAACTGGCTTTGACTCTCCAGCAGTACGGATTTTACCAAAGTAGCGATCATATTTCATTCCGCACCAATCCCAAAAAGTAAAATCGGGGCAACAAATAAAATCTGGATGATTCCTTAGGCTGAGGGGGCATTCCGGTTCGTTTTTATCAATGTAAGACTGAAATAAAATGGGATCAGCTGATTGATTGATGATATCAGCTTTGGGTGGGACATCTATAAAATAAATTTTAACTGGATTGAAGTCTGGAAAGTTTAGAGCTGTATCAGCCCTTTCGATCTGCTTGATAAAACTAACTGCTTTTGAATTTTTTGCATCAAATTTCCATGGAGAGTGATCATAGTAATGGTTTATGATTAAACCATTTTTTTTTTCAACTACAACCCTACCAAACCGAAAGCGATCCTCCTCACAAGCAAGGTCGAAGTCAGAAGGTTTTCCTATAATTCTGTATGGTGTAAAATCAGAGCTCACTTTTTGTTTTTACTTGAGAATATTTATCGCTATAAAAATTACTGATAGCTTCATCTAAATCAGATGGGGAAGCTAGGGGTTTTTTGTATACCGTAATCTCTCTAATTAAAAGCTCAGAAATGTGAAGAGCCAATAAAAAAGGAGAATTTTCTTCTTTTAATCTTAAAAATTTCGGATTACCTTCGTTGATTAATATGGTAAAGTTTTCGTTATCATCAACTCTCGACATTAGGTTTTTCTCTTCTTCTCCGAAGTTAATAATTATATATCGAATCCTTTTGGATTTCTTGAGTTTTTGATTTTTAAATCTATTCCATAATGGAGGAATGTTATTTTGAGGCTCGGGCTCTTCATTCTCTTCCTCTTCTTCAGGCTCTTCTTCCGGTTGAAAATCAAATTCTCTTCTGGCAACAATCTCGGCAAGCGCCTTAAGCTCTTCTTTTTCTTCTTCCTCTTGTTTTTCTTCTTCTGTGAGCTCTTCCTTTTCGTCTTCGTCTTCTTCGCCGGCGTCATCTTCCCAAAGATCCGAAAAATCTTCTTCGTCAAAATATTCTGCAAGCATAGTTGATACTTCATTAGCTAAAGCATCAAGAATATTCATTTTTTGCTCTTGATTTAGTTTTATATATTCAATAACCCATTCAATGACTACACGATAGCACTTCTCAAGAAAAGGTTTAGTAACTGGATGGTCATCTCTTAAACCGTGGTGAGATAAATCTTTGGCAGGCATGCCTGTGTCGTCAAGAACTTCAGAGAGAGCATTGCAAGAAATAAATCCAACTAATTTATTGAACACATTGTGTATTTTGTCGCGGTCCAAACATTCTTCTTTATTCTTGGATTCAACCCAGCTTATTGTTGATGCAAGTAAGTCTTGGTCTGATAGATGAAATGGGCATATTTTGACTTTCGAAATAATATCAATGTTTTTGAGGGGATGGTTTTTGATTAAAGATCTGTTATAAACCAAAGACAGTCTAAGTTCAATATTGGCTTTCTTCTTTTGGCCATAGTAATCATACTCAAATTCTCTATTAATTACTGGAATATTAGATCCTGGAAGTTTGTAGATAAATTCTAAACTCTCTCCGTTCAAGGTGAGGTCAAACTTTTTGCCATCTTTCTGTAATTGAGGAATAAGATGCCCAAAAAATGTGCGGAGCTCATTCTTGATGATTTCTTTGTTCCAGCTATTTGCTTCAATTTTTCGTTTAACTTTTTGTATTGTTATTCTTGTTCCGGTGTCACTTTTAATAGAAGATTCTTGTAGGCTAAGTTCTCTAAAAGATGGAGAGTATTCGTTTAAGAATGTGACATTGGTTGGTTTATATTCTAAGAGAAAACATTTGCCATGAACATTTTTGGTCTCAATTGTCCAGTGAATTTCTGTTTCATGAGAAAGTTTGTCATTAGCCAGCTTCCCTCCTATACCCATTTGACCTAGTTGAACACCTTTGCCGCCAGTAGTATCGTATGAATTTCCAAAAACAAAATACTTGTCAAAAGCGTTCATTCCATTTTCATCAGGAATATGATCAAATCCTTGGCCATTATCAGTTATGATTGCACAGCAATTCTTATCACCATAGTAAGGGTGTTGTAATTCAATAGAGCAGGATGTTGCGAAGTTTTGAATGGAATTTTTAATAAGCTCAGTAAAAGCTTGAGGTATATTAACTGTGGACTGTAAAAGCCTACTAAGATTAGCGCCTGTTTTAATTTGTATATTATTCATGTTTCTATGGTTTTAGGATTGACCAGCTGGGGTAATCTGGCTCTTTGTATCCAACTATAACTTGTAGGTTATTATTGTTAGCAAATTCGTCTACGGCGCCTTTAACTGCACCAGGATGGAAAGATCCGTCATAGCAAATTGACCAATCATTATTGGGCTGCATTTTTTGTAATTCGTGATTTTCAATGTAATCGTGACCACTCATAATCCCGTTCGATTTTAATTTTGGCCAATATGCATGAATATCTTCTTTACATCCAAGATAATCATGTCTCGCATCTATATAAACCCAATCAAGACTATTGTCCGGTATTTTATTGCAAACAGAAGTAGAGTAACCTTTTAAAACTTTAGTTTTATCCTTCCATTTAGATGTATTATCTAGTGTTTTTAAGAAATGCTCATTCATTTCTTCTTGGGTTCCATTGCATAGGTCGTGGTAATTAGTTTGATTTTCCCAAAGATCCACTAGGTAAAGTGTTTCCAAACTGTGAATTCTTCCTAAGATTTCTCTACTGTAGCCACCCCTGAATACGCCGACTTCGCATGCATGTTTGATTTTACGTTCATTTAATAAATATAACAAATGAACCCGATTTCTATATGTTGGTATTGGTTTTTGCATCAAGATTATATTACACTATATAATAACTCTGTCCTGTTTTGTTTGATAAATTTGTATTTACCTTTAAGTAGTAACTCTATATCTTTTTTATTTTCTTTAAAATTTTTGTTTTTTAGTGGATTAATGGCTACGCAAAGATATTTAATTTTATATTTAGAATGATCGATGGATTTAAGAACCTCAAAAGCATTGTCAGGGTCTATTATAGAAAGAAAATCTATGTCATCAGGAGTATTATCAAAAGAATTGTAAACTTTATGTTCAAGATATTTTTTGCCAACAAATATATTAGAGTCTTTATTGTTTTTGAATGGACTAATTTCAATACATGTTAAGTTTTTTTCAAAATTAGATTCCCTTAAGAACCAACGATCAGTTAACCATTTGCTTGTCGAGTTGACAACTTCACCGCTATCAAGCTTGATTAAATTGATGATGTGCTTGTTCGGGCCTTCGAGGTGTGATATTAAATTTTCCATTTGCCTCTGTCAATGAATGATTGTTTTTTGTGCTCAGCCTCTTTTCTTGTATTTGGATGCCATACATATGTTTCGTTTTCTATAGGACCTCGCTTTACTAGAGGTTTACTTAAAGCGAGTAAAGAAAGTTCATGATAATTGTAATCTTCGTCAGCTGTGTTGTCAATTGTCAACTCATCGCCAAACTTATGAGCTTGGGGAGATGGATGATTGTTTAATAAAAATTGATTAAAATTTTTCTGATCAGAACCTTTAATCTCTCTAGTGCTAAGGAATTTGTTTAGATAACTTATTGTCCTATGATTACTACGAAAGAAAATCCAACCCATGCAGCATGTAAACCCAAAAGCTTTACGAACTTCTGGTGGAAATGCTCCGTCGTGACGAACTGTAGAGACAATGATATCTTGATTGTTTGATTCTATTAATTCAGGAATTGGATTCTTTAGCCAAAGCGCATCAGTATCTGAGTGAATAATATCATGCCCTTC
>Ga0233432_10002831_pt1 | contig 15937 bp, 13 predicted proteins | sample SI_122_August201_6_FD_179870 | JGI IMG/M metagenome (GOLD analysis project Ga0233432, IMG submission 179870) | Seawater microbial communities from Saanich Inlet, British Columbia, Canada - SI_122_August2016_10_MG | ecosystem: Environmental > Aquatic > Marine > Inlet | place: Canada: British...
TGACCTGCCCCCCGAAATTTCCCTCACGTTGATGTAGAGTTTGCTTAACCTTTCGAAGGAGCAAACGGATGCGAAAGAGCCGATTTAGCGAAGCCCAGATAATTGGGATGATTAAGGAGCAAGAAGCAGGCATGCCCACTGCTGATGTGTGCCGCAAGCATGGTCTCAGCCAAGGGACGTTTTACAAGTTCAAATCCCAGTACGGCGGCATGGAGGTGTCGGATGCGGCGAAGCTGCGCGCTGTCACGGACGAGAACGCGAAGCTGAAACGATTGCTGGCGGATGCCATGCTGGACAACGTGGTTCTGAAGGACTTGCTGGGAAAGAACTGACGACATCAACCGAACGACGGGAAGCTGCACTGCGGGCGATGCGGGATCATGATATCTCGCAGCGTCGCGCGTGTAGGCTCGTTGGTGTCGACCCTAAGACTGTCAGGCGCGACCGTCCGCCTGATAACCCTGAGATACGCAAGGAGATGAAAGCAGTCGCCGCCAAACGCCGTCGCTTCGGCTACCGGCGGATTGGCGTGATGTTGGAACGCAAGGGCATGATCATGAACCACAAGAAGCTGTATCGGCTTTACACAGATGAGAAGTTGGGGGTGCGGCAGCGAAGGGGCCGCAAACGAGCGCGGGGATCGAGAACACCCATGCCCGTGGCGCTACGACCGGGCGAACGTTGGTCGCTAGACTTTTTGTCTGATATGTTTGGTGCATCTCGCAAGTTCCGCATCTTGGCGGTGAATGATGACTGCTGTCGCGAGAACCTGTGTTTGATGGCGGACACCAGCATATCAGGCGCACGCGTCGCTCGCGAGTTGGATGCACTTGTGCGCGTCTACGGCAAGCCTGCCAGCATTGTCAGTGATAACGGTACAGAGTTCACCAGTAGGGCGATCCTGAGATGGGCGAACGACAATGCTGTGGACTGGCACTACATCGATCCAGGAAAGCCGCAGCAAAACGCCTTCATTGAGTCATTCAACGGCAGCCTACGCGACGAGTTGCTGAACGAAGAATGGTTCGACAGCCTGGATGACGCTCGCCGCAAGTTGGCGCTCTGGCGATACGATTACAACAACGTCAGACCCCACTCATCATTGGAAAACCAAACACCCGCTGAAGCGCGTCGAGCGCTTGAGCAATTTGAGGGCTCCGCGCACGACGCGCTTGCCCAAAACGAAGACGACGAATATGAAATCCAAACCCGCAAACTCTCGTTATGAATGAGGGAGCCTTGGGGGGGCAGGTCAAGCCACACTCAAGATGAGGCACAGCTTCGTAAGTTGTAAGTTGCCGCTTGGCTCTTTAAGGTGCTAAAGCCTTCCCCATAAAGATATGCAATGAAGGAAAAGATTTTATCTTTCTATTGCACAGCCACAATAAACTCTATGCCATCTATAAATCCATTAATGTGGGTAGTACCGCTTCCATCATCATCATGACCCTCGAGCGAAAGCATGTTGTCAACCTTCATGCCAAAATCAATGGACGAACTGCTTCCAGATATTACTACTGGAGTACCAAATGTTTGAACGACCAACTGCCGTGTCGCATTAGTAGTTTCGGCAGTGCTCGGGGTGTTGTCGTAATCACCGTACGTTTCAAGAGTCGAAGCGTCAAACATTCCACAGATTACTGATGAGTTTAAGGTAACGTTATTTTCAAAAGCAAGTTCTGAACTAGCAGCAACGATTATACCGTTTGATATTGAACACTCATTACCATTAGAAATATATGCACCTGACGTTTCCGTAAACCAGCCTGGCGTTACTGGATCAGCATCATCTTGATCTATACAGTCAAAAAATCCACCCATATTAGAATCTATATCGTCTTCACTTCCGGAAGCAGTTCTTGTTGAGCATCGATCTCCGACCTCTGTTGAACCAACGCCACCAGTAGCGTCCCACCCGTTGTAATTGCGACTAAATGTTTCAGTGTGTTTCAGACTTATTTCATTTCCGAGCAAAATAACTGCGGCAGGATACGATCCAGCAGGTAACGAGATGTCGTCTGCAATTTTCAGACTACTATCTTTAGATATTTCCAAGTCCTGCGCGGCTGCATTATCAACTATAAATGTGCAGTCAGCTTGGTAGCTCTCATATGTTGGTATTTTACTGCACAGGCCCAGCTTAAATAACGGGAATGAAGCGTAGTCTGGGGTCACAGTGCACCAAGTTGACGGAGTTGTCGTAATAACGTTGGTCACTTCATCATCAGCATTCACGCTACAGGCTGCTGCCTGAACTTCAGCAACTGGGGCCAAATAAAGCGCATTTAAAAGCACGAAAATTGTTGTTTTCAATAGTATTTGCATATTTTAGTACCCGCTCGCTGTAACGCCAAGTTTAATGGCTTTTTTCATTATTTTATTTTCACGCTGGACGGGTTCGTATAGCTTCTCGCGGATTGGCTTCAGGTTTGAGGACCACTTGCCATCCTGCAATTTCTTAGTTTCACCCGCAGCTTTGCCTAGTGGAATAGTGTAGCTGAACGAGGCAACCTGTTGGCGCTTGCCCGCATCCTTCTGCTGACTTGCAAAGGTAAAGTATGCGTTTGGCAACAGTTCAGCCGTTAAGCCAAATTCTTCCGTATTGGTCACGTATCTAACACCATCTTTCCACTGACCGTCCGTGAAGTAGATGTTCGAAGAATAGAAATAAGGTAGGTTGGCGGTGAGCTTAAAGTCTCTGCCGTCTAGAGCAGATTCATTGATGTCCTTATATGTGATGTTGCCAGAAACTGCATTGTAGCGGTTAGCTCTCACTTCAAACATCGATGTAATAAACTCTACACCCAAACCAGTCCGCTTGTGTTTGGCTTCAATCTCATAGTCATAGAACGCGTTCGCACCAAAAATCATCTTTTCATCCGGAGTAATGTAACGCGCACCTAGGCCTGTGTTTACAGTCGTACGGTTATTAAATCTGTTAAGCGATGACTGATTAAAGAGAAACGTCGTCTTATCTTCATACAAACGATACAATGACATAATCTCCGCCGAAACCTTCGTACGACCTGTATCAAGACCGAAACTATCAGTACCAAGTGATAACTCTAAGTGAGTGAAGTTGGTTGTGACTAAAGCACGCTCCTCAATGAAGTTGAGGCCCGAGTTAATCTCGCCAAGTACAAACCTAGATAGCTCTTCAACAACAGCTTCTCTGGCCGTTCCATCCTCAATGCCCTGAGCGACGACTGCGACAGAACCAGCTATCTGATTACTGGAGATACCTATCTCAGCGTTCAAGCTAAGTGGCACTATCGCCACAAGGGCGGTCGATAGCAAAATGCGTTTCATATGGAATCCTAGACATTATTTCGATAGCTATTTAAAGCAACCGCGCTGAATGCCAATCCATATTGTTACATTGACAATTTTATACTGATATTTTTTCTCCGTAGTTCCTTAAAGAGCCAAGCGGCAACTTACAACTTACGAAGCTGTGCCTCATCTTGAGTGTGTCTCAGTACCCCCATCCCTCAAATCCTCCGAGAAATCCTAGCGACCCCATACCAACTCTTATGGCCACCAAACTGGCCACCAACAGAACACTTGAGGGATGCGGGGGGATTGCTTAAAGTTAACTATAGTTGAAAGGCTCACAGATTTTTACGCCTACTATAGGACCCACAAGCCGTGTGGGGCGCCATATAAATCAGAGACCTAGCGGATATTCACTGGAGACGATTTAGTCTTTGGGTTACAAATGGGTTGCAAAAAACTCTGCCTTGACCCTTAATTGTGCCCAAATCACTTGGTTATTTCGCTCCTGAAAATCCAGTCTTACCCCCCATATCATAATCGGTCAGACCCAGACCCCCACCCTAGGCGCACCCCCGTTTGTAAGCATAGGTACCTGAGCGCCTAGTAATACGATTACGAACGAACGTTTTGGTTTTGCTGGCGTACGTCAAAAAACAGATCATAACCGTAATAAAGAGAAACCCGCCTCGATTAGGAGACGGGCCACGTCGTTTAAAGATTACAGTCCTGACTTCGGAAGTACCTTTAGGCCGAAGGATCACCGCAAGTGCTAGTTGCTTCATCCCAAGACTTACTATTCATTTCGCATTTAACTTTGTCGGCGCTGTGGGTTGCACAGTTACCTGCAAATGCAAAGTTGGCCCCCGCTAGTGTGAGCGCGGTGGTAGCTGCGTAAATCATTACTTTCATAAACCACCGGACTAAAGCCCAACTATCCAATCCGCGATAACAACTTCAGCAAGAGTGCGCCTTCATCTTCGTCCAATTTGTCAATAAAAACGCGATCTTGTTCTTCAACATCTTTGCGGATTTGGACCATTCGAACACGCCCAAGATCGGTCAGCAATAGATTGATTTGCCTATTATCTTGCGTCCCGATTTGACGGTGCACCAAACCATCGGAGACCATGCGATCAACTAACTTGCTGAGTGTGGGAGGGTTGATCAACGCTTGTTTTGCCAGATCCCCCATCGTCAGGCGTTGACCAGCATCCAAGCATTCCAAAACACGCCACGCTTCAATTTGAATCTTATGCTTCTTCATTCGCTCACTGAGCGAACCGCTCACCGAGCGATGTGCCGCCGCAAGGGCGTAAGACAGATGGGACTCAAATAGATTTTGCATTGTTGTTATGGCGCTCACCAATTTCCACTGAAGTGAAATTAGTTGACTTGGAAAGCAATTTCAATTGCAATGTGACATCAAACCCGACTTTAGGGTGAAAATATTGTGAGGTGAAGACACTGCGAGAGTCTTTGACAATGCCAATCGAACTCGCAGATTATCGCGAGGACGCGCTTTTTCATGCGCGCAACAGCTTTTGTGTTGCGCTGTTGATACCGCTTTGCGGATCAGCGGGGATTTGGGCCCCGTCGTGTATCTCAAGCGCGCAGGTAGCAGTAGCGGAGCTGAACCAAAGCGGCGGCATCTTAGGGCGCAAAGTCAAACTTATTATGATTGACGCCGCGGTTGAAACTACGGAGCCAATTGAAGAAATCATCAATGATCTGATTGATTTAGGTGCGATAGATGCGATTGTTGGGATGCACATCAGTGCGATCCGCCAAAGGCTGTCAAAAGTGGTATGTCAGCGTATCCCGTATATCTATACACCCCTCTATGAAGGCGGCGAGACAACCGCCGGGCTGTTTGCCATTGGTGAAACGCCACAAGAACAACTGGGACCTGCGATTACGCGATTGCAGCAAATATATAAGCCAAAAAAATGGGCGTTGATCGGGAATGATTATGTTTGGCCCCGCAGTTCGAACTCTTACGCCAAGATCTGTCTTAAACAGATGAACGTCGACGTGGTTATGGAACATTACGTCCCATTTGGCCTAAAGAATATGACACCGTTACTGGATAATCTGGAGGCTTCGGGTGCTGATGCGGTGCTGGTGTCGCTGGTCGGGCAGGACGCCGTTCAATTCAATCGGGCTTTCGGGCGTCGGGGCCTAGACAGCCGGATCTTAAGGCTGGCTTGCGCGCTGGAGGAAAACGGACTGCTGGCATGTGGGAAAAGTAATCTGGAACGGCTCTTCTCTGTGTCATCTTATTTCGGGTCAATTTCAACACAAGAGAATGCAGCCTTCAAAGAGCGATATTATAACTTGCTGGGAGAGACAGCCCCTGCGCTGAATACGATAGGACAATCGACCTATGAAGGGATGCAATATCTCGCTGCACTTTTGCAAGATTTTGAGGACGTGTGGCGCGAGCGTTCGACACAAGATTGCTTACCTGTTAGTTACCATAGTGGCCGCAGCTTTTTACGCTCGGGGACCGTAAGTCGACCAGCTGTCTATCTTGCTCGAGCAGACGGGATGCAGTTCTGTGACTTTAAGTTATTGTAAGTAATAATAAATTATAATTTATTTTCCATTTCAAATAAAATACTTGAAATGGAAAATAAAATCCCTCACCTTGAGTGGAACGGAATCGTCACAGCCTTAAGCAGGCTGGTACACGACGGATGGGGGACTGCACTTGTACTGGATTTTGGCAATCGTCATAGGCGTGATCGTGGTGCTTGCGGGCATCTGGTTTCTCCAACGCTTCTACGTCAAGGCAAGCTTGGAAACCGCTCTAGTGCGTACAGGCTTGGGGGGGTGCAAAGTCCTGACAGATGGCGGCTGCATTGCCTTACCAATCCTGCACCAAGTTCAGCGTGTTTCAATGCAAACAGCCACCGTGATAACGTCTCGCACTGGTGGCGATGCCGTCCTGACCGCTGATCAGCTACGCGCCGACATCGTGATGAAATTTGAACTGCGTGTCGCCCCAAATGATGACAATATCGCGACCGCAGCGCAGGTGTTGGGCCACAGGATCGCACGCAGCGGCGAGGTCTTTGCAGATGTTTTGGCAGGATCTTTAGTCAACGCTATCCAAAGCGTGGCAGCCACCCGTGACCTGGGTGATATTCACCTCAATCGCGCTGAATTCACCCATGACGTATCCGAAATGATTTCAGATCACGCACAACGTTTGGGCCTTACGCTTGTATCTGCATCGCTTGTGGGGGTAGATCAAAGTGATCTGTCACAACGCGATGAAAACAACACGTTCAATGCGCGTGGAATGCGCCGCACAGCCGAACTTGTCGCCGAAGAACGCAAGGTACGCATTGAAATTGAGACGACCACAGAAATCGCTGTGCGCGAACGTTTGTTGTCTCAACATAAACGCCAGATTGAACTGAAAAGCACCGAACGCGAAGCCGAAATCGCGCAGCATGAGCATCTGGCCCGCCTTGAGGCCGAAGCAGAAAGCAGATCTGATCAAGTCCGCGCTGAAGCCCGCCGTGCTTCAGAAGGTGTCCGCATTGATCAAGAGCGCCAGACCAAAGCCGCGCAGGTTTCCAACGATGAGGCCTTACGTAAGGCCGAGATGGATGCGCTGCGCACATTGGAAGAAGCCAAAATTGCCAACGAGATCAAGCTTTCCCAAGCCCGCTCCAAAGAGGCGCAGGCAAAAGCCGATGAGGAAGAAGCGCGGGCCTTGGTGATCCTTGCGGCAGAGCACGTGCAGGCCCAAAAAGAACATGCCATCACAGTACGGGAACGCGATATTGCGCGCCTCAAGCAAGAACGCGACATTGAGTTGGAAGGTGCAAGGGTCAAAAGTGATGTCAGCACGTTGCTAGCTCGCGCTCAGGCGGATGCATCTATCAAGACGGCCGTCGCCAATGCCGACAAGATCGCAATGGAAGCCGAAGCCGCAGGTCGCGCCGCCTTAAATTCTGCGGAAAACACACTGAGCGATGCTGTGATCCGAATGCGACTGGAAGAGCGCAAGCTCGACAGGATGCCCGATATTATGACCCAGATGATGAAGCCTGTGGAAAAGATAGATTCCATTCGGATCAATCAAATTGGTGGCTTAAGCGGGTCCAATACCTCGGGCGAAGGAGTCGAGGGCGCCTTTGGTGCCGCGATGGATCAGATCCTTGGGATGGCCGTCCGTCTGCCTGCCATGAAACAAATGGGCGAAGAAATTGGATTGGATTTCGACGCAAACCTTGCCGGACGTACTGCTGATTACGCCAATCGAATCAAAGCAAAAGACGATCCAAAACCAAAAGACAAAGAGTGATCTGAAGTCACCTTTCGTACTTTCCAACAGCAACTAACGGAGGACACCAACATGTCGCTGAACAGAAGAACTTTTCTTGGCCGCTCGGCCGCTCTTGCCACAACAAGCTTGATGCCGATGGCTGTCCTTGCCGCAGACAGTATCAAATTGGGATCGATCCTAGACACCTCTGGGCCTTTTGATGCTTACGGCAAGCCGATGGATCAGGCGATGCGCTTGGCAGTATCAGAAATCAATGAGGCGGGCGGTCTTTTGGGACGTCAGGTCGAAGTGACGGCCTATGACACCCAATCAGACATGGCGCTTTATTCGCAATACGGCCAACAGCTGACCCGTCAAGACCACGTTGATGTGGTGCACGGGGGCATTCTTTCAGCTTCGCGCGAGGCCATCCGCCAAACCATGCGTAAAACCAATACGCTCTATTTCTACAACGTCCTTTATGAGGGCGGCGTTTGTGATCGCAACATCTTTATCAACGGGGTCACACCGGCCCAACAAGTTGAGGCGCTTGTGCCTTATGCGATGAAAAATTCCGGCAAGAAGGTTTATATTCTGGCGGCTGATTATAACTATGGGCAGATCACCGCGCGCTGGATTCAAAAGTTCGTGGCCGAAAATGGTGGCGAAGTTGTCGGGACCGATTTTTTCCCACTGGATGTTAGCGATTTTGGATCAACCATTGCCAAAGTACAAACTGCGGCACCTGATCTGGTGATCGCACCTTTGGTTGGGGGTGCGCATTTGTCGTTCTTCCGTCAGTGGGCGGCAGCAGGCATGAAAGACAAAATCGCGCTTGCCTCGACCACGTTAGGTGTCGGGAACGAGCACAAGGTTTTAACTCCCGAAGAGGGCAACGGGATCATGTGCGCATACAATTATTCGCAAGAACTCGACACAGCTGAAAACGCCGCGTTTAAGGCGAAATGGGCTGGAATGTTTGATGGTGATCAATCCATGCACGAGATTGCTGTATCGCATTATCACGGCATCAACACATGGGCCGAAGGCGTGCGTCAGGCAGGGTCACTTGATCGTATGGCGATCATTGAGGCGCTCGAAACAGGCATTTCAATTACAGGTCCAGGCGGCAAGGTGACAGTTGATCCCAAAACCCACCACGCGGTTTTGGACGTCCACTTGATGAAGATGCAGGATCAGAAAATGGAAGTGGTTGAAACGTTGCCCCAGCGCCAACCTGTCGACACTCAGGCTGTCTGCGATCTGAGCGCAAACCCTGATGACAACACACAATACGAAATCGACATCTGACTGTAGATTTCTACCGGAAGGGGCGGCATTTTCCGCCCTTTCTCCGTCATTTCCTCTTTATTTTCCAAGCAGGCTCAAATGGATCTTAGTTTCGTCATCCTAGTGGAAGTGTTGTACGCGATCGCGTCTCTGGTGCTGATTAGCGCCGGGCTTGCTGTGGTTTTCGGCATGATGAAGGTGATTAATCTGGCGCATGGAGAGTTCATGATGCTGGGTGGCTACGCGACAATCACGGCTGTTGGCTTGGGGGTGAATGTCTTTGTTGCTATGCTGATCATTGCACCGTTGATTGTCGGCCTAATTGGGCTGGTGGTTGAGCGATTGGTGATCCGGCATCTGTATGGCAGGCTTGTGGACACTATGCTGGCGACATGGGGGTTGAGCCTTGTGTTTATTGGTCTGGCCAAGATGATTTTTGGCAACACCACAACTGGCATCTCAACACCGATCCCCGGTTTCGCTGTCGGCAACTACCAGATCAGCGGTTACAATTTTTTCATTATTCTCGTTGCTGTGGCCTTGGTGATTGCGATGTTCGCCGTGTTGCGAGGCACGCGGGCGGGCCTGATTGCCCGTGGCACAATGCAGCGCGCGGATATGGCAGCCGCATTGGGCTATAGTCCGGACCGCATCTACATGGCCACATTCTTTTGTGGCTCGGCTTTGTCGGGTTTGGCAGGCGCGGTTCTGGCCCCCTTGGTTGGATTGGTTCCGACATCGGGCGGCGCATATATCGCCAAAGCATTCATAACGGTGATCGCGGGTGGCCCCTCATTGATCGCTGGTTTGGTAAGCTCTGCCGCATCTTTTGGCTTCGTCAATCAGATCTTTACCTTCGCAATCTCCCCAGTGATCGGCGAAGTCGCTTTGCTTGTCGCGGCAGTTGTTGTGCTTAGGCTGATACCCCAAGGGATCACCTCGCGCTTTTTCAAAGGTAAATTGTGATGACGCGCCCCATTGGAAAAGACGTCCTGAATATACTGATTTTTGCGGCGCTGCTGATTTGGCTGATGCCGATGATGATCAGCACCTACACGCTGACTGTGCTGGTGATTTACGGAATGCTGGGCCTGAGCCTTGGTTTGATTTGGGGCTTTGGCGGGATTTTGTGTTTTGGGCAGGCTGCGTTCTTTGGCCTTGGGGCCTATACCTATGCGATTGCGGCCATCAACATTGGCGAAAGCACGATCCCGATGATCCTCGCCGTTTTGGTGCCCACTGCCTTTGCGGCACTTCTGGGCGCGGTGATGTTTTACGGGCGTCTGACGGATGTGTATCTTGGTGTGATCACTTTGGTGGTGACATTGATCTTGTTCAAATTCGTGAACTCAACTGCTGGACCGCAATACGTCATCGGAAAAGCGCGGCTGGGTGGCTATAATGGTATCCCGGGCTTTCAAACGCTAAACGTGCCGGGTGATCCCAATGCCTACATCTGGGGTGATCCGTATTTTTATGTCTGTACGGTGGCGCTGGTCATCGTGTTTTTGTTGGTCACATGGCTGTTGCAATCTTCCTTTGGCCGGATCGCTATCGGTATCCGTGAGAACGAGACGCGGATGAGCTTGATGGGCTATGACGTGGCCGCGCGCAAAACCGTGTTGTTTGCCATAGGCGCTGCAATCGCGGGGTTGGCGGGCGCGCTTTTTGCTAATTGGGGAGAGATCGTAACGCCCGGTCTGTTTTCTCTTGGCCAATCGGCCGAGATCATTATCTGGTGTATCGTTGGCGGGCTGGGTACCCGGTTTGGCCCTTTTCTCGGGGCCGTAGGCCTTGCCTATCTCAAGTATATGTTGGGCCAACAAAGCATGATCGACAACACGTTGATCACCGGTTTGATCCTTGTGCTGTTCGTATTGTTCCTGCCACGCGGCGTGGTGCCGGCAATTGCATCCCTTTGGAAACTCAGCTTTGGCAGGGCAGGGCGTTGGCCTCAGCGTTCAAATCGGCGGAGGGCACGGCATGGCTGAAACCGTTTTGGAAACGCACGGGTTGACCATGCGTTTTGGCGGGGTAACCGCCAGCGACAACGTCAATTTCAAACTCAAAGCACGCGAGTTGCGATGCTTGATCGGACCAAATGGTGCCGGAAAATCCACGTTTTTCAAATGCGTGACCGGCTTGTTGACCCCGTCCGAGGGGCAAGTGTTCATGCGCGGTCAAGACGTGACAGGATGGCAACCCCATCAAATCACAGCCCTTGGCGTCGGCATCAAAACGCAAACACCAAATGTGATGGACGCGTTGAGCGTGCATGAAAACATCTGGCTGTCCGCACGTCGTTTTCACTCCACTGTTGAGGCGCGCGAACGTGCAGAAGCTATCATTGATCGCCTTGCTCTTGGCTCCATCGCACGTACCGAGCTTGGCCAATTAGCCCACGGCGAACGCCAAAGGGTTGAGTTGGGCTTGGTCGCGGTATCAGATCCGTGGCTGGTGTTGCTGGACGAACCCGCCGCCGGGATGAGCGCGCAAGATGTGGATCAAATGACCGAAATCATTCACGAGCTGACCCGCACCGCCGCTGTCGTGATCGTGGAACACGACATGCAGTTCATCCGCTCCATCGCTGAAACCGTGACCGTATTCCACCAAGGTGCCGTGCTGATGGAGGATCATGTGGATCGGGTGATGTCTGACCAAACCGTGCGCAGCGTCTACCTTGGAAAGAAAGCATAAGATGACTGAAGAGCGTAACATCCTGCTTTTCGCAAAAGGCATTTCGGGGGGATATGGCCGTGTGCCCATCTTGCACGGAATTGATTTGGACGTGGGCGAAAATGAAGTTGTCGGGGTGCTGGGTCATAACGGCATGGGCAAGACAACGCTTCTGAAAACGCTCATGGGGTTCTTGCCTACGACTGCTGGGCAATTGCGCTTTGATCACGCCGATATTACCCGCCTGCCACCCAATGCCCGTGGGCAAATGGGGATTGGATATGTCCCACAAGGGCGCGGGATATTTCCGCAACTCTCTGTGCGCGACAATCTGCGATTTGCTTGGCACGATCATGGTGGTGGATCTGAAACCGAAGTTATGGAAAGCGTCTTGCGCGATTTCCCGCGTCTCACACGTCTGCTGGATCGGGATGGCGGGGCGTTGTCGGGTGGTGAACAACAGCTTTTAGCACTGGCGCGTTGTTTGATGGGTGATCCTGAATTCCTGCTGCTGGATGAGCCAACCGAGGGCATCCAACCCTCAATCATCGAAGAGATGTCAGAGACGCTCCTGCGTTTGCGTGAAAGCCGGGGCCTGTCCATTTTGCTGGTTGAACAGAACTTTGATTTCATCGCTGATTTGTCGGACCGGGTGTTGGTGTTGGAACGTGGCCGCATCACCGGCACACTCACCCGCGCAGAGCTTTCTGATCAAACCAAGGTCGACCAGTTTTTGGGATTTGGTGCGGCGCGGGGCACCCGTCAGGGCACATCCCGCGGGGCTGACACCTCGAACTCGCCACGCATCCAGAGCTTTCCACCACCTTCACGCCCTGCATCCGGCAGCGCTCAACCGCAACTTAGCATTCCAACGGTGACATCCATGACCATCAAACGCCCTACATTGTCGCAGATGCGCACCATGGCTGACCGTTTCGGTATGAGCCTGTGTGACGAGGATCTGCTTGAATACACAGAGATTATCGAACCTTACATGCAGGCCTATGACCGGCTGGATGCGATGCCCGACAACCTGCCAGAGGTGCACTATCCTCGCAGCCCCGGGTATTTTCCGGATCGCACCGAAAACCCGTTGAACGCATGGTATGTAAAGACCGAAGTTCGCGGCGCGCCGGACGGCAAGCTGCGCGGCAAACGCATTGCTATCAAAGATACCATTTGTCTGGCTGGGGTGCCGATGATGAACGGGTCGTCCATCATGGAAGGCTATACACCTGAGATTGACGCCACCATTGTCACGCGGATGCTGGATGAAGGTGCAGTGATCGCAGGTAAGGCACATTGCGAGAATTTCTGCCTCTCAGGTGGATCACACACCAATGCCAAGGGTCCAATCCATAATCCGTGGAAACGCGGTTATATGGCTGGTGGTTCCTCTGCGGGATCAGGGGCGTTGGTGGCAGCGGGTGAGGTCGACATGGCCATCGCAGGGGATCAGGGCGGATCAATCCGCATTCCGGCCTCCAACTGCGGTGTCTACGGCATGAAACCAACCCACGGGTTGGTCCCTTACACGGGTACCATGCCCATTGAGCAAACCATCGACCACCTTGGTCCGATCACCAACAATGTCTCGGACAATGCATTGTTGCTTGAAGTCTTGGCGGGCGAGGACGGGCTTGATCCGCGCCAATACAAACCAAAGACCTACAGCTACACTGAAGCGTTGGGGCGCGGCGCACAGGGCATGCGTATTGGAATCTTGTCTGAAGGCTTTGCGCATCCCAACTCTGAAAGCGACGTCGATCAATGCGTCATGGCCGCCGCTGAACGGTTCCGCGAATTAGGGGCGAGGGTCGACGAGGTGTCGGTGCCTGAGCATTACACAGCAATGGACGCATGGACCGCAATCACACTGGAGGGCCTTCAGGATGGCATGATGTGGGGCAATTCAACTGGCACCAATTACCGCGGTCTGTTTTTACCGTCGATGACCGATCACATGGCCCAGTGGAAAGGGCGTGCAGATGAGTTGAGCCATTCGCTCAAGGCCTGTATGTTTGTGGGCGAGCATTTCCAACGCCAATATCGCGGGCGGTTCTATGGCAAGGCGCAAAACATCATGCGCAAGGTGAACGAGCGATATCATGCGGCGCTTAAACAATATGATCTTTTGTTGATGCCTACATTGCCGATCAAACCACAAGAACATCCGCCCGCGGATTGTTCGTTAAGCCTGTATGTCCAGCGCGCATTCGAAATGGTTCCAAATACCGCACCATTCAACGGCGGATTACCTGCGATGAGCGTCCCATGCGGGCTTAGCGAAGGGTTGCCTATCGGAATGCAACTGGTTGGCCCAAACTATGGCGAGATGAAGATATATCAAGCAGCTCACGCGTTTGAACAATCAGGCGATTGGCGCGACATGTAAGGAGAGATCGTTATGACTATTCTGAACGAGAGCATTGCTGGGCGAATTCAAAATTTCGGACTGGACCTGAATGCACCTGCGCAAAGCGATCTGGCCCCGAAAGACGGCATGTCCTATGTTCAAGGCCCAACTGTGCCGCCGCTGGCCTTTGCTACCATTCCACAACTTTTGCGCGATGCCGTTTCGCGATACGGGCCGCGTGACGCACTGGTTTTTCAGGATCACAGGCTCAGCTACTATGATCTGGACAGGGCTGTTGATGCTTTGGCAACAGGTTTTCTGGCCCTTGGGTTAGAAAAGGGCGACCGGCTGGGCATTTGGTCACCCAATCGCCTGGAATGGGTATTGACTCAATTTGCGACTGCGCGGATCGGGGTCGTGCTGGTGAATATCAATCCAGCCTATCGGTTGTCAGAGCTGGAATACGCGCTGAATGTAGTTGGTTGCAAAGCGCTGGTGTTGGCACGGCGCTTCAAAAGCTCCGACTATCTGGGGATGGTGCGCACTTTGGCACCCGAACTTGGCACTGCGAGCCCGGGCAAATTACAGGCCACGAAACTGCCACACCTGCGGCATGTGATTGTGATGGAGGATGCGGATGACGCTCGCGGGCTCTGGTTATTTAATCAGATTGCGACGCTTGGCGGACCTGCACAGCAGTTGCGCTTGCCACAGATTGATCGCGGCCTTGAACCAGATGATGCGATCAACGTCCAGTTTACTTCTGGCACGACAGGGCGGCCAAAAGGGGCCACGCTTTCCCACTATAACATCGTCAATAACGCCCGTTTTGTCACCGACAGGATCAAGCTGACGGAGAACGACAAACTGGCGATCCCAGTGCCGCTATACCACTGTTTCGGCATGGTCATGGGCGTGCTCGGCGCTGTCAGCAAAGGGGCGGCAATGGTCTTTCCCGGCGAGGCGTTTGATGCGGCGCAAACTTTGGACGCATTGGCCAAAGAGCGCTGCACCGCGCTATACGGCGTGCCTACGATGTTCGTGGCCATGTTGGAAGAACTCAAAACCAAACCACGCGACCTATCAGCGATGCGCACAGGCGTGATGGCCGGCGCGCCTTGCCCCGTTGAGGTGATGAAAAAGGTCAACGCTCAGATGAACATGGGCGAGGTTACAATTTGTTATGGCATGACCGAAACCGCACCCGTGTCATTCCAAAGCTTTGTAGACGACGCTGTCGAAAAGCGTTGCGAAACCGTTGGTCGGGTGCATCCGCATCTAGAGGTGAAAATTGTAGATAAAGCAGGCCAAATTGTTCGCGCAGGCACCCAAGGCGAGCTGTGCACACGGGGATATTCGGTGATGAAGGGGTATTGGAACGATCCGGAACGCAACAAAGATGCGATCCGTGACGGCTGGATGCACACTGGTGATCTGGCGGTTTTTGACGACGCTGGTTTTTGCACAATCACAGGTCGGGTGAAGGACATGATCATCCGTGGCGGCGAAAATATCTATCCGCGCGAGATCGAAGAGTTCCTTTTCGCCCACCCTCAGGTGCGTGAAGTTCAGGTGTTTGGTATTCCGGATGAACGTTTGGGCGAAGTAGTTTGCGCTTGGGTTGTGGCGGCAGCGCATGGTGACGTCAGCGAAGACGCGCTACGTCAATTCTGCCAAGGTCAAATTGCTCATTTCAAGGTTCCAACCCATTTCAAAATTGTAGATGAGTTACCGATGACGATCACCGGCAAGCCACAAAAGTTTATTATGCGCGACATGATGGTTGCAGCTATGGCAGGACAAGTACCAGGGGCCATCATCCGTTGAGCCTTGCTATCGCTTGGGCAGCATCACACCCCGGTATTACTTGTCCAATCATTGGGGCCCGCAACACCGATCAGTTAAAAGCATCATTAGCCGCTGTGGACATAACCTTGTCGCCCGAACAACGTGACAAAATTTCTGCTCTATCTAGGACACCGCCGGTTGCAACTGACCGCTTGGAAGACCAACGCTGATTGCAAGTAGATCAAGCGCCAAAGATTTAACTCTGGGAA
>Ga0233432_10002832_pt1 | contig 15936 bp, 22 predicted proteins | sample SI_122_August201_6_FD_179870 | JGI IMG/M metagenome (GOLD analysis project Ga0233432, IMG submission 179870) | Seawater microbial communities from Saanich Inlet, British Columbia, Canada - SI_122_August2016_10_MG | ecosystem: Environmental > Aquatic > Marine > Inlet | place: Canada: British...
TGAATTGTAAAAATTCGTAACTTTAGTCAAACAAACTTTTCTATTATGCAAAAAGAATTAGATCAAGTAAAATTTGACATCCATAAACTCGAGACTATGATTGAGGTATTAGCTAAAGACGTTCAAGAAATAAAAGAAGCTCTCATAGGAAACGAATTTGGTCAAGAAGGCCTCGTCAAAAAAGTAAGTCAAAACTCTGAACAGATAGCTGATTTAATTAAGTTTAAACACAAGATTATCGCTTGGGCAACTGGAGCAGGCTTAGGCTCTAGTGCTTTATTTAATACGATATCGGAGATGATGAAATGAAAAAACCTATTAAGGAGTGGAAACTTGTACGTATCATATCACAAACTGCCGAAGGAAAAAACAAAGCCGGACAAGTGTTGCACGGCGCACTCGACATCTTGCCCTTGCCAAACCAATTCATCGGTAAAGCGCTTAAAGCAATCGTTGCAGGAGAGTGGAATCAAACTAAAAGCCAACTTATTGAAGCGTTTTCGCTCCGTAATATTGTAGCAATATCCTTAACAACTGCGTTCATTATGGGATGGGTAACACCTGATCAATTAACTCAGTTTACCGAGATGCTAAACGAGATTCTTAATTCTCTATAATGAAAGCCGGCAGGCCTCTTAAATACGAAACGGCCGAAGATTTAGAAAAGGCCATAGAGGTTTACTTTGCTAATAATCCGGAGAAGCCTACCATCACCGGACTAGCATTAGAGTTAGGTTTTACTAGCAGACAAAGCCTATACGATTACAAAGAAAGAGAAGAATTTTCTTACACTATTAAAAAGGCAGTTCTAAGAATAGAATCTATGCACGAAGCTAACCTCTACTCAGGTGCATCAGGAGGCTCTATATTTTGGCTCAAGAATAGAGAATGGAGCGATAAGCAGGAGCAAGTACATAGCGGATCACTGCCGACAATAAGAATGGAGATAGTTGATGGAAGTAAACCAAAAGATAATAGCGAGTCTTGAGTGCGATAAGCCTATCGTAGTGCATCAAGGCGGAACATCGTCAGGAAAAACATACGGCATACTTCAGTATCTTTTTGGAGTCGGCGCTCAGAATGACAACGAAGTAATCACGGTAGTAGCTGAAGATGTGCCTAACCTAAAGTCCGGAGCATATAGAGATGCTAAGAACATTTGGGCAGACAACGAAGAGATTAAAGCCTGGTGGCCATATCTAAACGAGTCCGATAGACTATTCAGAAGCAGAAGCGGATCGGTTTTAGAGTTTAAATCCTTCCAGGATGAGTATGATGCCCGGTCAGGTAAGAGAGATAGAGCATTTTTCAATGAGGCTAATGCTATCAAGTACGGAATCTTTGAGCAGATAAACCTCCGTACTACAAAGCAAACAATTATCGATTTTAACCCATCGGCTCGATTTTGGGCGCACGATAGGCTAGAGGGTAGAGATGATGTAGAATGGGTGATTACAACCTTCAGAGATAACATTAGGCATCTATCTCCTTCCATAGTAGATAAGATTATGAGCTATGAGCCAACACCTGAGAACGTAAAAAGAGGCACGGCTAACGAATATCGGTGGATGGTTTACGGACTCGGTGAGGTTGGAAGGCTAGAGGGATTAGTCTTGCCTAACTTCAAGATAACTAACGAATGGCCTGATTATAAATGGAGATGCTTTGGAATGGATTTTGGGTTTACTAATGATCCGACTACTCTAATTGAGGTAAGGTTTGCTCACGGCGCTTTATATGTAAAAGAGCATATATATCGGAAAGGGCTTACTAACCAAGATATTAGTCGTATGATAAAGGGATTAGAGATAACGGAGCAAATAATAGCAGATAGCGCCGAGCCTAAGAGTATCGAGGAACTAAAGAGAGAGGGAGTTTGGGTAGCGCCGGCACAAAAGGGAAAAGATTCGATAATGTATGGCATACAAAGGATAAACGAGTATCAGGTTTATATACACGCATCAAGTAAGAATCTAATAGAGGAATTTTCTTCGTATATTTGGGCGAAGGATAGACATGGCCAGGCAACAAATAAACCAATCGATGATTTTAATCACGGTATTGATGCGATTAGATACGCATTGACCGACAGACTGCGCCGTAAAAAGCTAGAATTTAATGTAGTGTAATGTTTCATTTTTATCTCCGTTGCGAGAGTTTTGATAGGCTCTCGTTTCTTTTTGTAAAATTGCGTAAATTGTAACAAAATATTTGCAAATGAATTTTAGCGATTTAATCCCTTTCAAAAAACAACGGCTAAACAATAGGCTTAATAGGCAGTTGTTTCGCTATCAATCCGGCTCACCTATCGTATTCTCAGACACTCAAGAGGGATATGTATCGGATGCCTATGAAACTAATCCGGATGTTTATTCTGTGGTGAACGGAATAACTAGATCGGCTTCTTCTGTTCCTCCGGTAGTACACGAGGTTAAGGATGTAAAGAAAGCGCATCAGTATCGTAAGATGAAATACGGTATGCGTAACGGCGCTACTCAAAAGAATATAGATTACGCTCTAGAATTAAAAGAGCAGGCCTTTGAGACAGTTATTGATGAGCGTGATCCTTTGTATAAGCTCATAAACAATCCTAATCCATTACAAGGATATCCCGAATGGTATGAGAATATGAAAGGCTTTCAGCTTATCACTGGAAACGGATATACTCATTTCGTGGAGTTAGGTGATGGCAGTATTGGAGAGATGTGGGTAATGCCTTCTCAGTTTACCAATATAATCGCAGATGCTTCGTATGAGACTCTTATAAAGGCTTATATGATTGATGTCTATGGATATTCGGGAGAAAGGTTAGAGGCTGAATCTGTTATGCATTGGAAATACTGGAATCCGGACTATGATGGAGTCGGTAATCATTTGTACGGTATGTCTCCTCTAAAATCTGCACGTAATGCAATCCGATTAGGTAACGATGGCGATAACGCATTATCTAAAGCCTTCCGTAATGGTGGAGCAAGCGGTGTAGTATTCCCTGATGATCCTGATATCGATAGACTAACAGAAGAGCAGAGATCGCAACTAGAGCATTATCTTCGCTCTATGAATGGCCCTGATAACTATAAATCCTGGTTAGTATCAAGCGCAAAGTTAGGATTCCAGGCTTTTGGTATTCCTCCGATAGATTTGGAGATACTTGAAAGCGGTAAGATGTCGCAGAGAGATATCTGTAATGTGTACAATTATCCTTCTGAACTTTTAAACGATCCGGATAACAAGACTAACGCTAACAAAGAGCAATCTCGTAAGCAGTTGTATCTTGATAATGTGATTCCTTCTCTAGTAAGAGACTTCGCAGAGATGAACCGTTCTATCGTTCCTCGTTTTACAGATAAGAAGTATCATCTTGATTTTGATGTACAGAGCATCGATGCAATAGGCCAAGAAACCGGTGATAAGGTTAGTTGGCTTGCTCAAGCCTGGTGGCTAACATTAGATGAGAAAAGAAAAGAAATGGGATACGAGCCAATCGGAGACGATGCTAGATACATCCCGGCCAACCTCATACCTGATACAACCTTTGAAATGACAGAGGAAGATGTGAAGAGATTGAAGGCCGACTATGCCAATACCGAAACCCAATAAGCTCGAAACAGAGAGCGCCTTTATGTCTCGATGTGTCTCCTTCTTATTGGATGAAGGAACACCACAAGAGCAGGCAGTAGCTATATGTACATCTCAGTACAGAAGCGAGAAATTAAAAACTATGGCCTGGAAAACCATAGATAGAAAGCGAGCTACTTACATTAAGTACGCCAAAACTGAGTTCTCCCGAGCGTTAAAGGCTCAAGCCAATGAGTACCTCGATAAAGTAAAAGCTAACGGCTTATCCGAAGAATACACTATAAGCGCTGAGCCAATAGAGAAAGCGATGAGAAACGTTTATCAAAGAGTGATGACTCAGTTTGCTAGGGATACTTACAATGATCTCATTAAGGATGCGCAAAAAACTCAAACAAATTGGGAGGAGATTGTTAATAGATGGTTTACGTCTAGTGTTATTGACTTGTCTGATTTAATGACAGATACAACGGCTAAGAGCGTGAGGGAGATAGTAAAAGAGGCTATTGTTGAGGGTAAGAGCATTAGAGAGTTTCAGAATGATTTGATGGCTAGCTATTCGGTATCAGAGCGCCGAGCTGAACTTATAGGCAGAACTGAGATAATAAGAGCAAGTAACGCCGGTTCTTTGTTGGGTGCAGAAGAAACCGGAATACCTATGAACAAGTATTGGCTTGCTACTAGAGACAATCGTACAAGAGGACTCAATCCGAAGGACATATTCGATCATTACTCAATGGATGAGAATAAAGGCATTCCATTAGATCAAGCCTTTAACGTGAGCGGAGAGTATCTTCAACACCCAGTCGATTTTAGAGGCTCTCCAGGTAATACTATTAACTGCCGGTGTACGATGACGTATGAAGTTATCGAAGAAGGAGTAGAAGATTTTAATATAACAGAACAAGAAATACAAACTAATGATATAAAAGAGATAGAAAAACTTATTCAAAATATAAATCCAAATATACAAACAAAAATACCAAGAACTGCCAATCCCGAAATCTTAAAAGCTCAGTACAGAGGAATGAAATGGGTAAATGATCAAATTGGTGGCTTTAAATCTACTGTCAGATACACATATACTAACAAAAGCAAAAGCGCAAGAGGTGGGTCGTTAGGCCATTTTGATCCAAATGCTAGAGATGCTACTGGTAATATGTCGCCTGGAGGTGAGTTTATTGGTCAAGATATAAAAATGATTAGTTACACAGAGGTTGATAAATACAATCAGGTGTTAGAATATAGCGCAAGAAATGGTCATTTTGCTGAAGGAACTAACATAGAAAGCGTTATGGTTCACGAATTAGGTCATTATATAGATAGCTTGGGAGGAATGAAAAAAGATGGTATATTAGGTTCTTCTTTATCAGGTAATTTTAAAATAGCAGATAGAAAAGCGTGGAATTTATATATTGATAAAAGGAAAGCATCAAATTCAATAATGGATGAGTTATATAAATCTTTCGGTATTGATATAAGTATGAGGGATGAAGGAGAATTTGGCGCTATAATCAGAAGAAGTATGCATCAGTTAAGACACGAAACAACTAAAATTACTGGCAGATATGGTGATTTAAACCCTTCTGAGTTTATCGCTATGGCTATTCAGTACGAATATTTACATCCTGGTAAGAATAAGGTAGCAAAAAAAGTAACAGAATTAGTTTTTAACAGATACAAAGAGGCGTTCAAATGATGATACCTATTTTAGAAAATGAGTCTATATTTTTAGAATATTTAGATAATGAAAATGATGATTATGGCTTTAAGCTAACAGAAAATGCTCCAGAGGAAGCAATAATAGCACTTGAGTCATATAATAAAAGAGCTAATCAGTTATTGAGAGAAATGAAAATCGAATGATAGTCATCTTTTCATACAATCGGCCCGATATGCTTGCAAGGCTTATCGATGAATGCCCTGAGAAGCCGGTAGTTATTGACGATGGTTCTGATTTTGATTCTCTGCTATTCGCTAAGAAGTGCGACTTTCATAGACTTGAGCATAAGGGAAGAGAAGGCTTTTGGGAGAACTGGGATTATGCACTTAAGATATGCGAGGCCTCCAATGATGAATACTTTACATTCCTGCCCGATGATTTTAGTTCGGTGCAGTTTGATGTACTAGAAACATTTAAACAAGAAAAGCCTTTCGCTTACAATCTCCTTAACGATGGGAGAACTCAATGCTTTATAGCTTGTAAGCCCGTAGAGACAGAATTTCACGGTATTCCATCGATACAAGTAGCGTTTACAGACTGCGGATATCATTGTAATAGAAAAACGCTCGAAATATTAAACTTTACAATGCCTCCGGTTGATCAAGTTCGCTTTGATGATCCGAATGCAAGTTCTCAAGTTGGTATGTATCAATCGACTCAGTTTTTTATCAACTTTGTTCCTATGTATATACCAAAGAAGTCTCTAGTCAAGCACGGAGATCATCCTTCTATGATGCATCCGGAACTAAGAAAGAAAATACCTTTAATTGACCAATAGTTATGACCATTGGACATCGTACTAACCTAAAGTTATAAAATGATTATCGAGATAGGCACATCGAACTTTGGAACAATGGCCGGTAAAAGAGATGGACTCTTTATCGAGCCGGTAAAGACTTATTTTGATTCTCTTCCTAATTGTAACAAAGAGAATGTAGCGATATCTAACTTTGAGGGAGAGGTTATTATGTTCTACATGATGCCGGAGGATATTGATAAGCACAAACTGCCTAAATGGCTAAAAGGATGCAATATGATAGGCGAGCCTCATCCTACAATGCTGAAAGTTCTAAGAGAAGAGAAGAAAGGATTATCTATAATTAGGTGCGATAAAGTAAAAGTAGTAAGAATTAAATCTCTTATAGATAAGCACGACATCAAAAAGATTCAAGTGCTAAAGATTGACACAGAAGGACACGATTGTATTATATTAAATGACTTTTTAGATACCGTTGATATCTTGCCTAGAATAATAATTTTCGAGAATAACGAGCTATCTAATCAACAAGAAATAGAAGCAGTAACTAAAAGACTAAAAGAAAGAGGATATCGTATGCAATACACGAAAGGAGATGTTATATGCAGACTCTAGGACTAATAGCTTATATACTAACGGCGCTCTTATGTTTTTGGGCAGACTGGAGAATCGGAGTCGCTTTTGTTACATTTTACATCGCATTTAAAATAGAGCTTTATGATAACCGCAAACCTAGCGACGATTAAATCAAGGCGTTATACCTTGCAAGGTGTAATCGACTCACTAAAGCATCAAGTTGATACCGTTCGGGTATATGCCAACGACTACGTTCCGGATGTAAAAGATGCGCAAGTATTCACCGGATGTGATTACACCGACAACTCTAAATTCTTTTGGCTTCCTAAGAGTAGAGGAATCTATCTATCTTGCGATGACGATCTTATCTATCCTCCGGATTACGTGGAGACAATAATCAAAGGTATGTGGAAATATCCTGGATGTTGGATAACCTTTCACGGTCGTAAATTACTTGGATACGGACTAGACTATTACAGAGGACACATGGTGTATCAATGCCTCAAGGATGTCAAGGGAGATTACGAGCTAGATATACCAGGAACGGGAGTATCTGCTTTTCATACGGATGACTTCAAGTTTGATATGCGAGAATGGAAGCATCAAAGAATGTCTGATATTATGGCCGGACAAGAAATAGCAAAGCGCCGTAAGAAGATAATATGCTTAGGACACGAAGCCGGATGGATTCAACACCTAGAAAACAAAAGCACTATCTATCACGAAGAGATTGGTAAGCCTCTCCAGTCTCAACAAGCCGATCTAGTATATTCGATGCGATACGAGCAAGGTTAAGAAGCTCCTCTATATCCTTAGCATCTACTGGCCAGTTATTACGCAACTGCTCATCTACTCTATCAAATAACTCTGTCATAAGTCTATATTTAAGGTTTTCGCAATATATCAAGGGTAATTGTTAAATAATGTAAAAAATCCGTATTTTTACAACAAACCTTTTTTATGAGTTATACCGATTATCCAAAGAGCGCAAGCAACAACGCAAAGAGAGCCTTAAAGTATAAGGAGGAATCCGGCAATCCTAAAGGATGCGGTACTCCGGTAGGATGGCGTAGAGCAACTCAGCTTGCTAATAGAGAGCCTATCTCTGAGGATGTAGTAAAACGTATGGCCTCATTCAATCGGCACAGACAACATAAAGACGTTCCTTATGATGAGGGATGTGGTGGTTTGATGTGGGATGCTTGGGGTGGAACATCGGGCGTAGATTGGGCAATACGAAAATCTAAACAAATTGATGAGGAAAAAATGTTCAACACAATTCTCGAAAGTGATAAGCTAATGAAAGCGGAAGCAAATGAGCTAAGTGTTGGCGATTTCGTATCGTGGAACTCTTCCGGAGGCCGAGCGAGAGGAAAGATTACTAAAATAGAAAGAGATGGGAGTATTGACGTTCCTGGCTCTTCTTTTACTATTACCGGTACGGAAGATGATCCGGCGGTTCTTATACAAGTTTATAGAGGAGGCGAGGCATCTGATGTCTATGCCGGACATAGAGCCTCTACATTAACCAAAATAAATCCAATTAAAAGCATGAATCCATTTATCACAAAAAAAGCCGGCATCCTTAAAGATGTCGATGTCGAGCGCCGTATGATTGAGGGATACTATTCGGTTTTCGATTACAAGGATTCCGATGGCGATATAATGATGAAAGGGTGCTATACCAAAACCATCAAAGAGAACGGGCCAAACGGAAAGAACAGAATTATGCACCTATATCAGCACGATCCGCTTACTGTACTAGGTAAGCCATCAATGCTAGTAGAAGATGAGAAAGGGCTATACTTCCGTACTGCTATAACCGACACACAATTAGGAACGGATGTTCTTAAGTTATACAGAGATGGAGTTCTTAAAGAGCATTCAGTCGGTATCAATTTTGTACGTAGAGACTTCTCTAACGAAGATGAAGCCTACATAGTCAACGAAGTCAAGATGTGGGAGGGATCAACTGTTACTTGGGGAGCGAATGAAATGGCGCTAGGAGGAATGGCCAAAGGTTCGCAGAAAGACCAGGTTGATCAATACAAGACATTAGTCAGAGCATTTGACTCAGGAGACTATACCGACGAGACTTTTATGCTAATTGAAATGCATATCAAGAATTTGGAAGAAGCATTAAGAAAATCACTTCAAAACACAGAAGCCGAGCCAATCACCTCTGTAAGTAATGACGCCGATTTTGATGCAATTTTCAAACAATTCAACAATCAACTACAAATCGAAAAGGAGTTCAAATTATGGACTTAGAAAATACCTTAAAAGAAGGCTTGGCTTCTGTAAAGAATGGTCTAGCCGAACAAACTAAAGCCCTTGAGGAGCGTTATAGCAAACTCGAAGAGCAAGTACAACTTTCAGGCGAAGCTGATTCAGCTACCAAGTCTGAAATCAAAAACCTTGAAGAAGTAATCGCTTCTCAAAAGGAAAGAATCGAGTCAATCGAAAAGAATAGCAACCGTTTAGGCGGTGGCTCTAAGCCTATGTCTCTAAAAAACATCTTAAAGGATGGTTTAGATTCAAACAAAGATCAAATCGAAGCATTTAAAGCAGGTCAAATCTCAGGCTTTACAATGGACACCAAAGCAGTTATCACTGAATCAGGTGCTTATACTGGTGATGTTGTTCCTGCTGATTATGTTCCAGGTTTCAAATTCGACCCTGAGCGAAGAGTTCATGTACGTCAATTCCTACCAGTAGGTACTACTAACTCTGACAAAATCCGCTATATCAAAGAAACTAACTTCACCGACAACACCGGTGTTACTGCCGAAGGTGTTGCTTCCGGACAGAATGACTTTGATTTAGTTGCAACTGATGCAGTAGTAGAGAAAATCTCTGCTCATTTCCGAGTTTCTAAAGAGGCTCTTAATGATACTGCCGGTTTAGCTTCTCACATCTCTCTAAGAGGTATGGAGAAGTATATGAAAGCGGAAGATGCTTACAACTTATATGACTCTACTTATGGTCTTACTGTAACATCTACTGACTATGCTTTAGACCAATATACTCTTGATGCTGATGCTCAAGAGTACGATGTACTTCTAGAAGCTATCAAGCAAATCCGTAACCGTAACTATCAGCCATCTGCGGTAATGATGTCCATATCTAGATACTTCAGTATGATCCGTAATAAGGATGCTGATGGCCGTTACATCTTCCCACAAGATGTTATCTTTGGAAGCCGTGTGCCTTCTATCTTAGGTGTTCCAGTAATTGCTACTAACGCAATCAACGACACCGATGGAGATGCTGATGACTTCTTAGTAGCTGACTTCGCACAGTTGACAACTTTATTTGATCGTGAGTCTGTTTCTGTTCGTTTCTACGAGCAAGATCAAGACAACGCTATCAAAGATCTAGTTACTGTACAAGTTGCAGGCCGTTTAGCTCTACCGACTTACCTACCTAATGCAGGTGCTTTCGGTAACTTCACAACTGCAATCATAAACGCAGGTAATTCCTAAGATTACCCTAAGGATGTTTGGAACTTGGGGAGGTTCGATTCCTCCCCATCCTTCTCAATTAAACCCTAGTATTATGCCTTACAGAGCGAGACGTAGCTTCATACATAAAAATCAACGAATTAAGAAAAACGATCCTCTCAAATTAGATAAGGGTTCGATAGCTGACTTACTTAATAAAGGACTAGCATACGAGACAAAAGAGGACAAGCAGGCTTATACAGTAGATGCTAAGGCCTTCATCGAGAAAGACGAAAGCACTAAAACGATGTACTATGTGAAGCGCAACAATCAGATTATCGATAGACTAACCAAATCCAAAGCCGAAAAATTAGTCGAGGAACTCAATGCTTAAATCTCCTTACAAGGGTAAAACCGGCCCATTCACTTACTCAACTGTTGACACCGGAACAAATGCCTCTACCGATGTGCTAAGTACGGCAGATGCTAAATCCTGGATGCGAGTGGATACTTCTGCTGATGATTCGCTTATTGCTAGTCTAGTCGCAGAGAGTATAGATTTTGCAGAGGAGCAATACGGATTCCAACTGATAGAGAAAACAGTTACAATCGAGTACGAGTATTATGGCAAGGAAGTCCGATTACCTCTCTACCCGGTACAAAGTATCACTTCAGTAAAAACAATCGATACGGTGGGAACTGAGACTGCTCTAACAAACAACCAAGACTATTATCTCACCGGAGATACTCTAGTAATAGATACTGTGTACGGATGGGAAGTTCCTGACGATAGAATAAGGCTAAAGGTTGTATATGTCGCAGGGTATAGTTCTATACCTTCTGGGCTAACTCTAGGAATAAAGAAGCTAGTAGCATCTAACTATGAGGATCGCCAAGATGTAGTAGAAGGAAACGTATCAATGATGCCAAATAGTAGCAAAGCGCACTTTAAGAGATACGCAAAGCTATGAAAACTAAGTCTCGACAAATAAACATCGGGATGATGAAACAGAGAGTTACGATACAGTATTACTCTCTAACGTCAGATGGAATGGGTGGCAATACTAGAACCTGGAACACTCTCGGTACTGTATGGGCTGATGTAAAGGCTCTGTCAGGCTCTGAGGCGCTCGAAGTAGGTGGATTGAAGGGTAAGACTAAGTATAAGATTAAAACCCGTTACAGAGACGATTTCGTAAGCGCCGGGTATTCGAGAGATACTTATGATCATCTATTAAGATTGCAGTACGATGGAAAAGAATTAAATGTAGAATACGCTATCAACTCAAACGAAGATAATGCCGTTACTGAACTTATAGCATTTGCAGAATGATAAGCGTTAAGGCCGATATAGCATCTATACAAAAGACATTAAAAGCATTAGATTCTTTAGGTGAGAAGGTACGCAAATCGGCAGAGAAAGAAATTGAGCGTTCGGCGCGTAACATCGAAAGAGATGCCAAGAGAAAAGCGCCAACCGGAGCAAATAATAGGCTAAAGACTTCTATCGATGTAAGAGGCTCGCAATTATCTCGTGAGGTATTTACCGATGTTCGGTACGCTCCTTATGTCGAATTTGGTACAAAGTCAAAGATTAAGATACCTCCTGGATTAGAAAGCTATGCAATGCAATTCAAGGGCAACAAAGGAGGCTCATTTGAGGACTTTGAAAAGAACATAAAAGTATGGGCAAAGAGAAAAGGCATTCCGGAGGAGGCCGTATATCCGATTATGATGTCTATTCTACACAATGGTATAAAAGCGCAACCGTTCTTATTTCCGGCATTCTTTGCGGAGCAACCTCAATTATTAAAACGACTAAAAAAGGTGTTACGTGGCATTAAATAAGATGCATAAAGAAACCGGAAGGATGCTCAAGGAGGATAATACGTTTATCAACCGGGCAGATTATGTCTATAACTCCCATCGAGATTATTACAAGAGAGTTTCAGATTTCGGCGTTGATATAGTAAAGGGAGAAGTTCCAGGACATACCGTAATACATAAATTCGGTCGAAATAGTGCGGTTTCCTCTAGTTTTGTACCAATTTGTGAATCAGGTTTTTACCGAACGCCAACAACCAACACGGCTTTAGAAGTAGTGAGTACAGACGCAGACGATAACGCAAGCGGAGCAGGAGCGAGGACTATTTATTATGAAGGTTTACAAGTGCAATCCGGTTCTCTAGTAGTGGTATCTGATGTGGTAGAATTAGACGGAACGACTGCGGTTGCATTACCTGACTCTCTTATCCGTCTTTACCGGTGGTATGTTGCTAGTAGTGGCGTATATGCCTCTCAAAGCGTTGGAAGTCATCAAGGCGATATAAGCATCCAAGAGAGCGGAGCAGGCAACGTATGGGCTAAAATAGCAATCGACACCTTTGGAAGGGGACAATCACAGATTGGTGCATACACAGTTCCAACAGGGTACAGTGCTTTTATGACAGATATCACATCGTCAGTTGAAAGTGACAAGGAAGCTGAAATTTTGTTGTTTCAAAGAAATGGGGTTCTGAACACAACTGCACCATACGATCCAATGAGATTGGTCACAGAAATTAGTTCTGCAAAAGGTGTTCAGTCAATCAATTTAAGTTCACCATTGAAGTTTGAAGAAGAAACTGATATCATATTTTTTGCAAAACAAAAGAAAGGGGACTCACCTGCAACAATTGATTTCACACTTTACCTTGTACAAAATGTCTAAAGATCCTACCACAGAACTCCAACAAGCATATTATACGCTTTTAACCAATGCGCTCGCGGTAAACGTATATGATGAAGCGCCGGCCGATGCTACGTATCCTCACGTACAATTCGGAGATACTACATTAACGGACTCAAGCACAAAATCCGAGTTTATGGATGAGGCAACCTTTTCTCTCTCCGTAGTGGACAGATATGCGCTTGACTCAGGAACTAGGACTTATATCAATGCGATTGTAAATACTATCAAGGAAACTGTAAGAACTAGAGCCGATGTGTTCGGTATGACTAGCTTCGATGTAGTTTATACGGTAGTCGATAATGATATCTTTCGCCAAGAGTACACCGGCACTTATACTTATTGGATTCGTGAGTTACGATTCCGACATAAGATAGAGGAAAAATAGTCGCACGAATTTCGTATCTTTTAACACAACTAACAACTAAACAAATAGAAAAATGGCAATTAACGGAACACTTGTATTAGTAAATACTGCCGGCTCTGCAATAGCCTCAACTACTGATGCAACTCTAAATATAGAAATGGATACTCCGGATGCTTCTACTAAAAGCTCTGCCGGATGGGCAGAAGTTATAGCAGGACAAAAGTCTTGGAGTATTGATGTTGATGGGTTAGCTACTTTTGATTATTCCGGAGGGAACGTCAATGAATTAGCTACTTATCTAATAAATCGTACTAAAGTAAATGTAAGATTTCTGCCTAATGCAGGCTCTGCTTTTAAAGGTGATGCTTATATGACTTCTGTTTCTATCGGTACTCCTAACGAAGATGTCGCTACTATTAGCGGTACTTTTGTTGGCGATGGTGTACTTGAGCAGATAGAAATAAGCTAAGATGAAGCAAGAATTAACGCTCAAAATCGGCGGAAAAAGACGCTTACTTAAATTCGGAACTAATCAAACGGCTATTTACTGCGACAAATATGACTTGTCTTTGGTAGGTTATACTGAGTCATTATCCAATGATAAAGTAAAACCTGGAAACCTTAGAGATTTGATATGGAGTGCATTAGTGGCCGGCGCTCAGTACAAAGGTCAGGAAGTAGATTTTGATGAATTAAAAGTAGGCGATTGGATAGATGATCTATCTCAGTCTGATTTAGATAGCGTGTTCAATGTACTCTCTCCTAACGAGGGGGAGAGCGAGCCGGGAAACCTTTAGAGTGGCAAGAACTCTTTTCCCTCTGCAAGCAAGCAGGAGTTTCTCGGCAGGAATTTTGGGAATTATCTTGGAAGGAAGTTTCAGCAATACTCAAGTCTCTAAATGAGCAAAGGATGCACGAATGGAATTTAATGAGACATAATGCTTATTTGATTTCAGTATATTCAGATTTAGAGGGTAAGGCTAGAAGGAAACTAAAACCTGAGACAATGTTCCCTCTTGACATAGACAAAAAACGAACAACCATATCGCACGATGAGAAGTGGAAACTTCATAGATTGATGCGGAGGATGAATAGAGATGGCTTCCTTAGCTGATTTAAATGTACGATTAGGAGCGGATGTCTCCCCATTAGCTAGAGGATTGAATCAAGCAAAGGGAAGTATATCATCTTTTAGTGGTTCTGTTCAAACGGCAAACGCAGTTCTCAAGCGTACTAATAATACAATCTTAGAGGTTGATTCTGCTATTGAAGGACTTGAGCAGGCCTATGTCAATGCAAGAACGGCTCAAGCAAGATTCGCCATTGGCGCAAAGATAGGACAACTCCGCACATTAAAGGCCGATATGATGGGTGCGGAAAGTGCGGTTCAATCAATGGGTGGAGGATTTAGTTCTACCGGAATGGCCGTTGTCAACTTTAACCGAGTTGTTCAAGATGCGCCGTTTGGTATCTTAGGGGTTGCCAACAACATTGAGCCTCTGTTATTGTCATTCCAATCATTAAAGAAAGAAGCCGGATCAACCGGAATGGCATTGAAGCAACTTATTAAAGGAGCTTTTACTGGGCCAGGTGCTTTGATTACGGTTTTCTCTGTCGTTTCTAGTTTGGCTATTGTATTCTCTCGAAGGAGTAGAGATACTGGTAAAGCAGGAGAGGAAGCAAGCGAAGGGATTAGCAAACAAGCCGAAGCATTGAGAGATGTTGCTCAAGCGTATGAGTCTCTCAATCAGCAAACAACCGAACAAGCGATTGATAATGAGATAGCGTTTACTAGGGAGGTTCTTGATAACACGAAAGCACTACAAGAAGCAAAAGATACTATTGAGGCGTTTAGAATAGCCTCCGCCGGTGCAGGAGGAACGGCAGTTGCGCTTACAGATGCACAGAGAGAACAAAAAGCAGAAGCGATTAAAAATAGAGATGCTCTTCAAAGCCTTATAGATTTATACGGAGAGGATGCATTAACCGTAGAGGATTTAGAAAAGAAAATTACCGATTTAACTAATGCTAAGAATGGTCTTAATAATAGCACAAGAACAGAGGTGCAACTAGGGAAGGTAATACAAGATCAACAAGTTAAAACGGCGCAAGCTACAAATAAGCTAACGGCAGGGCTAGAGAATGCAGAGGCAGAGGCAGGATTTCAAGCTATCACTCTTAGCACGTTAATAAAGCAATATAGATCATTAGCTAATGAGAATGAGGATTTTGTCCCGGTAGTTATAGCTTTACAGAAACAACTTGACACATTAAGCAAAGAATATGAAGATGTAACTGGTAATGTTCTTGATGCAGATAAAGGAATAGCTCAACTTATAGCAACCGCAAAGGAAGAGCCAGGATTAGGTATAGATTTTTCTGAGTTAGATGCAGAATTAGCAGGCGTATCACAAGAGTTAGAGGCCTTCTTTGCATCAGTTGAGGCGTTAGAGAATCCATTTGCTCCAATGGTTGGATCTGTTGCGGATTTAAATGAAAAAATGACAGTGTTGAAGTTTCTTCAGTCATTGACTAGCGATCCGGAACAATATGCTCTTTTCGGCGAGCAAATAATGATTTTAAAAGGTCAAATGGCTTCTTTAACCGGTCAAACCGGAGAATTAAGTAATGGGCTTCAGTTTGTTGATGCTTTAGCTAAAACCTTCGTCAATAACTTTGGACAAGGAATGACGAATATAGTAATGCAAGGCGAGAAGCTACAAGATGTTCTCAAGAATATCGGCAAGCTATTATTAAGCTCAGCAA
>Ga0233432_10002834_pt1 | contig 15933 bp, 14 predicted proteins | sample SI_122_August201_6_FD_179870 | JGI IMG/M metagenome (GOLD analysis project Ga0233432, IMG submission 179870) | Seawater microbial communities from Saanich Inlet, British Columbia, Canada - SI_122_August2016_10_MG | ecosystem: Environmental > Aquatic > Marine > Inlet | place: Canada: British...
TAGCCAACGGAGTTGATAACACTAGATATTTTTTCAACATCCTTTGAACTTAAGCTATTAGATGAAGGAATCCAAAGAAGTTTATCAAAAATATTCTCAGAATATTGAAGTTCATCATGCCGGTAGTCTTTCAAGTAATTTTGAAGGCTTAAAGCTGGATAAACATTTCTTGTTTCGATTCCTTGTTTTGTTAGTTCTTCAATCAAATGATTTTTATATTCAACTGTTTTGACTTTAATATCAAAAAACCAAGGTACTTCCTCTGATTTAAACTTCATTAATTCAATATTCTCGTTTGAAATGTTGTCTTGGTAATTTTTATAAATTGCTCTCTTATTGTCGATAAACTTATCTAACTTTTCAAACTGAGAAAGCCCAAGTGCTGCTTGAAGATCTGTAATCTTAAAATTTAAACCAAACCCTTTGTGCCAATCAATTTTGTCGGTACTCCTATTGAAAGTTTTAAGATCTGTAAGTTGTTCAAAATACTCTTCATTATCAGTTAATACCATGCCGCCTTGACCCATAGTGATTATTTTATGTGGTGTGAAAGAAAATATGCTTAAGTCTCCTAATGATCCACATTTATCAGACCCATAGGATGATCCAAGAGCGTGCGCCGAGTCCTCGATAAATTTTATATTATTTTTTTTACACCAATCATTAATTTTTTTTCCATCACCAGCTCTACCATTTAGTGGAACAAATAAAACCGCATCTAAATTTTTATTTTTAACCAACTCGTCATAAGACATACAAAGAGTTTCATCTACATCAACAAGTACTGGAGATGCATTAGCCCATAGTGCTGCATTTATTGTTGCGATCATAGTTATGTTTGGAATTGCTACCCTCTTACCTTTTCCAATGCCTGCAGCAAGTAAGCTTAAATATATAGCAATTGTTCCATTGGGCACAGCAACAGCGAACTTCCTATTTACAGTATTTTTTATTTTTTCCTCAAATTTTTTTGTTAAGCCATGTTCAGTCACCCAGCCTCCGGAGTTAAGATACTCGCTAACTGATTCGACATCTTTTTTGTCAATATGAGGCTCGACCTGATTAAATTTCATATTCTTGTTCTGTCTTTTTCAGGTCCAAAATAAGGTCCATTTTTATTTTCAATGACTAAGGAGTCTTCCTCTATAAAATACTCATGAGCGCCATTAAACTGAACTATCATTTCACCCTGTTTGATTTCATGTGAAGAAACATACTCCCCATTTTCAAAATAAAGATTACATTTTACTAGGCCCTTAATTACATACACTGTCTCGTTAGTTTTCAATGACTCTCTTGAAAATGTATTATGGTAATGGGTATCCAACCTTTTTCCTTTTTGATAATTCCAAAGTCCTACTTGGATAAAATTTTCATCCTCAGTTAAGAAAGAAAGCCCCTCAGGAGCTACCTCTGGCCTAATAATTGTGGAAAAATGAATTCCATTATGAACTATTTTTTCTATTAATTCTTTAGCCATACTTGTCTATATACCATTCTACTGTTTCAGTTATGCCATCCTCAAGTTTAACCTCTGGAGACCAACTTAGAAGTTCTTTTCCATAATCTCCATTTACCGTTTTTCTCATAACTCCGTCTGGTTTGGTTAAGTCATTTTCAAAAGTACCCTTCCATTTAAATGCTGAGGCAATATATGCTGCAATTTCATTTATGGAGGAGCCTTTATTAACACCAATATTAAATAAATAATTACCTTCATCCAATTCCATTGCCTTAACTAGAGAAGTAGCACCATCAGTTATGTATAGCCATTCTCGAACAGGTTTTCCAGTTCCCCAAATTTTAATATTCTTTTTCCCATTTTTATGAGCGTCGAAAGTCTTTTTAACTATTGCACCAAGTGCATGGGATCTCTCTTCTTCGAAGTGATCAAAGGGGCCATACATATTAGATAATATAACATTTGAAGTAGATACTCCGTACTGTTCAAAATAGCTTTTTCCCAATCCAACAATAAGTCTTTTTGATAATGCATAATTGAATACAGATTCATGAGGAGCCCCATCCCAAAAATTTTTTTCATCATAAACACTTAAATGTCCTGGGTATGCACAATTAGAAATTGGATTAATTATTCTTTTTATTTTATGTTTAAGTGATAGTTTGTATATGTTTATCCCCATTAGAGAATTTTTTGATAAAAGTTCACCTTGAAATTTATATCCAAATGCAATTCCACCTACAAACGCTGAACAATTTATAATTGTATGAATATTTTTATTTGATAAAAATGAATCAAAACTTTCAAGATTTGTAATGTCTACATCATCTTTTCCTGAAATCTCTATAAAATTATATTTATCTTTTATTAGAAGTTTTTTCACATGTTTACCAAGAAATCCTCCAGAACCTATAAGCAATATTTTTTCATTCATTAATTACAATTTAGCAATAATCTTTAGTTAATTACTATAATTACAAACATCATGAGTAATCGATATCAAAAAGATGTAACCTTTGTATTTGGTAGTGGAAGAAAAATAAAAATAGAGTCTAGTGAAAATCATGGAAAAGAATTTTTTTACGGATACCTCCATCTAAGAGACAAAGGCTACAGTGTTGACATCATTGAAACTAATAAAATAAATACATCAAAATTGATAAGGTATGCATTAAAGTTTACAGAGAGGTTGTTTAGTAAATTTACTAAATTAACATTTTATTTCAGTGCTTTAGTTAGCACTGAAAATTTATCAAAATTATATAAGTCCAGAAATATTATTACATCAAATCACGGCATAGGTATGACGTTATTTATTTTTATCGGAATTTTTAAAATTTTTAAAAAAATAAATTTTATAGTTATTCTCTCCGGTTTATTTGCAATGAAAGACACTTTCTTTATTATCAAAGTTTTTAGAAAAGTTTTCCTGACAATATTTCTGAAAGTGGTTAACAAGCTAATATTTACCAGTAGAAGTGAATATAATTTTGCAGTAAATAAGTATCCGAAATATAAAGAAAAGTTTGAATGTATCCCATTTTGTTTAGACACCGACTTTTGGAAACCTCAAAATAACAATATAGATATCAATAAAAAGAAAGGGGTTCTCTTTATTGGAAACAATGGACATAGAGACTTCAATTTAGTGATTAAGATTGCAGAAGAACTTAATGAAATTCCATTTACATTTATCACAAATCAAATTAGTGACTCAGAAATAAAATCTGATAATATAACTAATATACTTGGAGATTGGAATGCTGCACATCTCTCTGATGTTGAAATCAAGCAATATTATGAGTCATCTAAATTAGTAATTCTACCAATTAATAATACCCTTGTTTCGTCTGGTCAAAGTGCTGGCTTACAAGCGGCGGCTGTGGGGACTGCTGTGGTAACAACAAGAACTATCGGCTTCTGGGATTATGAAAGTTACAAAGATGGAGAAAATATATTATTTGTAGAAAATAATGAGCTTAAAAATTGGACTTCAATTGTTAAAGAAGCTTATGAAAACGATAGCCTATTACTTAATATAGGAAAAAATTCAAAAAAATTAGTTAATAATACTTATCATTTAGATATTTTTAATACAAAATTAGAAAGCTTTTTGGCATTCGAAAATGTTTAAGGGCCTATAGATGACTAAGAACAAAATTTTAGTGATCACTCCTACTTACAATGAAATAGAGAATATTGAAAAATTTATTACCGAAATCAATCATGTAAATCTAGATCTTTTAATAATAGATGATAATTCACCTGACTTAACTTATAAAGTTGTTGAAAAACACGTAGCAAAAAATAGTAAAATAAATTTAATAAAAAGAGAGAAGAAAAAAGGACTTGGATCTGCTTATCGAGAGGGGTTCAAATGGTTTTTAGATACTAACTTCACACACTGTATTGAAATGGACGTGGATTTTTCGCACAGAATTTCAGACCTTGAAAAGTTAATTAAGGAAATTGAAGATTTTGACTTACTTATTGGTAGCAGATATGTGACTGGTGGTGGCAGCAAAGGCTGGGACTACAAAAGAAAAATGCTCTCAATGTACGCCAATAAGTTTGCAAAACTACTTCTTAAAGTGGATGTTAATGATATGACAAGTGGTTTTCGAGTTTTTTCACGAAATGCACTGACAAAGATTGATTTTGATAATGTCCAAACGAACGGATATGGGTTTCAGATTGAAATGACATACTTAGCAGCGCTAAATAATTTAAAAATAAAAGAATTTCCAATAATATTCCATGAAAGAAGACTGGGGAAGTCAAAAATGAACTATAAAATTGTTTTAGAAGCTATTATTTTATTGTTTAGATTAGTAATGTCTAATGGGGGAAAAAAATAAGAACTTAGGAGCTAAACTGTAAATACCATGCACATTAATTCAATTCAAATAAAATTATTAAAAAATGTTTAAACTTTCTATCTCCACCAGTTATACAAATCCTGAAGAAAGGATGGATCCCTGGAAGGAGGCACTTGCTTGTTACAATGACTTAGCTGATGAGGTAGTTCGTAGCGGAGAAGATTGGCCATACGAATTTACATGGGACTATATTGGAAAAGTATTTAACGAGAGTTACGAAAAAGCCACTGGTGATTGGGTAATTAGAATGGACCTAGATTATTTTTTTCATGAAAACGATTTTATAAAAATTAGATCCCATCTTGAGGAAAATTTTGATAAACCAGCAGTAGCCTTTCCAAAAATGCAGTTTTTTACACCAAATAGATGCAATCTGAAAACAAATATTGTAATTGCTTATAACAAAAAGTATTTTCCACAAATCAAACTAAATGGAGGTGGAGACCTTTGCCTTCCTACAATTGAAGGAGAAGAAATTCTTCCATCTAATGTTCCGATCTTATCAGACATATATTTATGGAATTATGACTCTATGTTTAAAACAAAAGAAATCATCTCTGCTGATAGGGCAAGATTTGCAAGAGCTTGGTATAGATACTTTAAAGATTGGGGTGAAGAAGAGGGAGCTGATGAAAGTAAGGCGTTTGATACATGGCTTAAGATGATTGAAAATAGATATAAAAAACACAAGATAAAAATTAATCTCTCAGATCATCCTAAATATATTCAAGAAAAGATTAAAGATTTGGATGAAACACAATTTGGATACAATGCATTTGGATTAGAAGATAGATTGCATAAATCTTTCCTTTCAAAATTTATAAGAAATTAGTTAAAATTGATTCAACAGCCAAATAATTTATCTCTGATAAAAAAATATTTCTATTTCTTTTTTCTTACTTCGATAACTTTTGTTCTCCTAATTTATAAAGCTATTAATACAGAAATTACGACTGATGAAGCATACACTTTTCTTAACTACTCATATACGAATGATTACTTTAATATTGGACTTGCGAATAATCACATACTAAATAGTTTTCTTGTCTCTAAGTTTGCTGCAATAAATACCACTGTACTCTTCATCAGATTACCGAACTTAATATGTGGATTTTTATATGTATTTTTTGTCATGAGGTTCTCTCTACATAAACAATATTATTTACTTTTATCTCTTCCTTTTGTATTAAATCCATATTTAATAGATTACTTCACGCTAAGTAGAGGTTATGGAATAAGTTCTTTTTTAATTTTTCTTGCCTGTTATTTCTATCTAAAACCTGGAGTAGGTGATTTTGTTAAACCTATATTATTACTTTCTTTATCCACGCTAAGTATTCATACAACTATTCTTTTTTTAATCCCTTTTTGTTTGCTACACCTTAACGAAATGAGAGTGAAATATAGCAAAATGGTACTTTTTATTGGGAGTAGTTTTTTATCAATACTCACTATTTTTAATATTTATATTTTATTTAATATAACAGAAGAGAGTAAACCACTCTATGGTGTTGAAAGCTTGTCATTATTGGATGTTTTACTAGGAAGCTTTGGACTAAATGGTCTATATGGAAACAAGAATTTACTCTTTAACCTAATGCTAAATGTACTTTTTATAAGTCCAATAATCTTTTATAAAAAATTGGATATAAAACATAAAAAGATATTGATTATTTCTTACTCTTCTATAATTTTGATGTTTCTGATTCCATTATTTCTAAGTAAACCCTTCCCCCTGTTAAGAACAGTTCTTCCTTTCTTGCCTCCATTTCTAATCGTGATTACTGAAGTTTTAAATATCTTGAAAAAAGAACATGTAAAATTAAATTTAAACATGCTCTTTGTCCCTCTTGCGTTTGTATTTTTATTTAATTTCACAAATGTTATAAAGGTAAATGAAAGTATTGACTGGAAAGATGGGATGAGTAAAAATACAATACTGGCAATCAAGAAGGATTCGTGTGAATATGAAGTACCGTTTCAGGATTTAGATCATGTGGGTCATTACTATAGATTAATTAATGAAAATAATCATTTGAGACTTTGTAATGAATATATAAACGATAATTGAGCATCTCAATAAATTATTAACCAATCAGATAAAGTTTTATATCTATAATGATTAGATATGCAAGATGTACTTATAAAGTTTCATAAATCACTATCCAAAGAAGATTATCTAACAAGTTACAATATAGCAAGAAATTGTGATTTGGTATTTGCAGAAGCTCTCACACATGAACAGTTCGAAAATTTAAACTTGGATAAGTCAGAATATACAATTTACGAAAATAATCCTGATTATTTAATTTATAGAAAAAATTATTTAACTATATCAGATGGGGATATTATTTTTTGTAAAGGAGACTTTATTTTTGAACTTTTTAGTATTCTTAACAAGCTTAAAGTTATTGACAACATTTCCATTTTGACACATCAAATGGCTCAACCCGCCATTGGGAAGGAGCTATTTGAACTTAGGCCCTCATGTGTAAAATATTGGTATGCCTTAAATGTTGATCATGAAGATCCTTTTTTAGTACCAGTGCCATTGGGATTAGCAAATGAGTATGCAAATGCGAATCTTCAAATTGAAGATATTCAAAATACTTTAAATACTTCACGTGAAGTCTATAAAAAAAATACAATTTTAGTAAATTTTAATACATCAACTTCTGCTAAACGTGAAGGTGTGAAGAAGTATTATAAAGATTTTTCATGGGCTACAAATGAAGAGATTAAATCAAAACAATCATTTATTAAAAATCTTTATCAAAACAAATATGTTGCATGTCCAGAAGGCTGGGGTCTTGATACGCACAGGTACTGGGAATCCTTATATTTTGGAGTTATTCCAGTTGTAGATAAATCATATGATTACAACAAACTTCATACTCCTGCACAATATGAATATGCAGAAATAGAAGAAATAAGCAAAGAAGTACTCGAACTTGAATACAAAATATTAATCAAAAAACTCCTTAATAATTTAGAAAAACTAACTATCTCATGGTGGTTTGAAAATGTGATTATAAAAGAAGAAAATTTATATAATCATAAAGAAAAAATTGAATATAAATTTAGTAATAAATTGATGAAGAGGTATCTCAAGTTAATTTTAAAAATTAATCAAAAATTAGTAAATAAGAAAATTGAAATTGAAAAAAAATAAACTCGGCAATAGTTATCTCTCTGCAAGAACATTACCAATAAACTATCAAAAAAAAGATAACTTTTTATTTAATCATGAGTTAGAGAAATATATTGAGTCTTCACATTTTATTAAAAAAAGTAATCTTTATATTCGTAATCTAGATCTATTTAGTTTTAAATACTTTTCATGGAATTACAAGTACACAAAGATGAAAAAATATCCCATCATTTTTAGTTTTAAGAAATCGCTAAAAACATTTCGACGAACAGATTTTAAAAAGCAAAAAATTTCACTAGAAAAGGGGATCTGGGCTTTAGATGAAAAAAGCTTTCATTATTTTCACTGGTTTTGCGACACCTTGACTAGGTATTTACAGGTTGAAAAATATAATAACAAATATCCATTGCTTATCAGTTCCGATCTAATTAAAAAAGAATACATTTTAGAAACACTGAATCTTTTAAATATAAATTACTCAATATACGATTACGAAACTCCTTACAAAATTAAAAACTTATTAATTTCTAGTCACATTACAGATTCAGGTAATTATTCAAATAAAAATATAACTTCACTTTCTTCGCTTTTAAAGTCTTCCATCGAAATTACTACTCCCACAAATAGACTTTGGATAAGTAGGAATAAATCAAAACATAGAAAGATAGCTAATGAAGAAAGCTTAATACCTGTGTTAAAACAATATGGATTTCAAATTATCTACCCTGAAGATATTTCTTTTGTTGAACAAATATCTCTTTATAGAAATGCAGAGATTATTGGTGGACTACATGGTGGAGCTTTAACTAATATTTTATTTATGAACGAAGGTACTAAATTAATCGAAATACGTCGCTACGGTGATAATAAAAATAACTGCTATTTCACTTTAGCTTCTGAATTAAAAATTGATTACTACTATTTAGAATCTGAAAGTATAGATGAAGATTTTTATATTTCTGATGTTAAGGTTAAGGTACAACAGTTAGAAAACATTATTAAAAATATTGATGAATAACATACTATCGAAACCAATACTTAATAAACTTTTTAAACTTTATGGAACATTTATTTTTATATTTTCCTTATCTGATTATTTTTTAAATTCAATTCCACATATGACCACTGCAAATATCCTCCCTGGAATTTCACCTCATCTTGGAATTGGATTGCCATATTCTGATTACTGGGATGTTTACCCTCCTGGCATCTATATGTTCTATTACCTGGCTTATTTTTTTACTTACGATAATTTTTATCTATACAATGTACTACACGTATTTATTTTATTTTATACCTGCTTTTTTTCATATAAAATATTCCTTAAATTAAAGGCTCCAATATTTATTTATTACATATCCTTAACATATTTTTTAAGCCCATTATATGTGAACTATCTTTTGCCCAATGATTTGCTAGCATTATTTTTCTCATCATGGGGTCTCTATATTTTCTTGTACTCAAATGATGAAAAAATAAAACTTATCTTATCAAATTTTCTTTTAGTTTTTGCATTTTTTATAAAAGAAACTCTTTTTTTATCTTCATTAACAATTTTATTAATTGGAATACTTACAAAAAATCTTAAAATTATACAGTTTACCCTATTGGGATATCTTATTTCATTTCTGTTTGTAGCTACTTATTCAGAGACTATCTCTATTACACAGTTAGTTATTGAATCTTATGTAATTAAATTCGAGGTCTTTTCATTTACAGGTACTATTGTAAATGGTTTATTTTTACTTATAGCTTTATTTGCTTTTTTGCTTTTACTGCAGAGTAAAAAGTTTATTATTTTAAAAAATTTTTTAAATCGAGTACTTTATAAAGAGCAGAGTTCAATATACATATACTCACTACTTATGCTTTTAACATACGTATTAGTAGACAAAGATGATGGAGGGCATTTTGATATTCCAAAAATTTTTGCTCTTTTTTTTATTCTCTGTTTTTTATATAAGTTAAAAATAAACAGACTTTTAGTTCTAGTTTTAATTATTAGTTTATCTGGTTATGTTCTAAAACTTAATCACTCTCTATACTCCTATACTCAGATCCAACCAAATTTTACATATTCAGAAGTATCTATGTTTAAGGATATTTCTCAAGAAACAAAAACATTATTAAAAAATTCTAATGATGATTTTTTATTTCTCTATGGTTGGGGAAGCACTAATGCACACTATGAATTAAAAACAAAACCTTATTCAAAATATTGGCTCGTTCACCCCCAAATACTCACAGAAAAACAAATCTTTGAACTAAAAAAACAACTTGAAAAGAACTTGCCAGAATATATTTACTACTGTGGCTTTGCATTAGAGTGTCCTGCGGGTTTTGATTTTAAGCTATTTGAATCAGAGTATATAAATTTTCCTGAATTAATAACCAAATGCTATATAGAAATAGATAATAAGATATTTAAATTAGACTCCAAAACTTGTAACCAAGATTTTAAATTTTAAAATACTCTGGTTTATTTTGCTTATGGTATTTCAGAAATTTGTATAAGATTCTGTCTCTTAAGCCGTGCCCTTTTCTCCTAACTGCTAAAAATGGGTACTCATATTGCTGATTTTGTCTTCCTCTAAAGTCAGTTTCATTTTTAATCCGAATAGAACCTTCTATTTTAGAAAGAAGACTCCAAATACTCTGATCGTGTCTGGTTTCCATAAAATTGGAAATCTGAGTAGTGTTGTTGTACTTGTCTGTAATTAATTCTATGTCGTGTTCTAAAACTTTATGAAAAGATTTCAACAATCCATAAGTGTGTTCTGTTTTTTTAAAAATCATATGACCAGCTTCAAGTTGTGTTGAAAGTGCATATTCGGAATCTAATTTAATATTAAAGAAGTCAAATAGTTCTTTTGATGTCCACAATTTTTCAATATGATGAGGCTCGCATTCAAACCGTAAATTTCCATATGTATTTTGACTATTTAATAAATCTATGTACTCATAAAATCTTTTTTTTGCATGTAAATTAAATGACGAGCCTGCATCGGAATAGATCAATATGTCGTTATTATTCATGTTTTTTAAAGATTTTTCAATGATGTTTAATTTCCAAAGCCAATAACCTGCACCTCTTTCCATGTTTAAAATATCAGAATATTTTTTTATGAATTCAGAATCCAAATCTTTAAATGAATAAGAAACACATTCTTCAAAAAAGCCTGAAAATTTGGCCAAAGATATAATATGCTTTTTAGATATATCAAACTCTTTACCTTCACTGTATGTTATGAAATTTATTTTTTGCAAATTTATTCTTTCTTTAAATCTACGATATAACTTTTCGAAATATAAAAAAAGATAAGTAGAACTAACAATATTTTTAAATAAGATACTTTTTGAATTTCAACAAGGTAGTTGACAAAATCTTCGTTCTGAATAGGTAAGTTGAGTCTTTCTAATACATGAATTAGTGAGTCGTAACCTAAGGTAGAAAATATAACTTTAAATATAAAAACTCCTAAAAAACTGGTTAGAAATATTTTTAAATAGCTTTCTAGTTCTATAAATGATAGGACAACACCTTTAAGATAGTAAGGTTCAACATATTTAATATTTCTACCAAAACTATTAAGCTCATTTGTTGTCGAAAGCTGTGTAAGGACTGTGGTCTCAAAAAAAAGGACTCCTAGAATTGAAAATAAAGAGAGAAAGATCAAAACTTTTCTCATAATTGGAAAGTTTTTACTATTTTTGTTTGAGTAAAAATACACAATTGAGACTGGAACCAATGAAGAGAGGTATCTAAAGCCATATGAAGAAGCAGCAGATCTCCATAGTAAAACAGAAGCAAAACACATAATAAATGGAATTAGAAGAATAGTTTTTTCGAATATATTTTCTCTTTTATTAGGTAAAATTGCTGAGACTAGGCCCCAAAATATTATTGGAGAAAACCAAAGAATCCCAAACTCTTGACCAAACAGTACAATGAATAAGTTTTTAAGATTTGAAAAAAAGAACGGTATCAATTCAATGTCTTGAACGAAACTATTTAAGACTCCATTTGCGCTGTAAAGTGTTTCTGGATTTATAGAAACTATGCCATAAATTTCATGAGATAAGTAAGAATATAGCAAAATAGACAAAATTGATGAGTAAACAAAATAATTATTGGTATATATATTTTTGGCAGTTTTATTAAAAAATATAATCCTAACTATCAATGGAATAATTAAAACATAATAATTTACAAGCCTTACAAGAAGGGCTAAAAGCATGCAAAGAGGGACTAAAAATGCAGATAATTTTTTACTATTTTTGAAATATTCTACAGTAAAAAATATGACAAGAGTAATAGTAAATGTTTCATAAATATGAGACATTGAGAATCTTTCAAAAGCATAATAAAAAACACCTGAAGAAGCGTATAACAATAATATTTCTAGTTTCTTAATGTTTATATCTATATTTTGCAATATTCTTTTAAGTAATTCTATAGTTAGAAACATATAGAAAATTGAAGAAAGGGAATATAAAAGTAATCCATAATTCATAAAATTAGAATAAGATTCTGTAAAATAGCTTTTAACTATACCGTCAATATAATTTCCTAAAAATAAAAAAGGGCTTGCAAGTAACCCTGATCCAAAAAATCCCTTTGGTGCTATTTTCCCATTTAGGTTGAATCTAGTTTCTTCATAGCCTTTAAGTTGATTAGTATAATCTAGGTCGAAATCTTCAGCTAATGTTTGAGCATGAGAAAAATAATCATAATCATCTCCACAACAATAAATTCCTTCAGCAAACCTGAAATCTATTTTAAAAAATAATAGAAAAATTATAAACAACATCGATACTAAAACTATTTTTTTGTTTAATAATTTTTTCATTTATTCTTTATGATTATTAATTCATTTGATTCGGAATTATTTTCAGTTTTTTGTGAAAGAGATAAAAGTATAAAGAACATAGACATAAAAAGTGTTGCTACTAAAAACCATGATCCTTGTGGGCCTTCAGATGAATAATATCGAATACTGACTAGTTTATAAAAAGAAAAAATAGAAAATGCTAGAAAAAAATGAGCTAATATGTCAATTAATGCTGAAAACTGTAAATTTGAATATTTCATTTTCGTTTTTATTTTCTTATAAAAAGATACGAATGTAAAATAAAGTAACTTAAAAAGCATCACGTTTGCTTTTAAATCACTTCTTTCATTTCCATAAATAATTGTGTTTTGATATTGACCAAATTTAATATGGGTACTTTTTGCCTTGTTTGATATATAAGTTACTAAATAGAAAGGATAGCCATACCGATTAAAAAGTTTGCTTAATGAAAAACCTAATGCGGCTTTTTTAGAAATAAAAAATAAACCATTCAGTGGATCATTTATTTTCCAATTCCCTGTTGAAAGTTTTATCAAAAAAGAGGCCAGTGCATTTCCGAAATATCTGATGAATGGTATTTTCCCCTCTATGCCATTCTCCCAAAATCGATCTCCTTTAATAAAGTCAAATTTTTCTTTAATTCCGAGATTCTTTATTTTTTTTATATCTTCAATTTTAAACTGTGCATCCCCATCAATTTTCAAAAGATATTCTGAATTTAACTCATTAAAAATATGAACACCCTTCTCGAATGATTTGCCAGCTCCCAAGTTCTTTTCATTTTTGTGATAGATGAAGTTTTTATTTTCAGTGTATTTTTTAACTATTGATTGCGTTTTGTCACTACTATTGTCATCAATCAATATAATATAATTAAATTCTTTAGAAAGTTTATCAATCAATGCACCTAGTGTTTTTTCTTCGTTATAAGCTAGAATTAATAGGGTTGTCATTATCTTGTATTGTATCAAATAAAGATGTATTAAAAATTAAATATATTATTTTTCATATCAAATAAAGTTTTTATAAAAAGTTATCATTAATGTTTACAATAAAAATATGGAACAATTTATATACAGATTTAAAAAATTAATATTTATCATAAGTAGGTTTTATGAAAATACTTTGGTTAGTATTTTTTATTCACTGAATAAAAATAAAGACTTAAAAAAAATAATTGATATTAATAGACAATATCTAAATGAAATAAATAATTTTCTTCCTGAAGAAGTTTATAAAAATAATGATTATGGCATCCAAAGACGTATATATAAAGAACTAGATAAGGAAATTGTTAAATACCCAACATATAGTGACCTAATGATTTATATAATGAAACTGATTCACGGTTCACAAAATATAAACTATCTTGAAATTGGTGCATCTGTATTAAAAAACTATCTACAAATGAATAATGCAATTAATAATTCACATATATATGCATATGACATAAACTCTATTAACCCAAACTTTAGTGACTTAAAGTCAATATCAAGAAACAACAACAATCTTTCTTACTTTAAAGGTAGCGTTTTGAGCTTAGATGATAGTCGAAAATTTAAACTGGAAGCAAACAAAGATTTTGATTTTATATTTTCTGATGCTTTACATACCCCAGAGGGAATCAGGTCGGAATACAAACTAATAATAAAAGAAAGCCTCGGCGAAGAATTTATTGTTTACTATGATGATTTAGATTTTCCAGGTATTGAAAATGAAGTATATTCTATATGTGAAGACTTAGAATCTAATATTAATAAAAAAGTATATTTCTATAGTTTTTCAATATATGGATGGATTGGAAACCATGAAAAAACTCATAAAAATGGGATACTCACAACTTACAATTTAGAACAATTATTTAAAGAAAATAAATTTAAATTATTGAATTTCAGAGTTTTGAAGTAATATTTATCTGGTCTTTTATTTTTTTAATTGTATAAATTATCAATATTGCAAACGAAATTATGATGCCTGGATTAATATTTATAATATCGAGATAATTCCAATGGTTCAAAAAAACGAAATAAATGAAATATATTGAAGAAGAAAATAAAATATCAACCTTATCTTCAAGCTGCAATATTTGAACTGTAAAAATAAATAATACAAAATAACTCAAACTGTATAAATTAAATCTTAATGGTGGATACCAACCAATAAAACTCCAAAAAACAAATAAAATTATGTATATGAAAGATAAGTTAAAATAAATTCCTTTAAGTTTATTTAAGGTATTACCCCAGTTACTTACAAAGTTGAGAATACATAAAAAAATAATTGGCGATAGAAAAAATAGACTTTTTACAAAATCAGACAAATAACATTTCAAAAATAGGGGAACAGACATGCAATAATATTCATCTTTGTCATAATTGAAATTAATATTTTCGTAGCCCTGAAGAATATAGTCTTTTATCCATATAAATTGCTTCCAATACTCTACAGCGGCATTATATGGAGTAAATCCCTGTGAAGAAATATAGCGATCCCAAGCAATAAGTGGTATCAGGCTTAAAATAGTAAATATAGAAATTGAAGAAAAGTTCGTTACAAATTTACTAGGTCTATTTATTTTTTCATAAAATAAAAAAAGTAAACAAATTAAAAAGGTCATATTTGAGAGTGCTAATAATCCAATTATAAAACTCCAAAATGCTATTTCTGACGTACTTTTTTCTTTTTTAGTTAAAAAATAAAAAGACAGTGTAAATTGTAATAATGTGAGTGTCTGATGGGCTGCATCAAAGACTCCCCATTTTAAAATTGGAGAGACTCCAAAAAAGGCTACTATCAGATAAACTTTTTTATTATATTGTATTTTTAATTCATCTAGTGTTTTTAAAAATATCGTAATACAAGAAGTTGCAATGATGACGTGTCCTAAACTAAATGCAAGTAGTCCTAGTAGGTCTAAGTTACTAATAAATAGACTAAAAAAATGATAGAACATAGACATGTACAAAATATAAATTGGTCTAGTTTGATAATTGTAATCAAAAGTATGAATTGAAGCGAAATCATTTACTCCAACTAAATATAAATCTAAATCACATGAGATTGGAATGTTAAAGTTTACTCCAAATTTTTTAATTTCAGTTTGCTGAGTACATTCAAAATATGATGAATTCTCAGGATATAAAATAAATAAAAATATGTACATTAACGAGAATAGGGCGAGGTTGTATAGAAAAATATTATAAATTTTAATTTTCATATTAAGGCTTAATTATATGAAGATTAATTTTTTTTTCTTCATATAAATCATTAATCATAGACAAAGCCCAAAGCAACAGTAATGTTCCGTGCAAATCTGGTGTCTTTAAACCTCTTGTTATTTTTAAACCATAATAATAAATTTGACTTCTGTCTACATTGTAAGAAAAAGCTTTTTCATCTGTAAAGTAATGCTTAGCAATAACTTCTTCTAGGTAATTAAAGTATTTCAATATATCTTTTCTTCTATAGTTTGTCTGTTCTGAACACTTATATAAAACATACACAATATCAACTAAATCACACCCATAACCGGATACTCCAATAGATAAAGACTTATCAATTATTTTCTCAGGCTTGTGAATGGGAATA